>ENA-OOZA01001526-OOZA01001526.1-human-gut-metagenome-genome-assembly--contig:-NODE-1526-length-11815-cov-2.024405_pt1 | contig 11815 bp, 6 predicted proteins | sample MGYA00241703_ERZ501378 | MGnify/ENA primary metagenome ERZ501378 (study PRJEB25962, sample SAMEA2042916) | human gut metagenome | biome: human gut; feature: human-associated habitat; material: faeces...
GAAATTCGATCTGGCCAACGTCCGCATGGGACTGGATATTCAGATGCTGCTGTACCTCTTTGCCCTGCAAAAGGAAGGGGCGGAATTTTTCGGAAAAGAGATCGAGCCGGCAGGCGTGCTGTATCTGCCTGCCGGAAAGGTGAAGTGCAACCTGAAGCGGGAAGATGCCGTATCACCTGCTGCAAAACGCAACCAGTCCTATCAGATGAACGGCGTTCTGCTGCAAGATGCACACCTGCTGCGGCTTATGGAGAAAAACGGCGACGGCGTGTACCTGAACGGAAAGCTGAATGCCACTGGCGGTCTGGAACTCAACAAAGGCATATTCCTGACGACAGGACAGATGAAAGGTCTGCGGCAGTACGTACTGGATCAGCTGATATACATGGCAGAACGGGTGTACCGCGGGGAGATCGATGCTCTGCCGCTGGATATGGGCAGCAAGACGGTATGTGAATACTGCGACTTCTCCAATGTCTGCGGTACAAGCAGCCTTTGCCGGAAACGTCTGCGGCTGGGAAGTGCGACCGTTCAGAAAAGTGAAATGATGAGGATTCTGGAAGAACTGGCAGAGGAGGAAAAACACTGATGGATTGGACAGAACAGCAAAAAGAAGCAATCACCCGACGGGACAGCGGTCTGATCGTTTCCGCGGCAGCGGGCAGCGGAAAAACATCGGTGCTGGTGGAACGTCTGCTGCGGATTCTGATGGACGAATCACCGGAGAACAAAGTTCCCGCAGATCATATGATCGTGGTAACATTCACCAATGATGCGGCAGCAGAAATGCGTTCCCGTCTGTATCAGGCACTGGATCAGAAATTGCAGGAACAGCCGGAAAATACGTGGCTGTACCAGCAGCAGATCCGCCTGCAAAACGCCCATATCTGCACGATCAGTTCTTTCTGCTTTGAACTGATTCGGGAAAATCTGGGCGATCAGGGAATCACCGCAGGCTTTCGCATCTTGAGTGAAACCGAAAGCAAAATGATGACTTCCAAAGCGGCGGACGTGGTACTGAACCAGTGGCACACAGACCGTGCAGAAGATATGCAGCTGTTGTGGAACAGCTTCTGTGAAAAAGACGACACCGATCTGGAAAGGCTGCTGCTGGAACTGCACAAGTTTCTGGGCACAGTACCGTTCCGTGAAAACTGGGTACAGCAGGTGCAGCAGGAACTGCAAAAGCCGCTGGAGGATTCTACCTATTATCAGATGCTGTCGGCAGGCATGGAACAAAATCTGCAAATGATTCTGTGGCTGGCAAATGAAGCGGCAGATACTGCCTCGGAACTCTACGAATCTGTTACGGATAACAAGGCGTTGGCGTGGATCGAAGCAGACGTGCACATGCTGGAGCAGACGCTCCGCATGATGCAGCAGCAGGAATCAGATGCAGAAAAACTGCTGGAACCTTACGCAAAGCTGAAACAGGAACGGACAGGGAAAAGATTTTCCAGCAGCAAAAAGGGCTTGCTGAACGAAGAAGCCCTTGCACGTGCCAAATCACTCCGCGAAATGTATAAAGGCATGATAGAAGATGTGGCGTTGCAGATAGAAACCATTTACCCTTATACGGCGGAAGATCTGGCACAGACGGCACAGCTGATGCCGCTGCTGCTGGAACTGGAAGAGCAGATTTCCGCGGAAATCTGGAAAGAGAAAGTGCGGCAGAATGCCTTGTCCTTTGACGATGCGGAACGCATGGCACTGGAACTTCTCGCAGTGCCGCAAAAAGACGGCAGAATTTTTCCGTCCCCGCTGGCAGAGGAGTTGCAGGCATACTATCAGCTGATCATGATCGATGAATATCAGGATTCCAACAACAAGCAGGACGATATTTTCAAGCTGCTCTCCCGCAATTGCATTGAACCCCAGACCGGAGCTCTGCGTTACGGGGAAAACGTTTTTCTGGTAGGTGATGTCAAACAGTCGATCTATCGGTTCCGCCTGGCAAATCCGCAGAACTTCAGTGATGCCATTGCCTCTGCCGGAAAGCCGGACAGCGTGTGCAATCCCATTGTGCTGAACCAGAATTTCCGAAGCGTTCCTGCGATTCTGAACTTTGTCAACTTCGTCTGCGGCAACCTGATGACGGGATCCTGCGGCGATGTGACCTATAACGAAGCGGAGGCATTGTATGCCGGCTCTGCCATTTCCGAGATCCTGCCGAAAGAGCAGCAGAAAGTCTGCGTGGCAGTTCTGGAACCGGATAATGAATACGATGCAGAAATGACCTATGTCGTTCGGAAAATCCGGCAGATGATTGCAGAAAATGCACCGGTGGTGCAAAAGGACGGCACAACTCGCCCCTGTCAGTATCGGGATTTCTGCGTGCTTCTGCGAAATAATGATACCTGTGCGGCATATGCCCACGCTCTGGAAGAAGCCGGCATTCCGGTGCAGAGCCCGGAGGAAAAGGGCTATCTGAAAGCACGGGAGATCAGCATTCTGATCGACATGCTTCGTGTGCTGGACAATCCCACACTGGATACGCCGCTGGCGGCAGTGATGCTCTCTCCCATGTTCTGGTTTACGCCGGAAGAACTGATGCAGATTCGTATGCTTGCCAAAAAGTCCAAGCTGTTTCACGCGGTGCAGATCGCCATTGGCGTGGCAGAAGAGTCCGCATCGGAAAAGCTGGATTCAGTATTGGTGGAGAAGTGCCGGCATCTGTATGACACCGTACAAAAGCTGCGGCAGGACTCCGGCATGATGACGCTGGAATCTCTGATTCGGCGAATCTATGACACCACGGATTTCCTGTCTGTAATGCAGCTGGCAAAAGACGGGGAACGAAAGCGGGCAAATCTGCGTCTGCTGCTGCAATACGCCAAGCAGTATGAGGAGAACACCGACGCATTTCACGGCAGCGTGTCCGGTTTCCTGCGGTATATTGACTGGCTGCTGGAAAATAACGATGACTTTCAGCAGTCGTCCGTTTCCGCCGGTGCGGAAAACGCTGTGGCGGTAAAGACCATGCACGGCTCCAAAGGACTGGAATATCCCTTTGTATTCCTCGGCAATCTGGAAAAGGCTATGAAGTACAGGGACGGCGAAAAGAGTGCCCTGTTTTCCGAGAAAGGGCTTGCCGGATTCTGCGTGAAAGACCCGACGACCTATGTCCGTGCCAGAACTGTGCCGTTTGCAGTTTTGTGCCAGGAAGGTGAAAACGCCTACAAAAGTGAAGAACTGCGTCTGCTGTATGTGGCAATGACACGTGCAAAACAGCAGCTGTTCCTGCCGCTGGAATGGAAAAAATCCTATCTGGGGAAAAGCGGCTGTCTGACCAAGTGCAGTGCAATGATCTTGCCGGAGGGGAAACTGCCTGTCTATCTGGTACAGTCAGTGAGCAGCATGGCACAGTGGATCTGGATGTGTCTGTTCCTGCGGCATGATGCGGAATTGGCAGATGCATGTAATTTCCCGCCGCAGTACTGGAAAACGCCGGCGTGGAGCGAAAACCTGCAAATTGCCTACGAATTCAAACTGCCAGAGGAAACTGAAACGGAAGAATTGCAGGCAGAGGTGACGGCTCCGCCGGACGAGGAAACACTGGAAGAACTGCGTCGGATCACGGCGTTCCAGTATGTATCGCCGGACTGCGAACGGGAGTCCCTGCTTAGCGTTTCGGCAATTCAGGAGGCAAGACAAAATCGTGCTCCTGTCTGGAAACGTCCGGATTTCCGGCAGAAAGAGGGCAGGCTTACCGGTGCGGAACGGGGTACAGCGATCCATACCTTTTTCCAGTACGCCGATTTCCGGAAAGCGGAAGCCGATGTTCCTGCGGAAATCCGGCGGCTGCAAACATACGGCTTTTTGACACCGGAGCAGGCGGCTGTCGTAAAGCCGGAGATTCCGGAAGCATTCTTCCGCGACCAGTTGTATCAGCGGCTCCGCCGTTCCTGCATGGTACTGCGGGAAAAGAAATTTCTGGTGCAGTGTCGGGACTTGCAGGCATATCCGGAAGCTGCGGCGATCCTGCACCGCTATGAAAACTCCGACAGTATCCTGAAAGGTATCATAGACCTGGCATTTCAGGAGGAGGACGGCTTCGTGCTGGTGGACTATAAGACCGATACCGTTTCTTCGCCGGAGGAACTGGCGGACAGCTATCGGGAACAGCTGCTGCTGTACCGCGGTGCATTACAGTGCATCACGGGAATGCCGGTGCGGCAGTGCTATCTGTACAGCACACATCTTCAGAAAAGTATTGAGGTAAAATCATGATGATCAATTTAACAGATATGAAAACCGTCCGTTCGATTCTGGGACGGCACGGGTTTCACTTTTCCAAGAAGCTGGGGCAGAACTTTCTGATCGACCCCTCTGTCTGCCCGCGAATCGCCGAGGAGGGCAACGCTGCGGCAGGTTATGGTGTGCTGGAGATCGGTCCGGGTATCGGCACCCTGACACAGCAGCTGGCACTGCGTGCTGAAAAGGTGACTTCCGTGGAACTGGACCAGCGGCTGCCGATTCTGGAGGAAACTGTCGGGGAATTCGAAAACCTGCACATTCTGCACGGCGATATTTTGCAGTTCGACGTGCCGCAGCTGCTGGAACAGGAATTCGCCGGTCTGCACGTGGCAGTCTGTGCCAATCTGCCGTATTACATCACTACGCCGATTCTGATGCACCTGCTGGAAAGCGGAGCGAACATCGATTCCATTACGGTAATGGTGCAGAAAGAAGTGGCGGAAAAATTGCAGGCTCCGGTGGGCACCCGCAACTCCGGTGCGATCACCGCCGCAGTGAACTATTATGGAACAGTAGAGATGCTGTTTACCGTGCCGCGGGACAGCTTCCTGCCGCCGCCGAATGTGGATTCTGCTGTCATTCGCATCGATGTGCAGAAACGCTATGCCGACCAGACACGCGATCTCCAGCACTTTTTCTCCATGCTGAAACACGGTTTTTCCCAGCGGCGGAAAACGCTGGTGAATGCACTGTCTGCAACGATGCACTATGAAAAACCGGTTCTGCTGGAAGCCCTGCATGCCATGGAACTGCCGGAAACGGTACGTATGGAGAACCTGACCATGGAGCAGCTGGTGGAGCTGAGCAATCGGTTATCCGGAGCAACTGCGGAAAAAGTGTAAATTTTTCGGAAATTGCAGAAAAGCACTGGACAAGAGCCGGAAAATGTGGTATACTAGTAAAAACCAAACGAGTGTGTTGGATATGCACTCGGAAAGAGCGATTCCTTTAAGTTGATCCCGTGAGATTGACAAGGCGTTTCATAAACCGGATAAGATCCCTTCTGCATGCACGGTATGTTGATGCAGAAGTTGTTGTACGCACTTGCCTGTCTGAAACGGGTAAGTGCTTTTTTTGTGAATGATCTTTTAGGAGGTGTGTATGGAACAAAAAGCGATCATCATGGACGAAAGTGCCATTCGCCGTGCAGTGGCACGGATTACATATGAGATTCTGGAACGGAACCGTGGTGCCGAAAATCTATGTATTGTGGGCATTTTGTCCCGCGGCGTTGTGCTTGCAGAACGGATTGCCCGTAAAATATACGAGTTGGAACATGCAGAGGTGGAATTCGGTGCACTGGACATTACCCCATTCCGCGATGACCGCATTGCCGATGCCACACATTCCGCAAAGAGTACCATTCATTTTCCGGTACAGGACAAGCGTGTTGTCATTGTAGATGATGTGCTGTACACCGGTCGTAGCTGCCGTGCTGCCATTGATGCGATTCTGGCAATCGGCAGACCGCAGTGCATGCAGCTGGCAGTACTGGTGGATCGCGGACATCGGGAACTACCCATTCGTCCGGATTATATCGGAAAGAACGTTCCGACTGCACAGAGCGAAACCGTTCGGGTTTCCGTGCGGGAAATTGACGGAACCGACTGTGTTGTGATTTATCAGAACACTGATGCAGAAATGAGGAAAGAATGAAGCAAACCATTTTGATTCGTGATGTACAATTGGTGCAGGGCGGCATTTCGCCCCGTTGTGACATGCTGATTCAGGACGGCGTGATCGCAAAGCTGGGAAAAGATCTGAACGAATCTGCCCACTTTGTCATTGACGGCTCCCGCCTGACAGCACTGCCGGGGCTGTTTGATATGCATGTGCATCTGCGTGACCCCGGGCAGACACATAAAGAGGACATCTTCACCGGTTCCGCAGCGGCACTGGCTGGCGGCATCACCGGCGTGGCATGCATGCCGAATACCTCGCCGGCAATTGACAACGTAGACACTGTCCGCTATATCTGCGAAAAAGCAGCTTATACCGGCGTGGAGATCCACCCCGTGGGCTGCATTACCAAGGGGCTGAAAGGCGAGGAAATGTGCGATTATGCGGCGTTGAAAGATGCCGGCATCTGTGCCATTTCCGACGACGGCAGACCGGTAGAGTGTGCAGAAACCATGCGGCAGGCTTTGATTCAGGGCGATGCACTGGGGCTGCCGGTTATTTCTCATTGTGAAGATCTGTCCATTATTAACGGCGGCATTGTGAACCGCGGCGTGGCTTCGGAAACGCTGGGTGTCAGAGGCATGGATCGGGCTTCGGAAGATTATATCACCGCACGGGAGATCATTCTGGCGGCTTCTGCCAATGTGCCGATTCATATCGCTCACGTCAGCACTTACGGCAGCGTGGAGATCATTCGTCACGCCAAAGCACAGGGTGTCAAGGTGACCTGTGAAACCTGTCCGCACTATTTCCTGATGACAGAGGAAGCGGTGCTCTGCGGTGATGCGGATTACCGTATGAATCCGCCTCTCCGGACGGAAAAAGACCGCAAGGCAGTGCTGGAGGGACTTCTGGACGGTACCATTGACTGTATCGTTACTGACCACGCTCCTCATGCTCCGTCGGAAAAGGCGGATTTCCGTTACGCTCCCAACGGCGTGATCGGCATGGAAACCTCGCTGGCAGCTTCGCTGAAACTGGTGCATGCCGGTCTGATGACCCTGCCGCAGCTGGTACAGAAAATGGCAGAGAATCCCCGCAAGATTCTGGGCTTGCCGCAGCATCAGCTGGCAGTAGGTGAGCCGGCAGATCTGACGCTGGTAGATCTGGATTATCACTGGACAGTAGATCCGGAAAAAATGCACTCCAAAGCGAAAAATGTGATCTGGAAGGGCAAAACACTGGTGGGCAAACCGGTGTGTACCATCACAGACGGCATCATTCGCTATCAGGATATAGAGTATTTAGAAGAAAGGAACCGATGCAATGGCTTTTGACAGACTTATCAAACGAATTGACGAACTGCACAATCCGTCCGTAGCCGGACTGGATCCACGTCTGGAATACGTGCCGCAGTTCATACAAGATGCCAGCTTTGTGAAGCTGGGACATACACTGGAGGCAGCTGCTGATGCAATTCTCCAGTTCAACAAGGCGTTGATCGATGCCCTGTACGATGTGGTTCCGGCGATCAAGCCGCAGGCTGCGTACTATGAAATGTACGGCTGGGCAGGTGTCCGCACACTGGCGGAAACCATTCGCTATGCACAGAGCAAGGGCATGTTCGTCATGACAGACGGCAAACGCAATGACATTGGTGCGACCATGACTGCATATGCCACCGCACATCTGGGAAAAGTAGATGTGGACGGCGTGGAACTGGAACCCTTTGGAGCAGATGCACTGACAGTCAACGGCTATCTGGGAACAGACGGCATTCAGCCGCTGCTGGACGTTTGCGAAAAATATGACAAGGGCATTTTCGTGCTGGCAAAGACCTCGAATCCGTCCAGCGGAGAACTGCAGGACAGACTGATCGACGGCAAGCCGGTCTATGAGATCATGGGCGAAATGTGCGAAAACTGGGGCAGCAGGCAGATCGGTGCCTATGGCTATTCCGCAGTGGGTGCTGTGGTAGGTGCGACCTATCCGGAACAGCTGGCGGAACTCCGGAAAAAGCTGCCGCATACGCTGTTCCTGGTGCCGGGATACGGTGCACAGGGCGGACAGGGAAAAGACCTTGTTCATTTCTTTAACGAAGACGGACTTGGTGCGATCGTAAACTCTTCCCGTGGAATTATTGCAGCTTACAAACAGGAAGCTTATGCGAATGTCAACTCCTCCCGTGCCATTATGTGTGCATGGAAAAAGGAAGAAAACTGTCCGGAAACGGCTTTTGCAGAAGCTGCCAGAAGAGAAGCAATCCGTATGCGTGATGATATTACCGCATATTTATAATTTTTCAGGGCAACGCCGGTGCATTGCAAGGTGCATCGCAGGCTCTTAGATCGGAAAGGACTGGTGTCATGTCATTATTGGAACGAGGCGATAACGCCTATCTGCTTCTGGCAGACGGAACGATTTTTGAAGGTTTGCATTTTGGTGTCAAGGGAACGGCAATCGGTGAGGTAGTCTTTACCACCGGTATGACTGCTTATCAGGAAACACTGACCGACCCCAGCTATTATGGGCAGCTGGTCACACAGACATTTCCGCTGATCGGCAACTATGGTGTCAACGCAGCAGACAGCGAATCTGCACGTTCTTATATCCACGGTTACATTGTGCGGGAATGGTGCAACACCCCGTCGAACTTCCGCATGGAAGGGGATATTGACGGATTCCTGAAAGAACAGAACATTGTGGGCATCTACAACATCGATACCCGTAAGCTGACCCGTATCATTCGGGAAGTCGGCGTTATGAACGGCGTGATTACAACAGAAGATGTTTACGCCAAGAAAGAAGAGCTGCTGGAACAGGTTCGGAACTACACCATTCAGAATGCAATTCTCAGCGTGACCGGCGATGAGCCGAGAACTTATCGTGAGGGAACACCGAAGTATAAGGTTGCTCTGTACGATTTCGGTTACAAACGCAATATCCGGAACGAACTGGTAAAACGCGGCTGTGAAGTCGTAGTTCTGCCGGCAGCCACCAGTGCAGAAGAATTAAAGGCGATGCACGTAGACGGCATCATGCTTTCCAATGGACCGGGGGATCCGTCCGAAAATCAGGCGATCATCGACAATGTGGGCGAGATCGCAAAGCTGGGCATTCCGATCTTCGGCATCTGTCTGGGACACCAGCTGCTGGCACTGTCGCAGGGATGTCGGACAGAAAAGCTGAAGTACGGTCACCGCGGTGCCAACCAGCCGGTTATCGACCTGAACAGTCATCGGACTTATGTCACCAGCCAGAACCACGGTTATGCAGTTGTAGGAGAAAGTCTGGATCCGGAAGTAGGAACCGTTTCTCATATCAACGCCAATGATAAAACCTGTGAGGGAATTCGTTATCACAAGATCAATGCCTTTACGGTGCAGTTCCATCCGGAAGCACACGGCGGACCGCTGGATACCGCATATTTGTTTGACGAATTCGTTGCTGTGATGGAAAAGGAGAAGAAGTAAGTTATGCCATTGAGAAGTGATATTAAAAAGGTTCTCGTGATCGGTTCCGGTCCGATCATCATCGGACAGGCTGCGGAGTTCGACTATGCAGGAACACAGGCTTGCCGTGCACTGAAACAGGAAGGTCTGGAAGTTGTCCTCATCAACTCCAATCCGGCAACGATCATGACAGATAAGGCGATGGCGGATAAGGTCTATATCGAACCGCTGACGCTGGACGTGGTAAAGCGGATCATTCGGATCGAAAAGCCGGACAGCCTGCTGTCTACCATGGGTGGTCAGACTGGTCTGACCTTGTCCATGCAGCTGGCGGAAGAAGGCTTTCTGGAAGCCAACGGTGTCAAGCTGTTGGGTGCTGACCCGCTGACCATTCATAAGGCAGAAGACCGTCAGGCATTTAAGGATACCATGGAAAAGATCAACCAGCCCTGTATCCCGTCAAAGGTCGTAGAAACCATTGAAGATGCCGTAGATTTTGCCAAGACCATCGGCTATCCGGTTATCGTGCGTCCGGCATTCACACTGGGCGGCACAGGCGGCGGTATCGCAGACAATGAAGAAATGCTCCGCGACATCACCAAGAACGGTCTGCGTCTTTCTCCGATCACACAGGTTCTGATCGAAAAGTGCATCAGCGGCTGGAAAGAAATCGAGTTTGAGGTGATCCGTGACCGCAAGGGCAACGTCATCACCGTCTGCTCCATGGAAAATTTCGATCCGGTCGGCGTACACACCGGCGATAGTATCGTTATCGCCCCGACTGTAACTCTGACAGATCGGGAATACCAGATGCTGCGTACCGCTGCGATCAACATTATTTCCGAACTGAAGGTAGAGGGCGGCTGTAACTGTCAGTTTGCACTGCACCCCACCAGCATGGAATATGCAGTCATTGAAGTAAACCCCCGTGTATCCCGTTCTTCTGCACTGGCTTCCAAGGCAACCGGTTATCCGATTGCCAAGGTTGCAGCAAAGATTGCGATCGGCTACACACTGGACGAAATTGTCAATCAGGTTACCGGCAAGACCTACGCCTGCTTCGAGCCGGCTCTGGACTACGTCGTTGTCAAGTATCCGAAGTGGGCATTTGATAAGTTTGTCTACGCAAAGCGGACACTGGGCACCCAGATGAAAGCGACCGGTGAAGTCATGGCAATCGGTACCAGCTTCGAAGAAGCCATTATGAAGGCTGTTCGTTCGACGGAACTGGGCGTAGATTCCATGAACATGAAGAAGTATGAAAAGATGCCTCTGGAAGAAATTATGGAGCGGCTGCAGGTCGTAGACGATGAGCGTGCATTCCAGCTGTATGAGGCAATGAAGCGTGGCAAGACGGTAGAAGAACTGCACGAACTGACCATGGTAGACTGCTGGTTCCTGAACAAGCTGATGAACCTGATCGAACTGGAACGGGAAATGGCTGCCAAGCCGCTGACCGAAGATCTGTACCTGCTGGCAAAGCAGTACGGCTATCTGGACGCGACCATTGAACGTATTTCCGGCAAGAAGTGCCCGATGCACCGCCATGCTGTATATAAAATGGTAGATACCTGTGCAGGCGAATTCAAGGCAGAAACGCCGTATTTCTACTCCACCTATGATGACGAGAACGAAGCGGAAGAATTCATTGAACGTCAGCACAGCGACAAGAAAAAGATTATCGTATTCGGTTCCGGTCCGATCCGTATCGGTCAGGGTATCGAGTTCGACTACTGCTCTGTACACTGCGTATGGACTCTGAAAGAAATGGGCTGTGAAGCGATCATCTGCAACAACAATCCGGAAACCGTTTCCACCGACTTCGACACCGGCGACCGTCTGTATTTCGACCCGCTGACAAAGGAAGACGTTGCCAATATCATCAACACCGAAAAGCCTTACGGCGTTGTGGTACAGTTTGGCGGACAGACTGCCATTAAGCTGACACGGTATCTGGCAGATATGGGTGTTAATATTCTGGGTACTTCCGCAGATGATATTGACGCAGCCGAAGACAGAGAGCGTTTTGACGAACTGCTGGGCAGATGCGGCATTCCGCGTCCGGCTGGTGAAACCGTCATGACGACTGAGGAAGCCCTCAAGGCTGCCAACGATCTGGGTTATCCGGTTCTGATGCGTCCGTCTTATGTACTGGGCGGTCAGAATATGATTATCGCACATTCGGACAAGGATATTGAAGAATATATGGCGATCATCACCAGCCATATGATTGAAAATCCGGTGCTGATCGATAAATATATGATGGGTACAGAAGTCGAAGTTGACGCGATCTGCGACGGCAAGGACTTCCTGATTCCGGGTATCATGGAGCACGTAGAGCGTGCCGGTGTCCACTCCGGTGACTCGATCTCCATTTATCCGGCACAGAACCTCAGCGAAAAGGTTACTGATACCATCGTGCGTTATACCGGACTGCTGGCAAAGGAACTCCACGCAGTTGGTCTGATCAACATTCAGTACGTGGT
>ENA-OOZA01001529-OOZA01001529.1-human-gut-metagenome-genome-assembly--contig:-NODE-1529-length-11798-cov-2.360811_pt1 | contig 11798 bp, 10 predicted proteins | sample MGYA00241703_ERZ501378 | MGnify/ENA primary metagenome ERZ501378 (study PRJEB25962, sample SAMEA2042916) | human gut metagenome | biome: human gut; feature: human-associated habitat; material: faeces...
GCAGCACATCCTTTTTGTGTTATTTTACAGAAAGACAGATTGTATTTTAAAGGAACAGATCGTGCAGTATTTCTTGATAAGAGAGAATTTACAGGACCAATCTACACACAAATCAAAGAAGCTGTAGATTTAGTATTGAGAAATATTCGACTCGGAGCAACGATTGATGGATTGGTGCGAAAAGAGAAATATGAGCTACCGCCGGAAGCAATCAGGGAAATTTTGTTTTTAGTTTGTATTCGATTGTCTGTGGTGGAAATGGGATTAAAAAGTAACACCTGGATTCTGTAAGGGGAAATGTTTGAGCGAGCATTATAAAGATATCTTTTTGGAGAATATTATGTTATAATCACTCAAGAGAGAGGGACGATAGATGAGTGGTAAGAAGAGAAATGTAATGTTGTTCGTTCTGCTGTTTACCTTGCTTCTGGGAGTAATCGTTCCGGTTCAGGCACAGTCGTACGGCGGGACAAAGACAATACGGGTGGCGTATCGTGAGGACGCAGACTTTATTAATAAAAGCAGCAGTGGAGTATACAAGGGATATGGAGTGGAATATCTGAATAAAATATCTCAGTATACCGGCTGGAGATATGAATATATCAATGAATCATGGGAAAATCAGCTGGCAGATCTGAAATCCGGAAAGGTAGACCTGATCTGCAATGCGCAGAAAACAGAGGCCAGGGAGAAGAATTATGATTTCTCCTGTATGCCTGTTGGCACAGAGCAGGCGGTGCTGTATACATCTGAGGATAATGAAGATATTTATTTTCAGGATTATGAGCATATGAATGGTAAAAAGGTAGGTCTGCTGAGAGACAGCTATCAGAACGAAGAGTTTGAGCAGCGTCAGAGTGAAAAAAATTTCCGTTGTCTGGAGAAATACTATGAATCTGAACAGGAGCAGATAGAGGCCCTTGAGCAGAAGAAAGTGGATATGATCTTGACGGGAAGTATATCCAAACATGATTCACTTAAGATTGTGGATAAATTCGGGGCTGCACCTATGTATATCATGACAACAAAGGGAAATACAGAGGTCATGAGTGCGGTAAACAATGCTCTTGAGCAGCTTAAAGCAGAAGTGCCGGATCTTACGGAAAATCTTACAGAACAGTATGTTATGGACAAAAACAGAAATTCAAAGTCTCTTCTGACCCGGGAAGAGACAGAATATGTCAAAAGCGTCAGCGCACCCATAAAGATAGGATGCATTGGTGATCAGCCGCCACTGATATATACAGATAAAGAAACAGGAAAGCTGGACGGAATCTATATAGCGTTTCTGAAGAAATTCAGTGAGATCAGCGGGATACCTTTTGAGTTTGAAAGTCTTTCTCCGGATACCGATCCTATAGAGGCTGCGCAGAGTGGAAAGTATGATTTTGTAGCCGGAATTACCGCCTGTCAGGAAATGATCGATGAACCTGAAGTTCATCTTACAGGTGGATTTTTCACGAGAGAATTTCAGATAATAGCAGAACGTGGAGAAGATATCAATACTCTGGAGACGTCGACCGTCTCTATGAACAGTATATTTGAGAAATATAAAAGTCTGAGACCGGAAGGGGAGTTCCCATATAAAGCGATTTACTGTGATTCACCCCGGACAGTTTTGGATGCGGTGGTAAATAAAAAGGCAGATATGGCCATTATGGACAGTTACGCGGCATCTTATTATCTGCAGGATGAAAAGTATCGTGATCTTGCATTGTCGGGAATTGTTTTTACCAAAGCAGAGACCTGTATGATATACGGGGATAACACAGATCCCGATCTTGTTTCTGTAATCAATAAGAGCATCGGAAGCCTGAGCAGTCAGGATGAGGAGAATATTATCAGGCAGTATTCCATAAATCTGCTGAAATCTTTTTCCATATGGGAATTTATGGAGAAATACAGATATCAGATCGTATGTATCCTGATTTTTCTGGTGGCATTGACTATACTTGTGATTGTTAATAACAGACACAGGACACAGATGCAGGTGGAAGCTGCGGCGCAGGAAGCATATCGCTGCAGGATGGAGACGGATGAACTGACCGGGCTTCTTAATAAAGAAGGATTTTACCGGAGAGGCAGGGAATTTCTGGAGAAGCATTCGGAGGCAGATGCCAGAATTGTCTATATCAATATTGAGAATTTTAAGCTTGTCAATGATCTGTTTGGAGAGGATGCAGGTGACGGGTTTCTGAAGTTTATCGGTCTGGAGCTGGAGAAAATTTTTGGCAGGATAGATATTGTCAGCAGCAGATATGAGGCAGACCATTTTGTGATTCTGACTTTGGATAATGAGGACAGGATACAGGCAAAGATAAATCATTTCTGTAATCGGATTAGAGATTATTATCTGAAGACTACAGTAGAGATTTCTGCCGGGATTTATGAGATACGAGACAGATCAAAGAGTCTGAGAATCATGTGTGACCGGGCTCATCTGGCGGCGGATAGCATTAAGAAGAATCATATGATTCAGGTTGCTGTATATGATGATACACACAGAAAGAAACTGATCCAGGAGCAGATGATCATTAATGAGCTGGATGATGCCCTTAAGGAAAAGCAGTTTAAGGCATTCTTTCAGCCAAAGTATGATATGTGTACTGACCGTGTCATCGGAGCGGAAGCGTTGGTTCGTTGGGAACATCCGGAAAAGGGACTGCTTCCTCCGGGAATCTTCATCCCTGTACTGGAGAAAAACGGATACATTGCAAAAGTAGATCTCTACATTTATGAAGAGACCTGTATTTTCCTGAAGAAAAGTATGGATGAGGGTATTCCTCTGCATCCGGTGTCCGTAAATCTGTCCAGGGTTGGATTCTATAATCCGAATCTGTTTCAGACCCTTTGCGAAATAGCAGAACGCTATCAGATTCCGAGAAAATATCTGGAACTGGAGATAACAGAAACTGCGTATGCCACTGATTCGGAAATGATCTTTTCGGTTGTGGAGAAGCTTCGCCAGGGAGGATTCCGTATTCTGATGGATGATTTTGGAAGTGGATATTCTTCCCTGAATATGCTGAAGGAAGCTCCTGTTGATGAAATTAAACTGGATATGCGTTTCTTAAGTGCAGCAGATCCTTATGGAAGAGCAGAAGAAATCCTGCACATGATCATTACTATGGGAAATCATATGAAGCTTTCCATCATTGCTGAAGGTGTGGAGACCGAACAGCAGAAGGTAATGCTTCAGGGGTTCGGCTGTAACAAGGCTCAGGGATATTTCTATGCCAGACCTATGAGGGAAGCAGAATATACAGAATTGCTCAAAAAAGAAAAAGCAGAAAATTAGATGTACAGAAGGTTGAATAAAGGGCTGTCCGGGAATCATCAAAACCGGCAGCTCTTTGTCATCAGAAGACCAATCATATAAAAACTAATCATATAAACAAAAAAAGGAGAAAATTAAAAGATGTATTATGTACCAGACGGCACGAAAGAGTGCGGATATTATGAATGTAAAAAATGCGGCAACCGTTTTCTGTCTATGCAGACGATGAAGAGGATTCCATGCCCGGACTGTGAGGCTGAAATCGACTATGAGATCGGCCCGGACGAGTCACTGGAGGATGTGCTGGATACAGCAGAACTGATTCAGAAGATTGAGGGTGAAGAAGAGGTAGAGAAGATGGACACACTTCTGAGCCTTGCTCTGACCGGCGGAGATTACAGCTGGATCTAGTACAGCGAATATTAAGTAACTGCTATAACCTGAGTCCATAACGAATCCTAAAAAATTTTTATAATCTTATTTATTGACAGAGGAAATTATCGGTGTTATTATGTTTATTATAAAACATACTAATTCGATAGGAATAATAGGTGTAAAGGAACTGACGATATGAAATATGATGTAAGTATCATTGGAAGCGGTCCGGCGGGTTTAAGTGCGGCAATCTATGCAAAGAGGGCTAATCTGTCAGCCGTAGTGATAGAAAAAGAATATGAAGGAACCGGACAGATCGCAGAAAGCGGACAGGTAGATAACTATCCGGGATTTCCGGGCATCAGCGGTTATGATCTGGGTGAGAACTTCCGGGAACATGCAGTGAAGCTTGGGGTATCCTTCATGGAACAGGAAGTAACAGAGATAAAGAAAGAAGCTTCATCAGATTTTGAACTTGTATTTGCAGATGGTTCGCAGGTGGAAGCGAAAACCGTAATCTATGCGGCGGGAGCCACACCGCGAAGAGCGAATATTCCGGGAGAACAGGAATATGCAGGAAAGGGTGTCTCTTACTGTGCAATCTGTGACGGATCATTTTACAGAGGTAAATCAGTCGCAGTTCTTGGTGGTGGAGATACAGCACTTGATGATGCTGTTTACCTGGCGGATGTGGCAGAGAAAGTATATGTGATCCACAGGAGAAAGGAATTCCGAGGAGCCGCTGTTACAGTGGCGAAACTGAGAGAGAAGGAAAACGTTATCTTCGTACTGGAGCATCAGGTAAAAGAGATCATCGGAGAGCAGAAAGTAACCGGAGTAGTTCTGGAAGATGCAACTGTGATAGATGTGAACGGTGTATTTGTTGCTTACGGAGCAGTACCACAGACAGATCTTCTGAAAAAATTTGCAGTACTGGATGATTCAGGTTATGTCAGAGCAGGGGAGACAGGAGAAACCGCTCTGGAAGGGCTGTATGTGGCAGGAGATGCAAGAACAAAGAAACTGCGTCAGGTGGTAACTGCGGTTTCGGATGGTGCCAATGCAGCAACCGCAGTGGCAGAATATCTGAAATAGAAGAAACTGAGAGAGTATTACGATAATTCAACCGGCTGTAAGGATACCGGACAGCCGCAGATCTGGAAAAAATATTTGAAAAAACGCTCTAAAAACACAAAGGAGAGATAAAAATGGCACAGAAAGTAGATTATGCAGCCTTAAAAAAAGGCGGATATATGAGACAGAAACAGAAAGGTTACGGTTCCCTGAGACTGGCAGTGGTCGGTGGAAACCTGACTGCAGAGAATATTAAGACAGTAGCAGAAGTAGCAGAAAAATACGGCCGCGGATATGTACATATGACTTCCCGCCAGGGCATTGAGATTCCCTTTATTAAAGTGGAAGAACTGGCAGAGGTAAAAGAAGCACTGGCAAAAGGCGGTGTGGGAACCGGTGTGTGCGGACCACGTGTACGTACAGTTACAGCCTGTCAGGGTTCAGAGGTCTGTCCAAGCGGATGTATCGACACCTACACACTGGCAAAAGAGCTTGATGAGAGATATTTCGGACGGGAACTCCCACATAAATTCAAATTTGGTGTTACAGGATGCCAGAATAACTGCCTGAAAGCAGAAGAAAACGATGTTGGAATCAAAGGCGGCATGAACATCGAATATAAGGAAGACGACTGTATTTCCTGTGGTGTGTGTGTGAAAGCCTGCAGACAGGATGCACTGAAGATGGTGGACGGAAAAATAGAACTGGATGCGCAGAAATGTAATCATTGTGGCCGCTGTGTAAAGAGCTGTCCGGTGGATGCATGGAAAGGAACTCCGGGATATATCGTATCTTTTGGAGGAACCTTCGGAAATAATATCTATAAAGGAGAAGAACTGCTTCCTCTGATTGCGGATAAAGAAACACTGTTTCGTGTGACAGATGCGGCAATTAATTTCTTTGAAAAAAATGCAAATCCAAGTGAACGTTTCCGCAAAACATTGCAGCGTGTGGGAGAAGAAGATTTCCGCAGTCAGCTGAAAGATGCGTATGAAGGACAGTGAAAGGAGAACATAATGGCTGAATTAGATTTTGAAGTAACCGATGAGGTTGATATTACCGATAAAGTATGCCCCCTGACATTCGTGAAGGCAAAAGTAGCAATCGAAGAACTGGAGGATGGAGAGATTCTGGCTGTCCGCATGAACGATGGCGAACCAGTGCAGAATGTTCCGCGCAGCATGAAAGAAGAAGGGCATAAGGTACTGAAATTAACCGATAATGAAGATGGTACTTACACCATGTATGTAAGAAAGGTGGAAGACTGATGGCAGTACGGGTAAGCAAGACGGATTTTGAAGAGAAAGTCCTGAAGGAAAAACTTCCGGTTCTGGTGGATTTTTATTCAGATTCCTGCGTGGCGTGTAAAAAGCTGGCACCGGTTCTCGGAAATGCGGAAGACGATTATGAGGATAAGATTAAAGTATATAAAGTAAATACGAACTTTGATGTGGAGCTGGCAGAGCAGTATGAAGTGCAGGCAAATCCGACGTTGATCCTTTTTAAAGACGGACAGGCGAAAGACCGGAAAACAGGAGCATTGAAACAGGCAGAGTTAAACAGCTGGATTGAAGGATTACTCTAAAAAGAGAGCAGGCATAAAGGAGAAAAATATGTTTAGTTTTAACTTTGATAAAAGAACAATGTATATAATAATAGGAATAATGTTATTATTTATATTAATACAATACGCAACAAACCCAGGGCAACTACTAGGATTACTAATAAGTGCACCAGGAGTATTAATAGCAATTACATTCCATGAATTTGCACATGCATATGTAGCAGATAAATTAGGAGATGACACAGCAAGAAGAGAAGGAAGATTAAGCTTAAATCCAAAAGACCATTTAGATCCGGTTGGAACATTAATGTTATTAGTAGCAGGATTTGGATGGGGAAAGCCAGTACATGTAGATCCAAGAAATTATTCAAGAAAAATGTCAATGGAAAAAGGAGAAGCTCTAGTATCAATAGCAGGACCAATAATGAACTTTATATTAGCATTTATATTTGCATTAATATTTTGCGCAGTGTACAAATTTGGAAGTATGTCATTTTTAAATTCAACAATAGGAAGTACAACATTATTAGTATTATCAGGGGTAATATCAATAAATATAGGATTAGGAGTATTTAATTTAATACCATTACCACCACTAGATGGCTCAAAAGTAATTTTACCATTTTTACCACAAAAGGCAAAAAATTGGTTTATAAATAATGAACAAATATTTTACATAATATTTGTAGTATTATGGATAACAAATTTAGCAGGTTATATAATTACACCAGCAATAACAGGAGTAAGTAACGGAATATTAGGCTTAGCAAAATTGATATTTAGATTAGGATAAAACAGATTAAGATTCTTTTGCAAAATTCAAGTATTAGAAAGGATGAAAAAAATGCTAACACTAGGAATAGAATCAAGTTGTGATGAAACAGCAGTAGCAGTAATAGAAGATGGAAGAAAAATATTATCAAATATAATAGACACACAAATACCAATACATGAAAAATATGGTGGAGTAGTACCAGAAATAGCATCAAGAAACCATATTGAAGCAATATCAAGAGTAACAAAAAAAGCACTAGAAGAAGCAAAAGTAACTATAAAAGATATAGATGCAATAACACCAACATATGGACCAGGGCTAGTAGGAGCATTACTTGTAGGACTATCATATGCAAAAGCATTAAGTTATGCAACAGGAAAATCACTAGTAGGAGTAAATCATGTACAAGGTCACATAGCTGCCAATTACATAACATATCCTGAATTGAAACCACCATTTTTATGTGTTATGACATCTGGTGGAAATACACAATTGATACATGTAAAAAATTATACTGAATTTGAAGTTTTGGGAAAGACAAGAGATGATGCAATTGGAGAGGCTTTTGATAAAGTAGCAAGAGTTGTTGGCCTTGGCTATCCAGGTGGACCAAAGGTTGATAAGCTTGCAAAAGACGGAAATCCAGATGCAATAGTATTACCTAAAACACATTTTGATAATTTGGATTTTAGTTTTAGTGGAATAAAAACAGCAGTAATAAACTTACATCACAAAAATCCAGAAGTAAACAAAGCAGATTTATGTATGAGCTTTGAAAAAGCAGTAACAGAAGTATTAACAGAAAATATAGAAAAAGCAATAAAACAAACAGGAATAAAAAAAGTAGTATTAGCAGGAGGAGTATCTGCAAATACACATATAAGAGAAGAATTCGAAAAATTAGGTCAAAAATTAAATGTACAAATATATAAACCAGATTTAAAACTATGTACAGACAATGCAGCAATGATAGGATCAGCAGGATATTATAGATATTTACATGGAGACATATCAGACAATACACTTAATGCAGTTCCAAATTTAAAAATAGGTGAATAATTACAGTTTCAAGAAGAAACTTTAGAAGGGAAAATAAAAGAATGTCAATATTCGTAATTGCCGATTTACATTTATCATTCAAAAATCCAAAACCAATGGATATATTTGGAGATAATTGGACAAAACACGAAGAAAAAATAAAAAAAGATTGGAATGAAAAAGTAAAAGAAGAAGATTTGGTAGTATTACCAGGAGATTTTTCATGGGCAACATATATTGAAGATACAATACCAGATTTTGAATATTTAAACAGTCTACCAGGAAAGAAAATTATGTTAAAAGGAAATCATGATTATTGGTGGACAACAGTTACAAGTATGAGAAAATTTCTAAAAGAAAATAATTTTCAGAATATAGACTTTTTATATAATAACAGTTTTGAATATGAAAACAAAATTTTATGTGGTACAAGAGGATGGAGTCTTGTAGATGAAGAAATAGACGAAAAATTAATAAATAGAGAATTAGGAAGACTAGAATTATCATTACAAGATGGAGCAAAAAAAACAGGAGAAAACAAAGAAATAATAGTATTTATGCACTATCCACCAATTACAAAAAACAAAATTTTATCAGAAGAAGAAATGAAATTTATAGAATTAATGAAAAAATATAATGTAAAAAGATGTTATTATGGACATTTACATGGAAATTCAATATATGATGCAGTTGAAGGAAAAATACAAGGAATAGAATTAAAATTAGTAAGTGCAGACGGACTAGATTTTAAGTTAATAAAAATATAAGAATTAATTCACATCAAGAACACAAATAAGAAATAATTTGGCAACAAAATATGTATAAAATCATATCATGAAAACGGAAGTTAAGTTATATATCCAAAACAAATGAATATAACTAAAATGGAGGAATTTATGAGAGAAAATGATTTAATGATAATAGAAAGATGTATAGAAAACAAAAATGAAAAATTAGATGTGAAAGAAGAACCATTTGAAAAATTAATGTTTTTTTACAAGTCAGCATTAAAGCAATTAGAATTACAAATGAATATAATAAAAGACGAATTCAAATTAATATATAATTATGATTTGATAGACCATATAGACACAAGAATAAAAGAACCAAAAAGTATTGTAAAGAAAATGGAAAAGAAAAAATATGACAAAACATATTTAAATTTAATAGAAAAAATAAATGATATTGCAGGAATAAGAATTGTATGTACACTAAAAGATGACATATTTTTTATTAGAGATTTAGTAAAACAAATACCAGACATACATATATTAAAAGAAAAAGATTATGTAACAAATCCAAAAGAAAGTGGATATTCAAGTTATCATATGATTGTAGAAGTACCAGTAAAACTAACACAAAAAACAATATATGTAAAATGTGAAATTCAAATAAGAACATTAGCAATGGACTTTTGGGCAAGCTTTGAACATAAAGTAAAATATAAAACAAAAAATGATGTAAATCCTAAAATGTCAAAAGAACTAGTAAATTGTGCGAAAATGATAAATAAATTTGATACCAAAATGATAAATTATAAATAAGCGAAATTAAATTTTCGCTTTTTTGATAGGAATTATTGACAAAAAAATTTTTTTAGTAGATAATATAGACGATTACGAAAAGAAAAATGAAAAGAAAATAACTTAGGAGGAAATAAATAATGTACATATTTAATAGGATTACAGTAAATCCACAACTACCAAAAAGAATAAATAGATTAAATGAAATAGCAAATAATCTATGGTGGGCATGGAATACTGAATTTTTAAGATTATTAAAAACAATGGACGGAGACTTGTGGGAAAAATGTGATAAAAATCCAGTTAAATTTTTAAAACATATATCACAAGAAAAATTAGAAGAAGCAGAAAACAATGCACAATTTGTAAAAGATTATGACAAAATAGTTGAGAATTTTGATTCATATATGGCAAGTAGAAATACATGGTTTGCACAAAAATATCCAGAAAACAAAAATGATTTAATTGCATATTTCTCAGCAGAATATGGATTAGATCAAACAATAGCAATATATTCAGGAGGATTAGGAATATTATCAGGAGATCATTTAAAATCAGCAAGTGACTTAGGTATTCCATTAGTAGCAGTTGGTTTAATGTACAAAAATGGATATTTCCATCAAAGAATAGACAAAGATGGAATACAACATCCAGAATATAAAGACTTAAATCTAGCAGATTTACCAATACATCCTGTAAAAGATAAAGATGGAAAAGATTTTATAACATATGTAAAATTCCCAGCAAGAAGAATATATTTAAAAGTATGGCAAATTAATGTAGGAAGAATAAAATTATATTTATTAGATTCAGACATAGATATAAATGCAGAAGAAGACAGAGGAACAACAGCAAAATTATATGGTGGAGACCAAGAAATGAGAATCCGTCAAGAAATCATACTTGGAATGGGAGGAGTTAACACATTAAAAAAATTAGGATTAACACCAACTGTATACCATATGAATGAAGGACATTCAGCATTCTTAAACTTAGAATTAATAAAAAATACAATAAGAGATAAACAAGTATCATTTGATATAGCAAGAGATATAGTATCATCTCAAACAGTATTTACTACACATACACCAGTGCCAGCTGGAAATGATATTTTTCCAATATCATTAGTTGAAAAATATTTTAAAGATTTTTGGCCAAGACTTGCAATTTCAAGGGAAGAGTTCTTAAAAATGGGAATGAAGCCATGCAATGATTTAGAAAATGGATTTAATATGGGAATTCTTGCGTTAAAAGTTGCAGGAAAGAAAAATGGTGTAAGTAAATTACATGGGGCAGTTTCAAGAGAATTATTTGCCGAGGTATGGCCAGAAATTGCAGCAAATGAATCACCAATAGGATATGTAACAAATGGTATTCATACTTGTTCATGGTTGTCACCAAGTTTAAAGCAGCTATATAATAAATATTTAATACCATATTGGCAAGATAAGATTCAATATGATTATGTATGGGAAAAAATAAAAAATATACCAGATGATAAATTATGGGAAGCACATCAAGCTAGAAAACAAAAACTTTTAACACTTGTAAAAAACAATGTAACAGAAAGATTAAGACGTTCTGGTTATAATTATGATGATATAAATGCTATAACATCAAAATTGGATCCTAATGCTTTGACTATTGGATTTGCTAGGAGGTTTGCAACTTATAAAAGAGCAACTTTGATATTTAAAGATTTAGAAAGAATTACACAAATTTTAAATAATGCAGATAGACCAGTTCAATTAATATTTGCAGGAAAAGCTCATCCAGCAGATAAACAAGGACAAGATTTGATTAAATTTATACATGATGTTTCTATGATGCCACAATTTAAAGGAAAAATATTCTTATTAGAAAATTATAATATTGCGATGTCAAGATATTTAATAAGTGGTGTAGATGTATGGCTAAATAATCCAAGAAGACCAATGGAGGCATCTGGTACAAGTGGACAAAAAGCATCTGTTAATGGTGTTATAAACTTTAGTGTTTTAGATGGATGGTGGGCAGAAGGATATAACCAAAAAAACGGATGGAGAATAGGATTTAATAGTGATTATGAATCTTATGAAGCACAGGATGTAACAGATAGTCAAAATATTTATGAAACTTTAGAGGAAAAGATTATTCCAGCATATTATAACAAAGATAAAAATGGTATTTCAA
>ENA-OOZA01001532-OOZA01001532.1-human-gut-metagenome-genome-assembly--contig:-NODE-1532-length-11788-cov-2.128953_pt1 | contig 11788 bp, 6 predicted proteins | sample MGYA00241703_ERZ501378 | MGnify/ENA primary metagenome ERZ501378 (study PRJEB25962, sample SAMEA2042916) | human gut metagenome | biome: human gut; feature: human-associated habitat; material: faeces...
CCGCTACCAGTGTTGCTTCCGGTTTCTGCATGGTGATCAGAAGGGTGTTATTAAAACTGTAATTATGGAACTTTGACATGGTATTCAGATATTCGGTATATCTCTCCGAAGTAAAGATTTCTTTTACTCCCTGCTCCAGCCGTTCCGATATTTCTTTTAACTGTTTTTCTATATTATTTGCCATAAACAAACCCTCCATTTTATGTCCCCGCCAGAGAAAACTCTGACGGGAAATCTTTTATAACTCCTGTTCGTGTTTTTTCTTTGCAGCTTTCTGTACAGATGGCTGTTCCGCTGTATTCTGCTGTGCCTTCTCCTGCTTTAAGCGTTCCAGAATAGATGGCTTATGGATTCTGTCTGCTGTTTCCGGAAGTTCTTTTTCTTCTACGGCATCCCTGCTGTCTGTGCTGCTTCCTTCTCTGCCAATATCCTCATCTGCCATAATCGTCTCATTACCCTTTTCATCCATGTTCAGCAATGCATTTAACTCGGATAACCGTTCCATCTTTTCATTCAGCTCTGCTTCTTTCGGGAATGGTTTCTTTACCTCTTCCTGTGCAGTAGCAAGCTGCTGTTGTACGGTTTCCAATTTCTGCTCACTTTCCGTCAGCTTCCTGTCGATAGAAGAAAGGGTGTTATGGATACGCTGCATATTTCCTACCGGGTCTTTTCCGATCTCCAGCTTATAAGAGCATTTTCCTTTGATCGTCAATTCAAACGCATTAGAGAACATATTGTAGGAAGCAGATAACGTAAACCCATGATATTCCCCGACCTTTCCACCGGTGCTAACGGTTTTTAGTCCTGCACAGGCAGCGATCAATGCCTCGCCTGCTTCTTTCTTATCTTCATAAAGGACATTCCCTACCGTCATGGCAAACGTGTCATTATCCTGTAAATCCACGCTTTTTACTACCTGGGAATCTATCTGCATCCCGGCAATCCGCTCTTTCAATGCACTGATCTGTACCGGGAAATTCTTTGCAATATCGGATTCCAGACGGTAAATCTGACTGGTATGGTTTGCCTTTAAGAGTTTCAGCTTACTCACCTGCACATCCAGATCCATTTTTTCCTTAATGTACGGATTGCCTGTAGCAAGTGCCTTGATCTCTGCATAGGACAGTGCCGTATCATCCACATCTTCACAAGCCCTGACCGGGGATTTACTGGTCATGATCTGGCTGATGAACTTCTGCTTATTCTCCAGTGTCTGATAGAGGTAAGCGTCAAAAGTTCCTTCCGTCACATACTGATAAACCTGCACTTCTTTGTTTCGGTTTCCCTGACGGATAATACGACCATTTCTCTGGGTCATGTCCGCAGGCCGCCAGCCCACATCCAGATGATGCACGGCCACCAGCCTGTCCTGCACGTTCGTGCCTGCGCCCATCTTCTGTGTCGAACCTAACAACACCCGCACCTGCCCAGTACGGACTTTGGCAAACAGATCTTTCTTTTTTGCCTCGGTATCAACATCATGGATAAATGCGATTTCTTCCTCCGGTACACCTGACTGGATGAGTTTGGCGCGGATATCCTCATAGACATTGAAGGTTCCATCGTTCTTCGGCGTGCTGAGGTCGCAGAACAGCAGCTGGGTCAGCTTGTCCGACTGTCCTTCCTCATAAATACGAAGCACATTCCGCACACAGGCGTTGAGCTTGCTGTTGGGGTCATCCGGCAGGAGTGGATTCATCAGCCGCTGATCCAGCCCCAGCTTTCTGCCATCCGATGTGATTTTCAGCATATTATCGACCGATGGGTCTACCACACCGGAATGCACAGCCGCCGCCCGTTCCGAAAGCTCCACTACCATCGCCTGCTGATGCTCCGAAGGCTGCACCACCACGGTTTCAAACTTTGCCTCCGGCACCGGCAGATGCAGCTGATCGGAAGTCTTGATATCCGCCACTTCCTTGAACATATTCATCAGCTCCGGAAGGTTGAAGAACTTTGCAAATCTTGTTCTTGCCCGGTATCCGGTTCCCTCCGGTGCCAGCTCAATGGCTGTGGTGGTCTCACCAAAGGTAGAAGCCCAGCTGTCGAAATGGGTCAGCCCTTTCTGCTGCAATGTGCCGTATTGGAGATACCGCATCATGGTATAAAGCTCCGTCATGCTGTTGCTGACCGGGGTTCCGGTCGCAAAAATGATGCCGCGCCCGCCTGTCAACTCGTCCATATACTGGCACTTCATAAACATATCCGAAGATTTCTGCGCTTCCGAAGTGGACAAGCCTGCAACATTGCGCATTTTTGTGTAGAGAAACAGGTTCTTAAACGCGTGTGCCTCGTCTACAAACAGCCGGTCTACGCCCAGCTGCTCAAAGGTAATCACATCGTCCTTACGGTCGGTTGCCCGGAGTTTCTCTAATCTCGCCTCCAATCCTTTCCGGGTCTTTTCCATCTGTTTAATAGAAAAACGTTCGCCATTCTGGGATTTCATCTCAGCAATGGCGTTTTCGATTTCATCAATCTGGGCAGTCAAAATCCGCTCCTGCCGTTCTGCGGACACCGGAATTTTCTCAAACTGGGAATGCCCGATAATGACTGCATCGTAATCACCCGTAGCAATTCGTGCGCAGAACTTTTTTCTGCGGGCAGTCTCAAAGTCCTTTTTGCTTGCCACCAGCAATTTTGCACTCGGATACAGGCGCAGGAACTCGTTTGCCCACTGAAGGGTCAAATGATTTGGAACGACAAACATGGATTTCTGGCACAGTCCCAGCCGTTTTGCCTCCATAGCAGAAGCTGCCATCTCGAAGGTCTTGCCAGCACCTACCTCGTGGGCCAGCAGCGTATTGCCTCCGTACAGCACATGAGCAATGGCATTCTGCTGATGTTCCCGCAGCCGGATTTCCGGATTCATGCCGCCAAAGCGGATATGGGAACCATCGTACTCACGGGGACGGGTACTGTTGAACAGCTCGTTATACTTTTCCACAAGTTCCGCACGGCGATAAGGGTCTTTCCACACCCAGTTCTGGAACGCATCCTTAATGGCCTGCTGTTTCTGCTGGGCGAGGGTGGTCTCCTTTTTATTCAGAACCCGCTTCTGCTTGCCGTCTGCATCCTCCACGGTATCGTAGATACGGATGTCCCGCAGATTCAGCGTATCCTCCAGAATCCGGTAGGCGTTGGCTCTGCTGGTGCCGTAGGTCATATAGGCATGGACATCATTCCAGCTCGGTGTACTCTTACCGGTGATCTGCCACTCTGCCGTCATGGGCGAGAATTTCACTTCGATGTTCCGGCGCAGATAAAACGGCGGTTCAAAGGTTTCTTCCATGAACTGCTGGATATAACCCCGATTGACCCATGTGGCACCAAGGCGCACATCAATCTCTGAAGCGTCCAGGTCTTTCGGCTGCGCCTTTCTCAGATATTCCGTATTTACCGTAAAGGCAGGGTCAGAGGCCGCAGCCAGTTCTGCCACTCGGAGCTTTTCCCGAACATTGCCGGACAGATATTCATCAGCTGTCACCCAGCCGGTTTCCTCGCCGCCCTGCGTCATCGGGTCTTTGAAAATGACACCATGCAGTTCCTGCTGGATTTTTTCATATTCCCCCGGCGTTCCTAAAAGCTCCGACATATAGGGCAAATCCACTCTGCCGCGCTCTCCAATGGAGATTGCCAGAGCTTCAGCCGGAGTATCTACGCTGGTAACAGCCCGTTCCGGTCGAATCGTCCGTTTGGTGAACATATCCGCCTTGGATTCCAGCCTGCCGTTTTCGTCTACGTTTTCCAGAGAGCAAAGCAGATAATAAGACGAATCTTCCGAAAAAGCCTGTGCATTTGCACGGGAATTGATAAGTCCATACTGATCGGCGAATCGGTCATAGGCCACATTCAGTTCCCGCTGTTTCTGGGCAATCGCGTCCTCCGGATAATCGTTCAGCTGATAGTCGATCAATTCCTGCACAATGGTACGAAGTTCCACCATACCCTTGATCCTGCCGGTGGCTGTCGCAGAAAGGTCAGCTTTCCGCATGATGCTGTTCTCACGGAAGTAAACATCCCCATCTACCACCGCATAGGAGAAGTTCTTTACATTTGGGTCTGCCGAAATGGTTTCGCCCTGCAAGGACAGCTCTTCCTCCGGTGCCAGCTCCTGCGCTTCATAATGACCACCGATGTGCTGCACAGCCTCATGCAGCTGGTCTCCCAGATCCTCATCCGGAATCGGAATGACCGTACATTCTTCCTTGCCGTATTGGGTGCTTTCCGTTGTAATCTCACCCAGCACCATTTCCGGGTGGTCAACAAAGTAGCTGTTGAGGGTAATACCCTCCGATGTCAGCCCCAGATGCACCCAATCCGGTTCGATATCAATGGGATGGTCTCTCTTTTGCAGGAAAATGATATCCGAAACCACATCTGTACCGGCATTGGCGCGGAATGCGTTGTTGGGAAGTCGAATGGCTCCCAGCAGTTCTGCCCGCTGTGCCAGATACTTTCGCGTGTCCGGATTCTTGGAATCCATCGTATAGCGGCTGGTAACAAAGGCCACGATGCCACCGGGACGAACCTGATCCAGTGCCTTGGCAAAGAAATAGTTGTGGATAGAAAATCCGAGTTTATCATAGGGCTTATCGCTGACACGATAGTTGCCAAAAGGCACATTGCCCACGGCCAGATCATAGAAGTCGCGCCGGTCGGTGGTTTCAAAGCCTGCCACCTTGATTTCTGCCTGCGGATACAGCTTCTGCGCAATACGCCCGGTGATGGAATCCAGTTCCACACCATACAGTCTGCTTCCCAGCATGGAATCCGGCAGCATACCGAAGAAGTTGCCGACACCCATCGACGGTTCCAGAATATTGCCTTTCTCAAATCCCATACCGTCCAATGCTTCATAGATTGCACGGATCACGGTAGGGCTGGTGTAATGCGCATTCAGAGTTGAAGCCCTGGCTGCGGCATATTCTTCTTCCGTAAGAGCTGCTTTCAACTCCTTATATTCGCCTGCCCAGGCAGTTTTCTCTGCGTCAAAGGCATCTGCCAGCCCGCCCCAGCCGACATAATTGGCCAGCGTTTCCTGTTCCTCCGGTGTCGCATCTCTGTGCTGATTTTCCAAGGTTTTCAGCGTATAGATGGCATCCATGTTGGCACGGAATTTCTGTTTAGGACTGCCTTCGCCGAGGTGAAAGCTGTTGATGCGGTAGTTCTCCGCATGTTTTGCTTCATGCTCTGCCCGGAACGCTTCTTCCTCAGCTGCATTAGGAAATGTTTGAACGGTCCCATCAATCACAGCTGTAATCGGGAGCTGATCCAACGCCTCATCCGACCATACAGTACCTGTATTCTCAATATCTTTTGACACTGCTTCTTTTTCCGGATTCAGATCAACCACCAGATTGTGCAGGTGAACATTTTCCTCATGCCCCAAAAGTCTTGCCAGATTTTCCTTGCTTTCCGAGCGGAAGATCGGATACACGGAATCCGGGTCCCGAAGCTCCACGTCGAACAGCCCGACTTTTTCAATCGTAAATGCCTTTCCGTCCAGATACAGCGTATCGCCGACACGATAATCCGGCTGCACCGGAGCTGCGGGTTCTGGCTGCACAGTTGCAGGCTCTTTTTCAGCCTTCATGTTCCTGCCGCGAATCTCCTGCAACGCCTCTGATGCGCTTACATAATCGGCAAATGTCTGCACTTTTCCGTCCGAATATCCGTAATACTCTTCTTTAACATAATCCCAGATGGCAAACGCATCCTTAGAATCCGGGAAATTATCGCCGGTCATCGTGACTACAAACCGTTCATCCGGTGCATAGCCTGACTCTCTGGCAAGTTCTCTGGCGTGTTCCTGCATTTCCAGCACCAGAGGATCTGCCTTTGCGTGAGCCGGTTCCTGTACTTCTTCGGATTCCACATCCGGGAATGGAATGTCCTGCTGCAAATCCTGCTTGCTCTGCTCAACATAGAGCCAGTCTTTGGCTTCCCGTTCCTGGACTTTTTTAATCAACTGCTGGCGGTAGGTCTCTGCCTCCCATTCGCTGGTAAACTCTTCGCTGACACCATCCGGCTCCACATGAATGCCGTCCTGAATATCATCCCAAACCGCATAGCCATCGTCAGTTTCCATCACGGTAAACCGCTGAGGTGCTGCCAACTCGCTACGGGCATAGATATCCGCAGCCGTATTCAGCATATTATCCACATGCTCATTTCCGGTATCGTAGCGTTCCGGCGGCGTTGGCGGAAATACATGGGCGGCAGTCGGCATAGGAAGCGACGCACCATATTCCTGCTCCAGCTTCCGATACTCTTCCAGTTCCAGCGCAGTCAGATACTGACCATTTTCCACAAGCCGGTCTAACCGCTTATCCACCGCCGACCATGTGAGGCGCACTTCCCGGTCATGGTCATAATTGCGAAGCAGAATGCCTTTTCCGTTATAATCGGCAAAACCGCGACTGCCATCCATAAAGGTATAGCTGTGACCGCCGAGACCGTATTCTGCTTTCAGGAATGCAGCTCGTTCTTTTGCGTCCCCTTGCTGCTGATACAGCGCATAAATACGAATTTTTCCGCCTTCAAAATTAGAGCCTGTCCGCAGCATCCGGTCGATTTCATCCTCAGAAATGACAAAAGCGGAGGGCTTTTCGCTCTCCGCTTCTCTGGCTGCATTCTCTGCCGCCGCATCAATTTTCTGAATCTGCTCTGCTTCGGACTGAAACAAACTCATGAAGTTTAACTGTTGATAAGTTCCGTCAGAATGACTTCCTCTGCCTGCGCTTTCAGCATGTTCATGTGCTGCACCCAGGCCATCTGGTTCAATTTCTTGTCCGGTGCCGGATTCGCTTTCAGAAGCTCCGCCATCATCTGTTCCATCCGTGCGGTCGCGGTCTCCTGAATCTCCCACAGGTGCGGGTACAGCTTCTCGGTCAGGATCAGGTGATTGTACAGCAGCGTGTTGTTCTCCTGCAGGAATGCTCTGCGCATCCTCCCGTACTTGCCCAGAGGCTTCTGTTCCTGCACCGACAACTGGATGTCCGGAATCAGGTAATCGCCGTTCTTCGTGTAATTCAGCTCCATCATAGTTTTGGCTCCTTTCTGCCTGCTTATCTCTTTCATAGGTTCGGATCGTGCGTTCAATTTCCCGGAATATCTGGCTGGACATTTCACTGACCGCAGTTCCCAGCACATTGGCAGCAGCCTGCGTATTAAAATCAAAGATGTCCAGAAAATCCTCGTGTTCAAAATAGTCATCTGCATTGCCCACCGTCCGGGTAAAGACGGAATATGCGATGCTGACAGCGGCAGCTCTCTTAAAGGAAGCTCCGATGTTGAGTTCATCATACCCTTCCAGATAAGAATCTGCAACGATGTCACTGATCTGCCTGCGGTTTTCCTCCCAGTAATCCCTTGCAAGGCGTTCTGCCGCTTCCATGATATGATTTTCCAGAGACCCAGCACCGGCAGGAACATCAAATGCTGCATCCAGTGCCCGAATGATCGGCTGCTCATGCTCCGCATTCATTTTCCAGAGCTGTACCGGTCGGGAATTCTTCCGTTCTCCGGTATCTGCCACATCAAATACATACCGCAGTTTCGGCTGCTCACCGCGCATGTCCAAAAGAGCAATGCCCTTGGAGCCACGCTTCACATAGCGGTTCATCCGATCATTCCAGAGATCGTACTCTGCACAGGCCGTTGCTTCTGGCCTCTGCTTATAGATCATCAGCTGTTCCGCAAAGGGATACTTATAAAGCCGTGCGGATGTGGTCAGAAACGCTGTCCACTGCTCTTTGCTTCCAGTGATCTGTGCCGCAGCTTCCTGCGCCATCTGCATATAATAAGCCGTTTTCGTCATCATCTATTTTTTCCTCCTCTCCTTTATTCGTCTGGATACAAATCCAGTGCCTCATATTCTGCATCTGTCATCTCAGCCAGTTTCGCAAGCAGCGAGGCCGTCCACCTACGCAGGTTTCTATCTCTGCCCGTCAGACTTTTCTGCATCGTCTGAAGCTCTGCAATCAGCCCCGTCCGTGTGCCAGGGCTGTAAAGCATCATGAGCATCCACTCGTCATCCGTAAAACGCATTTACAACTCCTTTTCTTCGCAGCACCTGCGTGAAATCCATCATTCAATCTCCCTTTCCGGGTGGCTCTTGGGCAGCACCGCCTCCTGCTTTTCCTTCAGCTGATCCAGAACCGATGCTCTCTCCGCCGGTTCTTCCTTCTTTCCGTTATTGATTACGCCGTCAATCATGCCGTAATCGTCTTCCATTGCCATTTCTGCGGCTTTCAGGTAATTCTCCGGTTTCAAAAATCCGGGCAGTTCCTGGAAGCCGATGGAATCCACATAGTGACAGCTTACAACACCATTCTGCCGTAAAGCCACGATGTCAGACACAGAAAGACTATGCCCAGTAAAATCATCAGGGCGGGAAACATTGAATTTCGCATACAGTTCCTCCAACATCGTATTCTGATCCTTGTATGGAAGAAGCGGAGCCGTATACACCACCTCATAATGGTCAATATCCGGTTCCAGCCCCATCCGTTCCAGTTCGCGCATAGACGAAAAGCGTTCATATACCGTATCCTCACTGCGGCGAAGCTGCAAAATCGCATACTGGTCGGTAGCACTGTCGAGAAATGCCATCATTCTTTCGTCCGGTGCCTGATTTCCATGCACTTCATCCCATTTTTCAATTCTTGCCATCGTTCATTTCTCCCTTCTCCATAAACGGCAGGCCGTTTTCCTTTGCTTCCTGTCGCTGCTGTTCCCGACGCTTTTCACTGTAAGGCGGTCGGATACCGACGCAGCGTTTCGGAATTGTATACGTGACCGACCCATGCTCCCGGTGCTCCAAAATAAACTGCTCCGGATACTGTTTTCGCAGTTCCCTGAGCTTCTTAATCAGGCGGCTGTCATGGGTATAAATGCTGGCGGTATCCAGTTCATTATCAAAATTGATGACGGTTTCCTGCTCTGCCTTCGTAAGCTTATATTTCATCTCTCCGCCTCCTTCGCCTTGGCAGCTTTCGCTGGTGTATCCGTTCTGGAAGACAGATCCGAGAGTTTACCCAGCACAGATTCCCGTCTGCTGATTTCCGCTTCCTCTGCACGATCACAAAGTTCATCATAGTCAATCCGCGTCATGGTGCGGCCACCGAACCCATAATCCGAAAGAATCTGGTCTCTGGCTGCATTCATGCTGATTTCCGGGTTGTCGATCTGTCCGCCGTCAATTTCCGTGAAGTCCTTATGATATAAGGTATAGTCGTAACCGTCCTCACAGGTCTGAATGGCAAGAAAGCCCTTGCTTCCCAAATCCCATGCGCTGTGTTCTTCTGTAATCAATGGCTCCGGGCGGCATGTACCGCCACCGCGTTCCAGCATTTCTGCCAGCTGACAGATGTGCAGAACATCATACCCAAGGCGCAGATGATATTCGTCCATATATTCGCAGCGGGCTGAAAATTTTCGATTCGGATACTCAATCTCCACCGCACTGCCATCCGGAATTTTGAACCGATCTTCGTAGCTGCTGGTGATAAACCGGATATTTTTAGCATTCTCCAGCTCAGGATCAGCCTTTTTCATCTGCCAAAGAACCTTTCTGCCGCCTCGCATCTGCTCCAACATCTCCGGGGCTACCGGCGCAACGGTAAGACCGTCCAGCTGGGGAATCTCCTTGAGTGCCGCCATCCTCGCGCTTTCTTCCAGCGTAGAAAACGGCTGTTTATCCAACACATCCCAGCCAATGTGTCCCTCGGCAATCTGCACCTTGCTGTCCATATCAAAGCAATGGAATTCCACGCCGTCCTGCTTTTCCTGCAAGGAAAGCAGAGCGACATTATCCACCAGATAAGCTGCATTCATCATTTTCATGCTCATTTTTTACCTCCAAACTCCAGCTTAAATGCTGCTGCACCGTCCTCGCCGGTCTCTACATAAACGGTTGTGTCATAGTAACGTCCAGATTTCTTGGAATAACAATGGGTAAGCCGTGCTTTCCCCTGATTTACCAGTTGCTTTGCCAGTTCCTCCGTCATCTGCTTTCCCAGTGTCTGAAAGAACCTGTTTTCCTTCCAGAGCGCAAATTTACAGCCCTTATCCCTGCAAAACCATCCCTTTGCCGTTTCACAGACATCATTGCCGCAGGCCGGGCAGGAACCAATGACTTTCCGTTCCGGCTGCATCAGCACATCAGCACCTTTTACAGCCTCGTAGGTTTTAACAAGTCCGCTGACCATGCTGCTGATTTCACCCATAAAGGCATCGCTGTCATACTCGCCGTGTTCTATTTTCAGCAGTTTTTCCTCCCAGTCTGCCGTCATGGATGGGGACTGAATCTGTTCCGGCACCACCGTCACCAGCGCATTTCCCTTGTCCGTAGAACAAAGGTATTTCGTTTTCTTATCGCCCCTGCGCTCGATAAAGCCTTTCTGTACCAGTTTTTCGATGATGGCAGCGCGTGTAGCTGGTGTGCCGATGCCTTTTCGCTCTACACCAGCCGGAAATTCATCCGAGCTGGCACTTTCCATCGCTGAAAGCAGAAGATCTTCGGTAAACCTCTTGGGTGGGCTGGTCTTGCCTTCTTTCAGATCGACACCGGCAAGTTCCAATGTCATGCCTTCCGAAAGCTCCGGAAGATCACCTGCCTCCGCATTCTTCTCAGCATCTTCAACCGGCTTTCCTGCATATTGCCTCCAGCCCATATCCGTGACTGTTTTGCCTTTCGTGCGGAACTTCTGACCGGCACACTCCGCTTCTACTATGGTTTCTGCATAGTGGCAGGGTGTTCCGACCGCACAAATCAGCCGCACCGCCAGCAGAGTAAGAATCGCTTGTTCTCCACTGGGAAGCGAGGAAATGTCATAACCCGCTGATTATCACAGGGGTCGGCGCGGAAGGAACACATGGGCGGGTCGAAGGGGGCGCAGATGTCGCTGTTGGCCACCATGCGGTCGGTATCCAGATTGCCGAAGTAGTGCAGACGCATCTTCTCGTTGCCCGCACGCGCCATAGACGCACCGGCAGAGCAATCGGCGTACATCCAACCCTTGGGCGCGATGTAGAACATTGCCCAGTCGTGGCAGCCGGCTGTCTCCGGCCGTGCCACCATGCCGCTCTGCCACTTGGCCGGGATGCCTGCAATGCGGCAAAGGGTGATAAAGGTTGCAGCCATCACGCCGCAATCGCCCCGGCGGCTGCGGGCGCAATTATCGGTGATGTTCTCGTGTACAAAATACATAGGCTGGAAGTGGTAGTGCACATTCAGGGTGACAAAATCGTAAATGCGCTTTGCCTTCTGCACCGGGTCGGTGATACCCTCGGTCAGCTGCGCAGCCAGTGCCTTCATATAGGGGGTAAAGGCGATGTGGGGCAGCTGCTCGGCGGTGTCAAAATCCGGCTGCACCGGGTCGGCCTGCATTTCCAGCGGGGCAGCGTAGTGCGCAGTGCTGCGGTAGCTGTACTGTGCCCCAAAGCGGCAGTTCTCGGCAAGGTCTGCCTCCCAGTACGCGGTGCGCTGGGGTGCGGTTTCCGGCGCAATATAAGTGGGCTGCGCGGTAAAGCTGTCCAGCGTGATATTGCTCTGTGCCGGGCAGGCAGCAGGCAGCGGCAGCCACACCTTGACGTGCACGGTGTTTCTGCCCTCAGCCTTTGCGGCGGCAAGGGCGCGGGCAAAGGTCTCATCGGTCATGCCGATGCTGGTGCGCAGGGTGATGTCTGCGCTGACTGCGCCGGTGCGCACCATCTGGTCGTGCTGAGGCTCAAAACGATCCCAGCTGCGCTCCGGAACGGTCACGTCATAGGCGAAGACCTCGAT
>ENA-OOZA01001543-OOZA01001543.1-human-gut-metagenome-genome-assembly--contig:-NODE-1543-length-11750-cov-8.146644_pt1 | contig 11750 bp, 8 predicted proteins | sample MGYA00241703_ERZ501378 | MGnify/ENA primary metagenome ERZ501378 (study PRJEB25962, sample SAMEA2042916) | human gut metagenome | biome: human gut; feature: human-associated habitat; material: faeces...
CTACCCCTCTTAATGAACGGTCAAGCGTCGGTAAATTATCATTTATCTGACGATTAAGTGCTATCTTCTCGTCAATATCAGATAAAATACGCCCGATGCTCTTCTGCACTTCAAGTTCTGGTACCCATACAGTACTATCTTTGATTTTGTCAGGAGAGGTGTGGCGTATTTTTGTTTGCTGAGCACCAGCGCTTAACTGCTGGCGAACAATAGAAGACGATATGAGATAGTAACAAAAATTAGGGTCAAGAAGTCCCTCCTTGCATTTTACAAGAGCTACGTCTTGACTTTGAATATACTTTCCACTATCAGGTATACGTGCCGTCGTTCCCAACAATCCTAGAGATTGCTCAGTAAGCGGTGTAATAATATCACCCTCATTCAGTATAAACTCATCTTTAACTATTCCTGTATAATACAAGTCCGTCTTGGAAGTGTTTTCTTTAAATCCACCTCCATTCATATTAAAATTTCCAAGGGTTAAACGTATCAGTTTTCCTTCTTCTGCGTAAAACTGACCAGAGAGACTTGCACCACGAGTAACCTCTACCAGTTCACCCAGCTTGTATTTTGTCATTTTCATATTCCGCTTGCTTACATTTTGTGATGCAAAGGTACTCAAAATCAAGCAGAATTTATAAACCTTAATTAAGGAATTTGCGATGTGCAATCTTCACATTTGCTTGATTTACCATAGCATAGTGCAGCGTGGTGTCGATTTTCACGTGTCCCAACATCTTCTGTACTTGCTCTATCGGCATACCCTTGTCAATAGCCATTGTTGCCAATGTTCTACGGAATTTATGAGGGTGAACCTTGTTAAGGTTTACACGATTTCCAAGCTGACGCAAACGCACTTCCACCCCACTAATGGTTAAGCGTGTATGCGGATTGTGCAGACTTACAAACAGGGCAGGGTTCGTGTCCGTGCGTTGCTCCAAATACTTTTGAAGGTGGATTTTAGTACGCGCGTTGAAATATACTTCACGCTCTTTGTTGCCCTTGCCAAATACCACACATTGGCGTTCTTGAAAGTCAATGTCTTCACGATTGATTTTTACCAACTCTCCCACGCGCATACCGGTACTAAGCAGTAGGTCAATCATCGCAATGTCACGTATTTCTTGGCAGCTGTCACGTAAAACTTCTATATTCTCATCCGTCAGCACCTCTTTTACCAGAGCATCTGTGCGTACCTTATGGATTCTGCGCACAGGGCTTTTGGTGATATAGTCTTCATCTTCAAGCCAAGAGAAGAAACTGGAATAGATACGGCGCAAATTGTCAATTGTAATCTTGCTTAGTTCTCGTTGCTCCTGTTGTTCAGCGAGATAGCAGCGAATGTCGTTAGTGGTAATGTCGCACACATTCTTCTTGACAGTTGCTATCAACTTTTCAATGGAAGACTTATAATAGTGGATAGTTTTGTCAGAACAGCCCTCCACTTTCTTGGAAGATATAAAAGCCCCAAGAAGTTCAGCGTTTTCTTTGTTGCGTCGTTCTTCCTCTGTTCCTTTTGGCATAATCTCACACTCCGAAAGTGCCTTTCTGGTCATATCTTTCAGCAATTCTAACTGACTATCAGTTAGAAACGCTCGCATACCGTCTAAAACGGTTTGTATAATTCTTTCTTTCATTCCAAAAAATGTTTTGATCTCTATATAATATAAGAGAATGCCCGAAAGAAATACACTGATAAATGATAATTTAGAGGCGATGGCAAAGCAGCTCTACGACTATTGGTTTGTGCAGTTTGACTTTCCGAATGAGGAGGGCAAGCCGTATAAGTCAAGTGGAGGTGCTATGGTGTGGAATGAGAAGTTGAAACGAGAGATACCAGAGGGATGGTATGCAGAAAATATTTGTAAAATTGCTAATATATTGAGCGGCGGAACGCCAAGTAAAGCTGTTGATGAATATTGGAATAATGGAACTATCCCTTTCTTCGGCCCTACTGACTGTAATGGGAGTGTTTTCCAAATTAAGACTGCAGACCATATAACGCAAAAGGGCTTGGAACATAGTGCATCTTCTCTTTTCGAAGAGGGTATTGTTATAATAACAGCTCGTGGTTCAATCGGTAAGCTTGTTATAGTGGGAACACCTATGGCTATGAATCAATCATGTTATGCTTTACAATCAAAGGAAGGAGAATATGAATACCTGTATTTTCTAACTACCCAACTAATAGATTGTTTAAAAGCTAAAGGGTCTGGGTCTGTATTTAAATCTATAATAGCATCGGACATAGAACATTCAACATTGTGTATTGCAACAGAGAATGTTGTATCAGACTTCTGTAAAAAGGTGAAGCCGCTGTTTGAAAAGTTAAAAGCAAACACAATAGAGATTGCTGAACTCACTAAGCAGCGAGACGAACTTCTACCCCTCTTAATGAACGGTCAAGCGTCGGTAAATTATCATTTATCTGACGATTGAGTTCTATCTTTTGGTCTAAATCAGAGAGGCATTTGGAAATGTTTCTCTGATTTTCTATGCTCGGCAGTGATAATTCAAAATTATAAAGCGAAGATTTTGAAACTTCTTTGAATGTTGTCCCAGAGCCAAGTGATTCTATTTCTTTTATATGAAACTTCAAATAATAATATATATAATCTACATCGCAGATAGATTTGTTTATAACCAAGTTCTTAAAACCTTGGTTTGTACAACATTCATTTTCGTTGATAGCCAATAAACCAATAGGTGCTCTTGATGACATCAAAATATTATGAGGAGGAATCATTTGAGCAGAACAACTGTTGAATCCTTTGATTGTAATATTTCGTTGTCCTCGTCTAATTCTTTTTGTTTTTTGATCGGATAAATCCTTGGGTGTTATCCAAATGATATTTCCGTCATAATTTCTAATATCTTGGGTTGATGGCGTTGCGCCATTTATAATATCCGCAATGTTCCCAAGTTTATATTTCTTTAATTCCATTATTTCTTAATTTTGCAAGTGGACTTGCAGAATTGCTTCCTCAAGCACATATTTGAAGCAACTCGCGCATTGTTCTATTCCTTATCTAACAACCCTCTCACTTCCTTATCAAAATCCGAGTCAATTCGTTGCGTCTTATTAAATATATTATATTCTTCTTCCGCTTTCTTTTTGGCTTGTGCTGCAGATATTTCGCCTTTATCTGGCAAAATTTGGTAACGACGGAAGGTAAGAAACTCATTGACACTTGCAGAAAACTGCGACATGTTGAACGTGTTTTCACGCTCAATAAGGTCCTCTATATAGTCGAAGAAACCTGTAACAGCACGCTCCAATTGTCGAATCTCCTTTTCTTGCAGATAGTTCTTGGCTATGCTGACATCCGATTTTAGAATACGCCCATCGGGAGCGTTCTTCCATGTAGTCAATCCCATGTGGTCTTTCGTGTGGTCTGCCTTTGAATAGATAATCTCCGCAGCAGTCTGCCCAGTGATGGCATAGTGAAAGCGGTTTTGTATCATCGCATAGAAATCACGTGTAGTCGGTGAGTTCTTATCATAGTCGGTGCTACATTCAGCGTAGATGTCTGTTATTTGTTGCCAAATGCGACGCTCACTCGCACGGATAGAACGCACACGCTCAAGCAATTCGCGGAAGTAGTCCTTACCAAACACAGCCGTTCCCTGCTTCAAACGTTCATCGTCCATGGCAAATCCTTTCTTGATGTACTCACTTAAAATTTTAGTGGCCCATTGACGAAATTTAGTGGCTTTGAGAGAATTGACGCGATAACCCACTGCAATAATCATATCAAGATGATAGAAGTCAACCAACTCCTCAACTTCACCACGAATGCCTCTATTTACGACAGTTGCAATTTTTGCAACTGTCGTATCTTGTTGGAGTTCCCCCGTTTTGTAAATATTTGATATATGTCGGCTTATACCAGATTTATCAACCCCAAAAAGTTGAGCCATAGCCTTTTGCGTACACCAAAGCGTTTCTTCCTTGATGACCACTTGCACTTTGCCCTCAGCTTCGGGCATGGTGTATAATAGGAACTGAATTTCGTTACTCATTGTCTTTCCCCACGTTTTCATTAAACTTCAAGCTTTGCAGTTGCGCCATTATCTCCTTTTCCAACCGATGACTCTCTTCAAACTGTTCGGTAAGCGTCTGCTGGAAGTTTGCCATTCGGCGGTTAAACTCTTCCTCTGTGATGTCCACATAGTCAATCTTTATATCGAAATACTGACCAGCAGAGAGACTGTAGCCTTTCTCTTTAATTTCATCGTAAGTGACAGCCACCGAAAAGTCATCAACAGCCTCGCAGTTGCGGAATGTGTGGACGATTTGCTCTACTTCAAAGTCGCGTAAACGGCTCTTTTTGTTATTCCCCTCTTTATATTCTTCGCCCAACTTACTGGCATCAATCAATATCACCTTGTCGGTCTTGGCTGACTTATCGAAGAATAGCACCGAAACATTCGTACCCGTGGTAGCAAACACGTTGCTCGGCATCGACACTACACCATACACCCAATGCTCATCAACAATGCGTTGCAAAATACGTTTTTCCACACCACTCTTGGCTGTAATAAACCCTGTCGGAATGACAATGGCACCCTTTCCGTTTGGTTTCAACGAATTAAGTACATGCTGAATAAAGCAAGTGTAAATAGCCATTTTGGGTTTTGTCGGATCAACTTTCTTCACCGCATTGGGCACACCAGCCCAAAAGCGGATGGTGTCCGTTGCCAACGTTTCGCGATACTCGGGAAAGTCGAGCTTGAACGGAGGATTGCTCACAATGAAATCAAATTTTTTCAGTGTGCCGTTATCTTCCTTGTGCGAAGGCTCGGTGAGCGTATTGCCCTGCACCACGTTTTGCAACGAAGAGGCAAAGTTATTGAGAATGAGATTCAAGCGGAGCATTTCACTCGATTTTTCTGAAATATCCTGGCTATAGATGGTGCAACGTTCCTCACCAATCTGGTGTGCCAAAGCCATCAGCAATGTACCTGTACCTGCCGATGGGTCGTAGCAAGTGACTCCACGAAGTTCCGCATCATCACCAACAAGCAAACGTGCCATCACCTGTGCAATAGCGCGTGGCGTATAGTATTCAGCATATTTGCCGCCACCAGCATTGTTGAAACCTTTCAGTAGATGCTCGAAAATGCGTGAGAAGAAATCGTACTTTTCACCGAACACATCTTCAAAATTGAACGAAGCCACATTGCGCATCAATGAACGGGCAAACTCATCGCGTTTTTGCGTATCGGTAACATAGTTGGTGATGGTGTTGAAAATATTTACTTTGTTCTTGCCCGAAGTTGACACCGAGAAGTTGCGAGCATTGAGGTTGGCAATGTCCACCAACGTTTGGTCAAGTAAGGTAGAAAAATCACCTTGACTTGATGCGTTATAAAGATGTGAGAGTGTATGTTCTGGGCGCAAGCGCGGCACAGAAGCCGGCAGATAGCTGAACAAGTCCTCTACCTCTTCGTCGGTAAAAGTGTCGTATTCAGCATCCCATTTTTCAGCATTACGCAAGCGTTCGCCATACTCTTCATCGAGTTTGGCTTCATAGCCAAACTTGTCGTTGAAGAACTTATAGAGAAACATTTCAGTAACGATGCGATATTCGCTACCCGTTCCTGCCAATCCAAAGGCATTGGTTGTACTCTTCAGCGAATCAATCAATGCTATGGTGGCATCTGATATGTTGATGTTACTACTCATTTGTAGTTGTTATTTAGCGTTGATGTATTGTTGTAAATATTCGGTGGTGATGAGGTTGTTGATGTATTTGCGGTCTTTCAAGTCAGCGCGGATGTGCATACTGCGCAATTCCTTGCCAATGATGGCCAAAACATCATCCTTAAAACTCTCTTCATTATCGAGCATGTGAATGTTGAGAAACAGACGGTGGTCAATGTCTTGTTTCATTTTACTTAGGTTCTCAGCAATCTCATACTCCTCTGCCGAGATTAAGGGGCGTTCAACGCGTTGTTTGTTGGTTTCTTCAATACGTTTGTGAATACGTACGAAACGCTCATCGCCCTCATATTTCTTTTTGAGTAAATTGTTGCGACGATTGATTTCACGGATTTTCTTCATCACCTCATCCATGTAGTCAATGCTTTCTTTAGCATCGCTTGTATCTTTAGGAATAAAACCTTTCTTGCGAAAATATTCGCGGAACTCGTCAGCCAACAGCACATACTTTTCTTCCTTCGTATCAAAGTTTGCTTCAAACTCTGCCTGTACACGTTCGCAGCGGTCGCGGATATCATTAACCATGATACGCAACTCCTCTGGCAAACCACGTTTAAACTCAAACTCGAGTTCAGATAATGCCACATTGATAATGCCCGACACGTCAGCTTTGTGTTCCGTGTTACTGAGCAAGTTTAAGCGTTCGATGCGGTGCGTTACTTCCGTTATCATAGTGGAAAATGCCATAGAGGGCAACGTGCGGAGTTTCTCCTTCGTCTCCTCATCCCCCAACGAGCGTGCCTGATTCACAACGGCCTTTGCATCGGCCAAAGCGGTGCGCAGTTCGTAGAGCGTTTCCTTTGACTCTATGTCGTCAAGTTGCTGGCGGAACTCCTCCATATTGTCGGTTGAAAAGTTGAAAAGCAAACTTTTTACCTGTTTCACTTTTTCAGCCACCTCCTCAGGTGTCACCAGTACATCTTCTGCAATGTGTTGTCCTTCAAGTGGAATTCCGTTATCGTCAGTAGTGCGATTCAATTCGCGCAGGTAGCGGTTGTTCGTCTGCTCAAAGTTCTCTTTGATATTCACAAAGTCTACCACGTAGCCATACCTAAAGTCGCGGTAAGGGCGATTGACACGTGTAAGGGCTTGCAACAAGTCGTGTCCGTCGAGAGAACGTCCCAGATAGAGTTTCTTTAATCGTGGAGAGTCAAAACCCGTGAGCAACATTTTGTTGACTATCAGCACATCTACCACCATTTGCTTTTTGAAGCCCTCTATGTACTCCTTTCGCTCCAATTTGTCTCCCTCATCATGAAGAATGAGTGAAGCTGTGAGCGGTTTCAACTTGTTGCCGCCATAGAGCATTGGATCATCGGCAGCCATGAGCAAGTTATTCTCTTTTTTCTCTTCTATATGCTTGGCAAAACCAAAACGATTCTGCCACAAGCGGAACAATTCACGTGCTTGCGGATTGATTTTGCAAACAATCATAGCTCCTACCGTATCGTCATCCTGTTGCAATCTGAAACGGCGAAAGTCGGAAATAATGTAGTCGAGCAACGCATTCAAATAACTTTCGTGTTCGATGATTTTGTTGCGGTCAATGTCGCTCTTCTTCACTTCAACACTCCCAGCCAGCTGGTCGAGAATGCTTTCGATTTTTTCCTTATAGATGGTTTCTACAGGTTCACGCATCAGTTTGCAAGTGTAACCATCTGCAATCGATTTATCATAATAATAAGTGTGGATGTAATCGCCAAATACTCGCCACGACTCGCGTTCTTCACGCAATAGCGGTGTACCTGTCAGCGCAATCTTGACTGATTCGGCGTCTGCTTCAAGCAAATTGGCCAAGAAACTGCCTTTTGGATTATAGCCACGGTGTGCCTCGTCAATAAAGAATATACGCTGCATGTGTGTGTTATACGATTCGCCCAACTTCACCTGCGTTTTATCTTCCTTGAACTTTTGAATGTTTACAACCATAATTTCAAGTCTACCTTCACTATTATGCGTGAGAGCATTGCTGGCTATATCATCCATCAACTCCGTACGACTTTTGGCATTATGCACAATAAGTCCACGGGCGGCAAACTCATCAGAGGCTTGTTCCATCAAATCAATGCGGTCGACAATGAAATAAAATTTCGCAACTACATTTCGCTTGGCAAAATAATCAGTTAAACTGCGTACAGAGTAATAAGCCAAAGCCGTCTTTCCACTACCTTGCGTGTGCCAAATAATGCCGCTTTTCATGCCTTTGTCCAACGTACGACGAATGGCATACGAGGCAAACATTTGTTGATAGCGCATTACATGCTTTTGCAACTCCGTGCCGATAGTGCCGTCTTCAAGTTCGACTTTACGTTCCACATAAGCAAAGCCGTATCTGAGCAAGAACAAGAAACGTTCTTTGCTCAACATTGATGTAATGATACGGTTGGTTGGCGTAGTTGGCTGTTTGTTGGTCTGGTATTCGTTCAGACTTCTTAAAACAACACAGTTGCGATGTCTCAAAACCTTGTTTTCAATATCTGATGACAGAGGGAGATAGGGAAATCGAGCAACAAACTTTTTATCCTCCTCACGGAAAACATTGAAGAAAGCTTTTGAAAAAGAAGAGCAGCAATAGAATGCGCCTTGAATGGGAACACGATTGGTGTTGTCGTATTCTTGGTTGTTTGAAAATATCATCAACTGCGTAATATTGAAGAAGCTACGAAAACACTTTTTGCTCATACGCACATTGATACGATCGCGTTCGGCCAATATACCCTCATGATTATTAGGCTTTTTCACTTCAATAAAAGCCAAAGGCATGCCATTTACAAAACATGTAATATCAGGACGAAATTCATCATCCGTCTCATCATTATGACATGTAAACTCGGTTGTAACGTGCCATTCGTTATTGTCTGGATTTTCAAAATCAACGAGTTTAACGCCGCTATTGGCTGAGAGCAAAGCATAAAATTCGCGTCCCAAGTCAGCGTTATCAGAGATATTAATAATCTTAGAATAAAGCATTGACACCTCTTCGCCTGTTGCATCAGGATTTATATGCCTAATCGACCGCAAGAAAACATCTGTCAAAATATTTGTCTTGTGGTCGTATGCCATTATGTCTTTCTCATCCAAGTATTCATAGCCTAACTTGCATAAATGCAATGCAGCTGGCACTTGTACTCTTGTATTTTCATTAAAGTTGCTCATACCTTGCCTTTTATTTACTAAAATCTCCCCTAACAAAGAGGGCAGGAAGTAACAATAATTCGTATTTTCCTCACCAATTAGATATACCAATCAACTGATTTACAATAGAAAATAAGCACATTATTATAGATGCAAATATAGACATTTTGAACGAGCTCGCCAAGATTCTATCCGCCAAAGAACAAGTTCAAACCACGTTTTGTTGTCATGCCAGCGCAGGGGAATGGTAGAATCGTTCGATATTTCCGCATTTCATATCCGCTCTTCGCTTTCATAGCATCAACAAAAAAACGCTGACTGAGCGAACTCAATCAGCGTCGTTTTAGTTGGGGTACCCGGACTCGAACCAGGAAAGACAGGACCAGAATCTGTAGTGTTGCCAATTACACCATACCCCAAACTGGCTTTGTAATCAGGTTTCCTGCTTGATTACGGGTGCAAAATTAGGGATTTATTTTTATACCTCCAAACTTTTCACGAGATTTTTTTGATTTTTCTTCAAAAAAAATAATTTCGGGCCTTCGCACCCGTGGTTTTCCTTGATTTTCGGGGGTATACTCTCGGGAAACACGGAAGCTTCTATAACTATTTCTGTTCCAAATTCTCGTCCTCCACCAATTCTTTTTGTTCTTCGGGCCAATTAACGAGATAAAGTCTGTCGGTGGTGCGAGTGAAAGCGGTATAAAGCCAGCGCAGATAAGACGTGCCGCCCATTTCTGGGGCGATGTAGCCCTGGTCAACGAAAACACGGCTCCACTGTCCGCCCTGTGCCTTGTGGCAAGTCACGGCGTAGGCATATTTGATTTGCAAGGCATTATAATAAGGGTCTTCGCGCAAGCGTTTCATGCGTTCTTTCTTCGTCGGAACGTCGGCATAGTCGGCCAAGACGTTTTCATAGAGGCGCATTGATTCCTCGGAGGTCAGCGCAGGGGATTCTGAAGTGAGCGTGGAGAGCAAGACGCGGCAGTCGATCTCCGCATCGTCATAGTCGGGAAAGCGCAGTGTGGCATCGGCAAACTGGAAGCCGTGCATCTCATGAACATTTCTCAACCGCACCACCTCAGCCGTATCGCCGTTGGCGATGAAGGAAAAGAGGTTGTCGGTCTGCGAAGCACTTTGGCCGTCGGCCTGTTTTTCCTTTGATGCCTGCATGGTCCAATAATAATTGTTTTTCACGGCCATCACGATGTCGCCACGCGTCAAGAGTTCTTCGCGGTCGAAGATGCGGGCGCGAATGCCGTTATTATAGACATTGGCACGCTTGTTGGAGCGCGTCACGACAATGGTGTCCTGCGTGCCACAATCGGAATAAGCCGACTCGAGGGCCTCTATGAGTTCGTTGCCCGGCAGGAAACGCACCTCGCCGTGGCGACTGGCCGTGATGCGGGGCAAGAGTTCCGCGCCCTGCGAAAGATATTCGCGCAAGCGCGTGGCGCCAGCAAGCACGCCCGACTCTGCCGTCTGGCGCACCACTTCTGTCAGTGTAATCTCCGCCACTTTCAGACCATAATTCTGCAGCAATTCCTTGTTGAGCGCGGGACTTTCTTCCTCGCCAACCGGTGGCAACTGCGCGGTGTCGCCCACGAAGAGCAAGCGGCAGCCTTCACCGTCATAAACGTAGCGCAACAAATCATCGAGCAACACACCAGACCCGAAAACGCCAGATGCTCCCGAACCGCTGCCAATCATGGATGCCTCGTCAACGATGAAAAGGGCATGCTGCAGTTTGTTGAAACCCAACGAGAAACGTGTGCCTTCGCCCTGAAATGTCTGCTGACGATAGATGGTCTTATGGATGGTGTAAGCCCGCTCTCCAGCGTGGGCTGAGAAGACCTTTGCCGCACGGCCCGTCGGCGCCATGAGCACCACGGTGCGTTGCAGGCGCTTCATGGTCTTCACCAAAGCCCCCACCAACGTGGTTTTCCCCGTACCAGCATAGCCTTTCAAGATGAAGGCCGCCTGCGGCACGGGGGTGGTGAGAAAGCGCGAGAGGTATTTCACGGCCAAAGCCTGGCGCGGGGTGAAATTCATCGAAAAATCGTCGGCGATAAATTCGGCCAAAGTGTCTTCAATCATCAGAGTAACGCTTTAGGGGAGAGGGGGTTGATTGGCGTAAGGCCCTATTTGAAGCCCATATTTCCTACAAATGTAACATATTTATAGTAAATAATTGGATTGTTCAAACAAAAATACGTACTTTTGCAAAAAGTTCATACATCACGAAACATTTCATGGATTTACCCAACGACCCGATGATGCTCTTCAGCGTCATCAATATGAAACTGCGCGACCAATATTCTTCGCTCGACGAGCTCTGCAAAGGGATGGACATCGACCGCGAAGCGCTGGAAAAGAAGTTGGCGGCAGTTGGTTTTGAATACAGCGAGCAACACAACAAGTTTTGGTGAACGGACGGTTGGCATGCACAGACGATTTCTGCCACGACGCATGCCCTCACGGTTTCCAACCACCGATTATGATTATCCACTCGATGCCAACATGACGAAAAAAGATTTCACAACACTTGTCTGGCGCTTCTTGAAGCGGTATCCGTTGGCTTGCTTCTGCATTCTCCTCACGTGGTATCTCTGCCTTTTCAAACCGCCACACACACGGCTCGACGAAATCCAGAATATCGACAAGATTGTTCACGTGACGATGTATCTCGGCACTTGCACCATCATCTGGATTGAATATCTCCGCAGCCACTTCCGCGAACAGACGCGCAAAATCATCCTGTGGGCCATCATTGCCCCCATCCTGATGAGCGGCGTCATCGAACTGGCGCAAGAATACTGCACCGAAGCGCGGTCGGGCGAATGGGCGGATTTCGCCGCCAACAGCACTGGCGTGGTATTGGCGGCCTTGC
>ENA-OOZA01001550-OOZA01001550.1-human-gut-metagenome-genome-assembly--contig:-NODE-1550-length-11729-cov-3.004283_pt1 | contig 11729 bp, 6 predicted proteins | sample MGYA00241703_ERZ501378 | MGnify/ENA primary metagenome ERZ501378 (study PRJEB25962, sample SAMEA2042916) | human gut metagenome | biome: human gut; feature: human-associated habitat; material: faeces...
CCTCTGGACTCCGCAAGGGGGAATTTCCCCCTTGACCCCTTTCGCGCGATTGAGTTGAGCGCTTCGGCATGCTTTGCCCGCGTGTTTAGCTCTTTTGGTCTTCCTGCTCCATGTTTTTCCGTGCAGCGGAAAGCATCAGCTTCACGCGATTGAGCTGATTCACCTCACTCGCACCGGGGTCAAAGTCCACCGCGCAGATATTCGCCTGCGGATACTTCTTCCTTAACTGCTTGATAACCCCTTTGCCCACCACATGGTTCGGCAGGCACGCAAACGGCTGAATACACACAATATTCGGCACGCCTGTCAGCAGCAGTTCCGCCATTTCACCCGTCAGGAACCACCCTTCGCCGTACTGGTTGCCCTGCGAAAGGAACGGGTCGGACAGCTCCGCAATCTGCTCAATATGCATCGGCGATTCAAAGCGCTTGGACTTTTCCAGCGCCTTGAGTGCGGGACGCCGCAGCGCGCGAATGCCCTTCACGCCCAGTACCGCGCTCGCCTCGCTTGTCCAGCCCTTGCCTAAATACTCGTGCTTGAACTTGCCGTTGTAGACGGAGTAGTTCATGAAGTCCATCAGGTCGGGCACAACGGCTTCCGCGCCCTCTTCCTCCAGCAGATCCACCAAGTGGTTGTTCGCCACGGGCATGTACTTCACCAGAATTTCGCCGACGATGCCCACGCGCGGCTTCTTCATGTCCTCGTGAATCGGCAGATGGTCAAAGTCGTCCACTAACTGCTGGCAGAGGTCGCCGTAGCGGCCCGTGCCGTTCACCAGATGGTCGATGATCTTCTGCGACCATGTCTCCGCCAGCCGGTTGGCGCTTCCCGCCTCGATTTCGTAGGGGCGCACCCGATACAGGCAGCGCATCAGCAAATCGCCGAAAACAATCGCCTGCGCCGCGCCGATGAGCATCGGCAGGGTGAAGTGGAAGCCCTCGTTCGTTTCCATGCCGTTGGCGTTAATGGAGATAACCGGGATATGCCCCAGTCCGGCTTTCGCCAGCGCGCGGCGGATGAAACCGACGTAGTTGCTTGCGCGGCAGCAGCCGCCCGTCTGCGTCATAGCAAGGGCAAGGCGATCGGTGTCGTACTTGCCGGACAGCACGGCTTCCATCATCTGCCCGACGGTGATGATGGACGGATAGCAGGCGTCGTTGTTGACGAATTTGAGGCCCGTATCAATCGCGGAGCGTGTATCGTTTTCCAGCATGACGATATGATACCCGTGCTTCTCCAGCACCGGCTGAAGCAGACGGAAATGAACCGGCGACATGTTCGGCGCAAGAATGGTATAGCCCTTCTTCTGCATGTCGCGGGTATACTCCACGCGATGATACGTTGCCGGAACGGGATGCGCCACGATGCCGCGCTTTTCGCGCTGCGCCATCGCCGCCAGCAGCGACCGCACGCGGATGCGCGCCGCGCCCAGCGAGTTCACCTCGTCAATCTTGATGAGCGTATACAGCTTGCCGCAGCGTTCCAGTATTTCCGCGACCTGATCGGTCGTCACGGCGTCCAGCCCGCAGCCGAAGGAGTTGAGCTGAATCAGCTCCAAATCATCCCGCTGGCTGACAAACTGCGCCGCCACATACAGGCGGGAATGGTACACCCACTGGTCGCTCACGCGCAGGGGATGCTCGCCGTGGAAGGAAGCGGGGATGCTGTCCTCAGTCAGCACCGCCAAGCCGTAGGAGGCAATCAGCTCCGGCATTCCGTGGTTAATTTCCGGGTCAACGTGATACGGGCGACCCGCCAGCACGATGCCCTTCCGATGGTTTTCCTCCATCCATTGCAGCACCTTCAGACCCTCGGCGCGCACGTCGGTCTTGGCACACTGCTGCTCGTCCCAGCCCGCGTGAACCGCGTCGCGAACCTCCTGCTCCGGGATATTGAAGGTCTTGCGGAAAAAGCGCACAAGCGTGTCCGCCGCCGTTTTTTCGCTGGTCAGCGCGAGGAACGGTTTAAGCATCCGCACGCGCCCCTCGGTCACATCCTCGACGTTGTTGGCGATATTCTCCGGATTCGCCACGACCATCGGGCAGTTGAAGTGGTTTTGGGTCTTCATATCCTCCTGCCGCTCGTAGAACACGCTCGGATAGAAGATTGTCCCGACGCCCTGATCAATCAGCCACTGCACATGCCCGTGCGCCATTTTCGCCGGATAGCACTCGCTTTCCGACGGGATGGACTCCATGCCCTTTTCGTAGATTGCGCGGCTGGACGCGGGGGACAGCACCACCCGGAAACCCAGTTTCGTCAGCAGCGTCATCCAGAACGGGAAATTCTCGTACATGTTCAGCACGCGGGGAATGCCCAGTTCGCCGCGCGTGGCTTGTTCGGCGGTCAGCGGCTGATAGTCAAACATGCGCTTGAGCTTGTACGCCATCACGTTCGGGCCTTTTTCGCCCGTTGCGGTTTTGCCCAGCCCCTTTTCGCAGCGGTTGCCCGTGATGTGCCGCCGTCCGCCGGGGAAGAGGCTGACCGTCAGCATACAGTGGTTCGTGCAGCCCTGACAGCGCGCCGTCCGCGTCTGCCACTGCAAGCCCAGAATGTCCTGAATCGGCAGGGTAGAGGAGGGTGTATCGCTGCCCGACGCCCGGTCGCGCGCAATCAGCGCCGCACCGAACGCGCCCATCATGCCGGAAATATCCGGGCAGACGGCTTCCACGCCCGCAAGCTGCTCGAACGCGCGCAGCACCGCTTTGTTGTGGAACGTGCCGCCCTGCACGACGATATGCTGCCCCAGTTCCTTCGGATCAGCGAGTTTGATGACCTTGAACAGCGCATTCTTGATGACCGAACACGCCAGACCCGCACTGATGTCCTGAATCGTCGCGCCCTGCTTCTGCGCCTGCTTGACGTTGGAGTTCATGAACACGGTGCAGCGCGTTCCCAAATCAACCGGGGCGGGCGCAAAGAGGGCTTCCGCTGCGAATCCTTCCGCCGTGTAGCCCATCGAGTTTGCGAAGTTCTCCAAGAAGCTGCCGCAGCCGGACGAACACGCTTCATTCAGCAGAATCGTGTCCACCGAGCCGTTTTTCAGCTTGATGCACTTCATGTCCTGCCCGCCGATATCCAGCACACAGTCCACTTTCGGGTCAAAGAACGCCGCCGCGGTGCAGTGCGCAATCGTCTCCACCTCGCCATCATCAAGCCGGAACGCCGATTTCAGCAGGCTTTCGCCGTAGCCGGTAGAGCAGGAGCGCGCAATCACCGCCGTGTCGGGCATCTTCTCCATCAGCTCGCGCATCGCCGTGCGCGCCGTCTCAATCGGGCTGCCGGAATTGCCCGCATAGTAGCTGTACAGCAATTCACCCTTTTCGCCGATCAGCGCGACTTTCGTCGTCGTCGAACCGGCGTCTATGCCCAGATAGCACTTGCCGGAATACGTTTCCAAATCGCCGCGCTGCACCTTCGCCTGTGCGTGGCGGCGGTTGAACGCCGCATATTCCTCCTGATTGCGGAACAGCGGCGGCAGGTGCTTCAAGCCGAAGGTCAGCATGACGCCGTGCTCAAGGCGTTCGAGCAGGCTATCCATCGGCACAGCTTCGTCCTCGCCGCCCGAAAGCGCCGCCATCGCCGCGCCCGTCGCCGCAAAAAGGTGCGAATTGTCCGGCACAATCGCGGTTTCCTCCGTCAGGTGCAGGGTACGGACAAACGCCTGCCGCAGTTCGGACAGGAAGTGCAGCGGTCCGCCCAAGAACGCCACATGCCCGCGAATCGGCTTGCCGCACGCCAGCCCGGAAATCGTCTGGTTCACAACCGCCTGAAAAATCGACGCCGCCAGATCCTCACGCGCCGCGCCCTCGTTAATCAGCGGCTGAATGTCGCTCTTGGCAAACACGCCGCAGCGCGCCGCAATGGGGTACAGCTCATGATAGTGCTTTGCCAGTTCGTTCAAGCCGGGCGCATCGGTTTTCAGCAGCGCCGCCATCTGGTCGATAAAAGACCCCGTGCCGCCCGCGCACACGCCGTTCATGCGCTCTTCCAATCCGCCGGTGAAATAGATAATCTTCGCGTCCTCGCCGCCCAATTCGATGGCGACGTCGGTCTGCGGTGCGGCCTTCTGCAGCGCTTCCGCCACCGCAACGACCTCCTGTACGAACCCGACGCGCAGCGCTTCCGCCAGCGAAATTGCGCCCGATCCGGTCATGCGCACCTTCACGCGGCACGCGCCGAGTTTCTTCCGCGCTTCCCGCATCATCTCCGCCAGCGTCTCCTGCGTATGCGCGCAGTGGCGGCGATATTCGCCCCAGACCATTTCTCCCGCTTCGTTCAGCAGCACCAGCTTGACGGTGGTAGAACCGATGTCAATGCCCGCATAATAATAGGTGTTTGTTTCCATTCCAGTACCTCGTCCGTCGGGCTTTCCGCTGCCACCACCAGCGAAAACGCCCGGATAATGATTGGTTTTTCGTTCTGCGCGCTCTGCCGTTTTTTCCACAGCGAGGTGCAGTCCGAATCGTTTTAATTCGCCATCAACCGCGAAAAATCCTCTTGCTTTTGCAGGAAAAGTCGTGGGTTTTTGTTCAATCGGATGCGATTGCTTAAAAACATGATTTTCATACTATTCCCAGTGCGGAAAAGGCATCGCCCGACGCACCGCCGAGTTGTGCGGTGTTGCTTATACTATTTCCAAATGAGAATGCGCCAAGATGCGCCGCGAATTTTTCGTTCTGGCTAACGGGAGTGAAATGCAGCGTAGCAGTGCTACGCTAAATGGAACGACCGGACGCCAGAGCGGAAAAGGCGCAAGCAGATGGCGCAGGTGAATTTGGAAATAGTATTATAAGTAAAAGAATCCCCGTCAGCCCACGAATCGGGTAGACGGGGAAGCATGGAAGAGAGAAATCTACGGCGTTGTGCAGGAGCCGCATAAGGCGTATTGCTGTATGCTTTTGTATTTCAGGCATCTGCCTTCGGGCGTTGCGTGCAAGGCATTGCGCCCTGCACGTCCTTCATCATACCGCGCCTTTCCCATAAAATCAACCCGGTTTGCACACACCAAAATGTGTACTTCCATATTTCTCCCTTGAAATCCACAAAAAATACACTTTATGCTGATTATTCGCCATTCTCCAGCTCTGCCAGAATTGCCGGAATTTTCGCGGCTTCCGCCGGATCAAGCGGCGGATAATCCGGGTTCACATCCATCAGCACATCCAGCAGAATTTCGCTCATCAGGTAGCGCGTGAACCACTTGTCATCCGCCGGAAGGACGTACCATGGGGATTCCTTCGTCGCGGTCGCATTGATGGCATCCTCGAACGCTTCGTCATACTGCTTCCACAGGCGGCGTTCGCGCATGTCATCCACCGAGAGCTTCCAGTGCTTGTCTTCGCGTTCCAGCCTGTCCAGGAAGCGGCGCTTCTGCTCGTCACGGCTAACGTTCAGGTACACCTTGACGACGCGGTATCCGTTCTCGTAAAGGTACTGTTCCCAATTGCAAATCTGCCGATAACGCTTAGGGTAGAAATCCGGGTCGTCCGTCACGCGCGACGGCATGGCATAGCCCTTCTCCATGTGGTGCACGCGCGTCACAAGCACATCCTCGTAGTGGCTGCGGTTCATCACGCCGATTTTCCCGCGCGGCGGAACGGTGCGGATGATACGCCAGAGATAATCATGGCTGAGTTCTTCCTTGCTGGGCGCTTTGAATGCCGAGACTTCCAGCGCCGCCGGATTCAGCTGTCCAAACACCTTTTTGATGAGGCTGTCCTTGCCCGCCGCGTCACGCGCCTGAATGGCAATCAGGATGCCCTCGCGCCCCTGCGCATAGAGTTTATCCTGCAGTGCCGCCGCTTCCGCAAGGTTCTCCAGTGTCTGCGCCTTGAGCGTCTTTTTATCCACGAACTCCGGCGCGCCCGTCTCCGCGTCCTTCAATTCGAGCTTCTTGCTGCCATCCCAGCGGTAGTCTTTCAGCGACACGATGCCCATTTTGTCTTCTCCTTGCGCGATTTAAGTTGTGCGCATTTTCCTGCTGTATGCGCGTGTTGATGCAGGGATTTCGCCTCCGCAGAGGCGCTTCCCCCTGCAACATGACCATAATGTCACAAAAGCGTACACCGCGAAGCCATTCAAGAGAGCAATCGCCACGCCCCTCTTAAATCTGCATCGAGGGGAACACACTCGTGTGTTCCACCAATTCCGCACGGAACCGCTGCACCAAGCGCACCTGCGGCTCGCTGTCGCTCATCACCCGCATCGTCAAATCCGTCACGCCCGTGCTCGCCAGCGCCTGTTTCGTCTGCTGGAGCAAACGCGTGCCCAAGCCCTTGCGCTGGAACTCCGGCACGATATACAGCCCCATAACCTCCGCCGACGTGTACTGCCCCGCGGCGACGCACGCACCAACCAGATTCGACCCATACAGGATGCCCAGCGCGGCGAAATTCTGCCGATTCATCTGCTGAAGCAGGAAGCCGTGGTCAAAGTAGCTGAACCCGGCGCCGCGCATCCGCGACACCAAATCCATCTGCTCCTGCACGGTGTTGAGCGGAAGCGTGATGCACGAGCAGTTGAACAGCTGCGGCACTTCGTCAGGGTCGTTCAGGCGCACCAAATCCTCGGTGTAATCCATCTTGAAGCCGTTGTGCTCATAAAACGCCAATTGGCGCTCGTCCTGCACATCCACGGCTGTGTACAGCCGTGCCGCCGCACCGGGCGCTTGATTGCGCAGCTGCCGCGCGCGCGCCGCAAGCGACCCCAGCAGCCAGTATTCGCCTTCCGGCTTGCTGGTCATGCTGAAATAGATGTTGACCGGGCGCGAAGGGAAAATCGTCGGCTGATACTGATAAATCAGGAATCCCTCGCCGACGGGGTTGTTCTGGTCGTCCTTGACGAAGAATACGTCCTCTTTCGGCAGACCCTTGTAAAATTCGTTCGGTTGCGTCACCTGCATGGCTTATTTCCTTTCTTCGGCGGTCTGAATGCGGCCGTCATCCAGCAGCACGGCGATGAACATCGGCACAAGCGCGAGCATCATCACCCCATAAAGTATTCCGTTGTTGATGGCAGACTTGTCCAGCGCAAATTCCACGGCGATGCACACGCCCGCGCCAAGCAGCAGCATCACGATGCGCGCAATGCTGATTCTTTTCAGCCCATCCCGGCGGATGCAGCGGGTCAGGCGTGATGCCAGCAGCACCGCCAGGGTCAGCGCCGCCATGAGCATATTCAGGCGGACAAAGCCGAAGCGGATAAGCTCATCCGCGCGCCACGAATCGAGCAGCACCTGCATCACGCTGATGATGGTCAACCCGGTTTCCAGCGTCCGCCCGGCAATTTTCTGCCTGCGCCCTTGCACCAGCACAATCACGAGCGCGACTGCCGCAACGATGGCTTCATATGCCCAAACCAGCATCTGCCCGTCCTCATTCTGGAAAGGCAGGAAGTACCAGCAGATATCGTCCATCTGTTTGCTGAAGCCCTGCCCCGTGAAACCCTCGGCAAGGCGCAGACCGCACAGCGCCAGCAGCGCGCCGGGCGTCACCGCGTCCAGCAGGGGCAGCGCCTTCTGCTTCGTCAGTTTCGCATACAGCGCAATCGCGCCCATGCCGCCGAGGATGCCGCCATAGAGCGTATAACCGCCCTGCCAGAACTGCCAGAAGAACGAGCTGCCGCCCAAATCAACCATGATGTACGAATACCGGGCAAGCATATACAGCACGCGTGCGCCCACCAGCGCGCCAAAGCCGCCAACCGTGCAAATCGCCGCGCGGGTGTCCAGCGGGAGGCGCTTGCGCGAGCACAGCAGCGTCAGCACCAAACCGCACAGGACGCTGACGGCAGCGGTCAAGCCGTATTTCGTCAGAAAGAAGATGTCGGGATTCCAATAATCAATCTCTTCTGACTCCATCAGCGGCTGCACCACGTCCACAATCCGCGCGGAAGGCGACGGCACAAGCAGCAGCACTGCAATGGGCAAGGCAACCAGCAGCAGGGCGCACCAGATTGCTGCATTCTGTTTCTTCATTTTTTCCGGGTACTCCTTCAATTCCGCCGAAGCCGACGGGTTTCTTTTTTTGCTGATGCGGAGAATTTCGCAGAACTCCGCAGAATATATTATACTTGCTTTTTCCCCAGTTGACAAGCTGTAATCCGGATTCTTTCAGCTATCCATCACAAATTTTCTGTTACAAATTTCCGCCCGCGCTCAGCACCAGCAGCGCGATTCCCAGCGCCAATGCCCCCGAAATCACGCCGTGCAGCGCCTGCCACGCCAGCTGTTCACCCAGTCGCATCAATCCTTGCGGGTACAGCGCGCGGTTCTGCATGATGACTGCGCAGCCGCCGAAACCCGTCGCTGCGGACAGGAGAGCAATCCGCAAAGGCAGAGGTGCCGGCAGGTTTGCGATCGTCACCGCGCCCGTCGTGACTTCCAGCAGCGTCGTCAGCGGGAGACGCATCGCATCAGGCAGGAAGTCCGTCAGCGTCGCAAAGACGCGAAGCATCGTCATCGTGCCGCAGACAAGGAGCATGGTTCGGGCACTGTCCTCCACCGCGCGGGCGAAGGAGACAGGGGACAGTGCTGCTTCTGGCACTTTTTCAGCGGATGTAACCCTCGTCCACCGTTTTGCCAATCGCCCCGCGCAGCAGCCGCCCGCCAGCACGCTCAGCAGCACAATTGCCCCCGCGATTCGGCTGTTCAGCCAGCTTCCGATTGTCCCCAGCAGGAACATCGGGCTCATCGTCGCGCAGGAGACCGCCAGCGCCTTCTGTTCCCGGTGCGGACGGCTGCCCTGCATCGCCAGCAGCCGCGCACCCGTCGGCGAACCGCCGCACCAGCCCAGCAGCATCAGCATACCGGGCTGCATGTCGCGTCCGCATCGGCTCACCAGCATCTGCGACAGCGTCAAGTACGGGAACAGCCCCGGCATCACGCTGCGCACGACGCTGATCGCGGGCTTCCCCGGTGAGACCGAGGCGGAGGCGCGCAGGAGCAGCAGCGCCATCATCCCTGCCAGCAAAATCCGCATTTTCGTCCCTGCCTTTCCGGGGAAAGGATATGCGGCGGTTGACAAGTTTCATTCGGGAAGGTACAATTGAAGGAGATAGGAGGAGAATCCCCATGAAAGACACCTTCCTCATGATTGACGGCAACAGCCTGCTGCACCGGGCTTTCCACGCCCTCCCGCTGATGGACGCGGGCGGCGTTTACACCAATGCGATTTACGGCTTCCTGACCATGATGCTCAAAGCGATTTCAGACGAAAACGCCCGCTATCTCGCGGTCTGCTTCGATGAACACGCGCCGACGTTCCGCCACACGGCATATCCTGACTACAAAGCGGGACGCGCCGCAACGCCGGATGAATTGCGCCAGCAGTTCGCCACCATTCGGACGCTGCTGCCGGAAATGGGCATCCAGGTTTTCTCCCTGCAAGGCTGGGAGGCGGACGATCTTCTCGGCACGCTGTCCAAACTGGGTGAGGACGCCGGGGTCAGCCCCGTCATCCTGACCGGCGACCGCGACGCGCTCCAACTGGTGTCCGATACAACGCAGGTGCTGTTCACCCGCAAGGGCATCAGCGAAACGACGCACTTTACACCCGCCATGGTGTACGAAGTGTATGGCTTCTCGCCGGAGCAGGTGGTGGACTGGAAGGGGCTGGCGGGAGACAGCAGCGACAACATCCCCGGCATCCCCGGCGTCGGCGACAAAACCGCCGTGCGTCTGCTGCACCAGTATGGGACGCTGGACAATATCCTCGCTCATGCGGGCGAAGTGAAGGGCAAACTTGGCGAAAAGCTCGTCACATGGGCGGAACAGGCGAAAATGTGCCGCGAACTGGCGACGATTCGCCGCGACGCACCGATTGCGTTTTCCCTCAAGGCGTGCGCCATGCCAGACTTCCGGCATGGCATTCCCGCGCTGGAAAAGCTGAAGCTGAACAGCATCATCCGCCGCCTGCAAGCGCCTAACGATGCGCCCGCGCCGGATACCGCGGCAGAGGAAACGCCCCTGACGCTCCTGCCGTTTGCGGACGCTGCCCCGATTTCCTCCGGCGCTGATCTGACCGCGTGGCTCACCGCCCTGCCAGACAGCGCCCGTCCAATTGCCATCGCGCTGGATGACACGGTGCTGACGTGCGCGGCACAGGATTTGTCCTGCTGTCAGGCGGCGCTCGGCGGCGATCTGCTCACTCCCGGCGCTGACCCGGAGGATCTGCTCCGCGCCCTCGCACCCGACCTCGCCGCGCACCCCGCCGTCATCCACGATGGCAAAACGCTGTGGCACCGGCTGAACCGCGCGAAGCTCCCCATGCCGGAGGGCTATGCGTGGGACGTGCAGCTTGGCGCGTACCTGCTTGACCCGCAGCGCAAGAGTTACAGTCTGGACGCGCTGTGCGGTGATTTGCCCACTGACGCGCGCGGAATGCTCTCGCTGTGCCGGTGGCAGCAGGCGAACATTGACCGCATGGGCATGAGTCACCTCATGCGCGACGTGGAAATGCCGCTTTCCGGCGTGCTGTACCGCATGGAGGACATCGGCTTCACCGTCGATACGGCGTTCCTGCGGCAATTGGGCGAGCGCTACACGCAGGAAATTGAGCAGAGCAAGCAGCAGGTATTCGCCGCCTGCGGAACAACCTTCAACCTCAACAGCACCCAGCAGCTCGGCGACGTGCTGTTTGATAAATTGCAGCTGCCGCACGGCAAGAAGACAGCGCGCGGCTACTCCACCTCCGCCGAAGTGCTGGAAGGTTTGCAGGACATCGCGCCGGAAGTCATTACGCCGCTATTACGCTATCGGCAGCTGACGAAGCTCAATTCGACCTACGTCGAGGGTCTGCTGCGCCTGACGGACGCGACCGGACGCGTACACTCCACCTTCGACCAAGTCGCCACCGCCACCGGACGCATTTCGTCCAGCGAGCCGAATTTGCAGAACATCCCCGTCCGCACGGAGGAGGGAAAGGAAATCCGTCAGGCGTTCCTGCCGCGCGCGGGCTGGGTACTGCTGGACGCGGATTACAGCCAGATTGAGCTTCGCCTGATGGCGCACTTCTCCGGCGACCACGCACTGGTGGAAGCCTTCCGCACGGGGCAGGACGTTCACGCGCGCACTGCCAGCGAAATCTTCGACGTGCCGCTGGATGAGGTGGATTCTACGCTCCGTTCCCGCGCCAAGGCGGTCAATTTCGGCTTGATTTACGGCATCAGCGGATTTGGTCTTGCGAAAAACACGGGCGTAAGCCGTCAGGAGGCGCAGGAGTTCATCAACCGCTATTTCGCGAAATATCCGGGCGTGAAGCACTTCATGGACAGCGCCGCCGAGGACGGGCAGCACAACGGCTACGCGCTGACGCTGATGGGGCGTCGGCGGTATCTGCCGGAGCTGAAGAGCGACAAGGCGGTTGTGCGCGAGTTCGGCAAGCGCGCCGCCATGAATACGCCCGTGCAGGGGACGGCGGCGGATATTATCAAGCTGGCGATGGTACGGGTGGACGAAGCCTTGCGCCGGGAGGGGCTGAAGAGTCGGCTGATTTTGCAGGTGCATGACGAACTGCTGCTGGAATGCCCGCCGGAGGAAGTGGAAAAGGCGGGGAAGCTGCTGAAAGATGCGATGGAGCATGTGATTGAACTGCGTGTGCCGCTGCTGGCGGAGGTGCATCAGGGAACAAACTGGGCGGAAGCAAAATAAGGATAGGGGAAAAAGAGGATAAACACGCGGAAGGAGTAAGGAAGAGAAATCAACTCAATCGCGAAAAGGGGTCAAGGGG
>ENA-OOZA01001569-OOZA01001569.1-human-gut-metagenome-genome-assembly--contig:-NODE-1569-length-11638-cov-3.388155_pt1 | contig 11638 bp, 11 predicted proteins | sample MGYA00241703_ERZ501378 | MGnify/ENA primary metagenome ERZ501378 (study PRJEB25962, sample SAMEA2042916) | human gut metagenome | biome: human gut; feature: human-associated habitat; material: faeces...
TGGCGCCGCCGCGTGATATTATTTTAAGCTGTTTTTATAATCTTCAAGGAACTGTGCCAGACCTTTATCTGTTAAAGGATGCAGCAGCATTTCTTTTAATACTTTGGTAGGAATGGTAGCAATATCGGCACCTGCCAGCATTACTTTTTCTACATGTTCCATATTGCGGACGCTGGCTGCGATAATCTGCGTATCAAGGTTATATTGACGGAAAACTTTAACCATTTTTTCCACCAGTTCTACGCCGTTTTCGCCAATATCATCCAAGCGGCCGATAAACGGGCTGACATAAGTTGCACCGGCGCGTGCTGCCAAAAGTGCCTGCTGCAAACTAAACACCAAAGTTACGTTGGTTTTAATGCCTTCTTTGCTTAAAATTTTAACGGCTTTCAGTCCTTCGGCAATGCAGGGAATTTTAATAACAACTTTATCAGAAATTTTCATCAGTTTACGCGCTTCGGCAACCATGCCTTCGCAATCAGTGCTGATAACTTCTGCACTTACAGGGCCGTCAACCAATGCACAAATTTCGGGAATAACCTCAGCCTGGGTTCTGCCGCTTTTGGCAATCAGGCTCGGATTGGTGGTCACGCCATATACAACGCCCAGCGCTGCCATTTCTGCAATTTCCGCAACATTAGCGGTATCCATAAAAATCTTCACAACTCATACCTCTTTCATATTTAAAATAAAATTAAACAAACATAACTTAACGGATAAATTAAAAACTTGCTTGCAATCCGTTTTTAATCAGCGGCTCACTTAAAACAAAACCGTCTGGTCGCTGTCCGGCGGTAAAAAAACATCATGCCCGCGGCCTTTGCGGTTTTTGCTGTTTACCCAAGTGCCGCATTTCGGGCACTGCATTTCTGCCGCAGGCAGCGCCCACGCCAGTTTGCTGCCGCATTTTGGGCAAATAAAAAGCACCTGCATATTTTCGCCGGGCTGATATTTTTTCATATTCCGTCAACTCCTTTGCGGCCTTACCAGTCTATTATACACTATCGCCGCATTTTTTGCAGATTTTATTACAAGTTTTATGGACAAACTGCGTAAAATTTTATATGCTATTATTAAATAAACTTTAAGCGAGGTTACATTATGGCACTGCAAAAAGAATTTGAAGCACTCGGCTGCTGGAGCGCGCCGACCGAAGAAGAACATATCAGCGTTTACGGGCTGGATTTTGATAACTGCTATATTATTTTTACCGATTTGGACGGCAAAACGCCTGTTAATGCCAACGAACCCATTGTTGCCGCCTGCTACGATAACCGCGACGCCTTTATGTGGGGCAAAGAACTGCAAAACTTTGCCGCATTAAAAGCACTGCGCGCCGCCAACACAGATGACGAAGCCTTCATCGCCGCCGTTGAAGCGTATACGCTGCCGAAAGAATGAGAGCAAAAGCATTAATAATATTATCAGGCAACCCAAAATTAAAAAGAGCCTGATGACAGGAAACATTCAAAAATTGCAATATTCCATAAAAAATAACAGTCAAAAACACGCTTTGAACGTAGTAAATAAGTGTTTTGACTGTTATTTTGCTAAAATTATTGCTTAAAATTTTTGAGTTGACTGTTAGCAGGTCTTTTTTGTTGTAACCATATCAACTTTTACACCAGCCATGCCGGAATATACCATAAATCCTGCGCCGCAGGCAGTAAATCATCGGCAAAACATATTATTCCGCCTTCGCCAATCTGTATATTGGCATCTGCGCTCACAGGCTCCAATATCGCAAAAGTTTTTACCGCCTTTTGCGGATATGCACTTTTCTTTATTGCGGCAGGATATGCCGTGCCGTTTTCGTAGATAATGAGTTCTATCTCTTTACCGTTAAAATTGCGCAGATAATATAACGGCGGTACTATACCTTCATTAACATAGCTTTTGTAAATCTCTGCCATAACCCACGTTTCAAAAAATTCTCCGCTCATTGCGCCTGCTTCTAAGGCATCGGCGTTTAACCAGCGCGTTAAATACGCAGCAAGACCGGTATCAAAAAAGTACAGCTTTGGCGCTTTTACAATGTATTTTGCTCCCGGCGGCATAAAAGGCTGAAGCAAATAAATTATGCCCGCTGCCTCCAACGTTTTTATCCACTGCTTGGCAGTTGGTGCGCTTACCTCTGCCGCTTTCGCAAGTTCCGCGTAGTTTATCATCTTGCCTGTCTGTCCGGCAGCAGCGCATAAAAAGCGGAAGAATACCATTTCGTCATTAATTTGCAGCAGCTTCATCACATCGCGCTGCAAAAAGGTTTGCACATAACTTGCGTAATAACTTTGCCAGTCCTGTTCGCCACCATTATAAAGCGCAGGCATGCTGCCCTGCCAAATTAGTTTGTATATCTCTTTAAGGCTCTGCTTTTTTGCATTGTTGATGCGTTTAAACAGTGCATCCTTTACCGGTATAAATGGTTCTGTATTCTCCGTACCGTTAATTTCATTTGCTGTTAAGCCTTGCAAATCTACAATGCCTACTCTGCCTGCAAGGCTCTCCGTTACGCCCTGCATTAACGGCAACCGCTGCGAACCAGTCAGCCAGATGTCGCCATTTTGCGCTCCATTATCGGCATATATTTTAATGTAGCTTAAAAGTGCCGGCGCATACTGTATTTCATCAATTAAAAGCGGCGGCGTGTAGCGCTGCAAAAACAGCGCCGGGTCGCTAATTGCCAGACTGCGAACCGCCAAATCATCCAGCGTAACGTAAGTACGCCCACTACCCTGTGCCAGATGTTTTAACAGCGTTGTTTTGCCAACCTGACGCGCACCCGTCAAAAGCAGTACCTTAAATTGGCTAGATATTCTGTTTATCGTTTCTTCAATATTGCGTGTGATGTACATAAAGCCTTGAAAATTAAAATTATTAATATTTTCCTATAATTCTTTGCTTAACAAAAGCAATTAAATACTGCATTTCTTCTCTGTTTTTAAACACAGTATACCAAATAATAAGCGTAACACTTACGCAAATAAAAATACCTGCAATAAAATTTAATAAAGTAACTTTGGTAAACAAACTACTATAAACAAATTCGCTTATCATTGCCGCTAACAACGCAATAACAGTAAATTTTAAATAGTTAATAAAATAATCTTTTAGTTTAATATCTATGCCATTATTAAAAAGTACATATGGCTCTACCCAAAAGCAAGTTAACAGTGTGCTGATAATACCACCTACCACTACTCCGATAACGCCGTAATGTATTGTTAAATAAATAGAAGCAGCTAAATTAATTGCAGATTCTGCCAATGGTTTATAACGGTCATTCCAATATAAACCTGCTGCATCGCGGAACATCAATACTGCTTTGCGCATATATGTTAAATAAAACGAAAATGCCATTGCTGCTACAACTATTTCACTAAACAAATAGTCTTTGCCAACCCACAATTCTACAAATGGATTAAATAAAACATACAAACCACAAAAACAAATTGCTGCCTGTAAAGCAGTAATAAATTCTATAATTTTAAAGGCTTTTATCTTTTTGCTGTTTTCTTCCAGCACCATTAAATTTCCTATGCTTGCAGTAATAGCACCAAAAAATTTACCAGAAAAACTATTTAACACTGATATAACCATATAATAATTACTATATAAGCCAACAGCACTAAGCCCAATAAATTTACTCAAAATTAAATTACTGCTGCTAAATACAACCATACTTCCTATTTTATGGGCTATCATTGCTTTAGTATTTTTCATAATTTGAGATTTTATTTTTATATTTAAACTTCTAACATCTTCCTTTAAATATAAATATAGATCATCTACTTTTCTCGCAATATAAAAATTATTTAAAATTGTTCCAAACAGCATTAAAATAATGTATGTCCAATAATTTTCAAACATAAACAAACAAATTATTTGTAATATAGCAATAATAACTTGTATTATTGTCTGATAAAAATTAACGATATATTGTTTTTGATCAGCAATTAAAAGGCTACGCTTGTAACTCCAAAAATAACTAACTACTGTATTAAACAAAAATATCAGATAAAAATAATGTATATCAGGAATAATTTGTCTATCTTTTATAAAAACATCAATCCACGGATATAAAAGTAATCCTAAAACTAAAATAATGATGCCAATTATAATATATGCTTTTTTAAACAAGCACATTATTGCTTTAACAGTTTCTTTATCGCGATAAGCTAATGGTTTATATAAACTATAAACAATAGCTGGTCCTATACCCAATTCAGCCAGTGACAACATGGTTAGAACATTACTAAACAAACCATTAATACCTAAATATTTTATTGATAAAGTTTGTACAAATACTATGCGCATCCAAAACTTAAGCAAGTTTATTACTATGTAATTTATAGCTGAATATTTTATATTTTTACCAGTTTTTTCTAAATACATTTTTTATCTTTACTTTTTCAAATATGCATAAACATCAAAATTCAACGATAATAATATTAATTTCAGTTTTTGCTTCCACGTTAAATACGGATTTTTGGAAATATTAAAAAGATATTTTTTTAAACTATTTTGTAACTTTTTACAGAACTCTTTATGCTCATTAATATCTATACAAGCAATTAGTTGGTTTGCGGTTGAAATATACGCCCTAAAAAGTTTAAATTCAGCAGCATTTATTGCATTAGGATATAACTTCTTTATCTCTTGTAAATTTTTTTGGCTTTATAAAATCAAGTCGAAAATTTTATCATTAAAATACCTTGGATTAGTTATACTGCCAGATCTAATAATATAATAATATCCATGATAAGGTATTCTTCCAAACCTATTAGTAAATTTTATCCATTCAAGCAGAAAATAAATGTCTTCATACTCCTTATCTTTTATAAACCTTACTTCCTTCAATACACCTCTTTTAAACAACTTATTCCACACAGTAATAGGTGACCCCTTATATTTATTTATAAGTAAATCCTCTATTATTTCTTCTTTAGAATTAAAAATATATGGTTTAAAATCCTTACATTTTATAATATTTTTATTTTTTACTTTATAAGAAGAACACATTACTACATCTAAATTATTATTTAACAAAAAATTCAATAACGTCTCATACATATCTAATTCAATGTAATCATCACTATCCACAAAACCTATATACTCGCCTTGTGCTATTTCTAAACCTGAATTTCGCGCATCACTTACCCCACCATTAGTTTTATGTATAATATTTATTCTATTATCTTTAGCAGCGTATTCATCACAAATTTTTCCACTATCATCTGTGCTACCATCATCAATCAATATAATCTCTATATTTTTATATGTTTGGTTTATTATGCTTTCCAAACACTTACTTAAATATGATTCTACATTATAAACAGGTACTATAATACTTATTAAATACATTTTATCCTCTTTTTATTAACAAATCATATATTTGTTCTCTAGAATTTCCATTTTCAAAAGATCCTAATATTTTATGATGAGTATTCACTTTATTTTTATATACATCATAATCAAAGTTTTTAATATTTTGCTTTAATTCATCATTGTTTTTAGCTAATGAAAAAGGCCAATTATCTATAGAATAATAAAAATCAACTTCTGATTTATAGTTCTCTAAATCAGTTGCATACAAAAAACATGGTTTATAAGTAAAAGAATAATCCCAAACAGATGAAGAATAATCTGTAACTAAACAATCGACTGCACACAATAATTCTTGCATGTCATTATAATCAGAAACATTTATTATACTCTCCTTATTCATATTTTTATTATCTTCCAAAAAATAATGCCCTCTAAAAAATATAACCCATTCCCCACCAAACCTTTCTCTCAATGCGTTTATTAACATTTTAAAATCTAAATCATATAATGAATTCTTTCTTGATAATCTATAGGTAGGAGCATATAAAACTATTTTTTTATTTTTAGATAAATTATAATGCTTATATATTTTTTCTTTATAATTGTATATATTTGAATTAATCATAATATCATTTCTTGGCATACCAAATTCTAAAATTTTCTCTTTTTTAATATCAAATGCTTCAACCATAGCTTTTGTTGCTTCCTTACAACATGAAATCATATAATTAACATCATGTTTCCATTTATATCTTTGTGTATAATACTTATTTTTCGATAATGATATACCTACTTTTTTATATGCAGCACAACCATGCCATGTATTAATAAGAATCTGCTTTCTCTTCCTTTTTATTAAAATGGGAAATGAATCATTGAAAATGATAATCTTAGAAGTAATATAATGATAATAAAATGCCAAAGAATAACTTCTTACTAATTTATAACCAGCAATTTTTAAAAAATCATATTTTTCTAAATCCTGTATAGCAACATATATTATAAATTTATTATTATTTTTCTCCTGTATATAATTTGCTATATACTTAGGATTACAAGAAAATTGTTTTCCATGATAAGCCTGTACAAGTATCTTATTATCCTTAACGGAAAACATATTACTTACAAAGGCAATAACATTTCTATACAAAGAAAACATAAGATTATACATCATTTGAATAAGCATTACTTTTTTTAATAATTCTTTGAGTTTGCGATACATTTATTTTTACCTTTTGTTATATAGAATTAATTTTATTCAAAGCATTTCTCAATTGTGTACTACTTGTACCTTGTGTATACGGAAAATAAATTATTTCAACGTCTTTATCCTTAAAATAATTTTCATACTTTTTAAAACGTTTACTTCCCTTATAATCGCTTCCAACGAAAAGATAATTGTAATGTATTTTATCCCATACCATATCATCTTCAGGAAGAGACTCAATAACTTTATCAACTACACCAACCGCTGAAACTATACGTTTTCTTTCCTCAAATGATATAAAAGTAGTCTTCCTTTTATGAGAAGCATCTTTATGTACTCCCACTACAAGGTAATCACAAAAACTTTTTGCTCTTTCCAATAAATTTAAATGACCTACATGAAACAAGTCAAAAGTACCGCTTAAATACCCTACTTTTATATTTGTCATATTATTTATCGTTCTATTTTTTATTTTATAATCAAAACTATCTAATGCAAATTTCTCTGGTTCAGCATTATATTCACTAATAACAGCTTTATACACTTTATTATAGTCAGGAATATATAATCTTTTCTTATTTTTCATTGCTAAAATTATTTTTTTTATCAATGGCATTAACAATTCTACATTTGTTTCTTCTCCATAAAATGAAGTATTGTCAACATATCCAGGAGCTACATTTGTAATAATATTTTTACTGCCTTTTTTTATTATTTCCGCATTTACTGCTTCAATATATTTACATAAGGCTGCCTTAGAAGCGCTATAAACTGCATATAACGGTGATGCTACAATACCGGTTATACTTGTTACTACGCAACAATTGAATTCTTCTTCTGATACTAACTTTTTGTTAAATAAAGTCAAAATCTCAATTACTTTTATTGTATTTGTCATAAAAGTTTTTTCTATTTCAGCATTTGAAAATTTATAAAATTCATCCAATCTCCCAATGCCTGCTGTAATAATTAAAGTATTAGCATAATCATATTTTAATAAATCTTCAATATTATCTTTTGTTAAATCAAATTTAACAAAAATAATATTACTTTTTAACTTTATACTTGGTTCTTTTCTCCCAGTTATTATTATTTGTTTATATCCTTCATCGCTTAAACAAAAAGCTAATGATAAACCAATTCCACTACTTCCACCAATAATAATAGCTGTTTTGTCTAATATTTTTTCCATATCATAATTCCTCTTTCAGTATTTTTGTTATTTTTAAAATACGTTCACAATTCTTATTATCTTTATAATAATTAACTAAATTATTTATTACTTTTCTATCCTCGATAAATTTATCAACATTATTAGACAAATTTTCAAAAAATTTATCCAATTCTTCTAAATTCCTTATTTTTTCTCCCGGCATCATACCAACAGGCTCATCAATTACAAATCCTCTTTTTAAATCATAATTATCTATATCATCTATAATAAATCCTATCGGTTTATTAACTAAAAGATAATCAAAATAAACTGATGAATAATCTGTAAGCAAGGCATCCATATTCCCCAACAGTGTATATAAACTTATATTTTTATCGTTAATAATTTTGTCATCAATATATATAATATTTGATAAATACTCTATAAATAACTTATCAAAATTATCTAAAGGATGTGGCTTTATAAATAAGAATATATTTCTTGCCAGCAATCTATTATTCAAAACTTTTAATACTTCTTTATCTTTTAATTTTTCATAAACAGTATCCTTAGGACTAGAATTATCAATCTTTAAATCTACTGAATTTCTAAAAGTTGGCATATATATAACTTTTTTACCGCCATCATAAATATTAAAGCACTGGTAAATATTTACTTTTTTAAACAAAGAATCGTTTCTGGGTTCGCCACTTATTAGCACTTGATTTTCACTACATCCAAAACTTTTGGCCATAATAGGTACAAAAAATTCAGAAGTTGCAATAACATAAGTAAAATAATTATATTTTAAATTTTGTTCCTGTTCCGACATTAACCCAATTCTTTTTAAAGGCATACCATGCCACAAATTTATAACTATTTGTTTTTTAGACGGATATATTGGATATTTACCAAAAGAATAGAAAAAATATTTTGACTTCAAATAATAATACAGCCCTTTTACTGGACTAACAAAAATTATGTTTTTATTAATTTCGTTGTATTTTTTATATTCATTCGTTGCGCAAACAATTCTATATTTTTCGTAATACTTATTTTCAATTAAATAGTCATATAACGATTTTACATTATCTCTAAATCCCAAATTAGAATATAAAACTATAACATTATCTTTTTTAGGTATGTATTTATTTATAAATGTTAAAACTACAAATGCTTTTTCAATTATCTTCTTTATTTCTTTATTTTTCATTTATATTTCCTTATTCCGTTGCTTATGTAAAACCACATACAGTAAATACTTCTTAATATAGATAATTTTTGATTCACTCTATACACATTCCAAGTCCACAAAGCACTTTGCAGCTTATTACTGCTTACAGACTTACTATTGCCTGTTCTGTATAATGCAAGGCTTTCGTTTAATCCATAAGCTGTTATGCCTTGCTTTAAGATATTAAGCCAAAGGATATAGTCTTCATGTTTTTGCATTATAAAATGTATATTTTGTATTTGTGTTTTATCCACCATTACTGTAAGGCAGCCTATTTTATTGCCTTTCAATGCTTGCTTATAATTTAAGCTTTGTGATACTTTAACCTCGTTTTGAATATTTTCTTTTGTTTCTTTAAAATGCTCATAACCTGTATACGTAAAGGCATAACTATTCTGCTGCATAAAGTTTAGCTGCTTTTGCAGTTTTTCTTTTTTCCAAATGTCGTCGCTGTCTAAAAAGGCTATGTATCTGCCCTTAGCATTTTGTATTGCCGTATTGCGTGCAACTGCTGCGCCGCTGTTTTGCTTCATGTTTATCAGCTTTATGCGTTTATCTTTAACGGCGTAGCTTTGTACTATTTCTGCTGTATTATCTTTGCTGCAGTCGTTTACTACCAGCATTTCCCAGTTTTGATATGTTTGGGCAAGTACACTTTCGATGGTTTCCGCTATATATTCTGCTGCATTGTATGCAGGGGTTATTATTGACACCAAATTATCAATGTATTTCATCTGGTTTTGATTTTTAGTATTGTTATTTAATTGTTGTTCTTTTATTTTAATTACAGTCAATTACTTTACCCCTTCGGTGCTTTCTTTAGTAATAAGCACTTTTAATGTTTGCAGCATTAGTATTAAGTCATTAATTACACTTACGTTTTGAATGTATATCAAATCATAGACGAGTTTGTCATAGGCTGTTGTGTTGTATTTACCTGCTATCTGTGCAAGGCCTGTTATGCCGGGTTTTACGTTGTGACGATAGGCGTACTCCGGTTTTTCTTTAATGAATTGCTCTACAAAGAATGGTCTTTCCGGCCTTGGCCCAACAATGCTCATTTCACCTTTAAGCACATTAAAAAGCTGCGGCAGTTCGTCCAGCCTTGTTGCTCTCATAAAATGTCCGAATTTTGTTATGCGTGGGTCATTTTCTCCGGCAAGTACTGGTCCTGTTTTGGCTTCGGCATCCTGCCTCATGCTTCTGAATTTATGTACTTTAAATTCTTTGCCAAATCGCCCTACTCTTATCTGGCTGTATATTACGGGGCCTGGGCTATCCAGTTTTACTATTATCGCTGTTATTAACATTACAGGCCATAAAATTAGTATGGTTATGCTTGCTACTGCTATATCCAACGTGCGTTTTAATACGCGCTGCTCTAAAGTTAATAACATGCGAGATACCCTTTGTGTCGGCAAATCATCTATCTGCCACAGATACATTTTGCTGCATGAAATCTCATATAACGTTGGTACCAAAATTACCATTTTCATCTTTTCGTTTGCTATACGGAAGATGTGTTCTTTTTGTTCTACCGGCAGGCTTTCCCCGATAAGAACTATGTCACTGTTTTCTATTTGATTTATAGTTTCTATTTCATTTGCAGAAGTTTTATTAAAATCTCTATTTTGGTCACTCTCATTATTATCTGTTGATATAAATTTAAGTATGCTTTTTTCTAAGCCGTAGGTTTTACGGATTTTTGTTTTAAGTTTTTCCTGTTCTTCCCTACCTGCTGCTATAAATACCGTCGGTATAGGCAGATGTTTTACTTCTATTTTGTGCATTACATACTGCCACAGCATTAAGAAAATAAAACTAAATACTGCTGAATACAGTATTACAAAACGGGAGTATTCAAATTCACGCAGAAAGAATGTTACTGCCAATGCGGCAATAAAAATATTAATAACTGCTACCACTAAGTTTAAGACAATTTCTGTTAGGCGTTTACGCACTAAACTGAACAAACCATAGATATTAAAAAAGAATATTAAAAATACTGAAAGCAGCACAGTAAGACGCAGATGAAAATCTACCTGTATATCGCGCATAGAAGAACTCTGCATTAAGATTGCCAGAAATGTCGCTATCTGAATGCAGCATAAATCACCAAGTATTAATATTATTTTTCTGTAAATGTGAGCCACTGTTACTGTTCTTTCTTTTATTTCTATCTAACTTTAAATTTTATAATATAATTTTACCATACCTTTACCCCCCCCGCAAGACATTTCAGTTGGCGTAACTCTAACTTTTACTGGTCTTGTGGTAACTTTATCCCTGCCGGCAGGTTTGTACAGCAGCGTAATATGCGCTTGACCGTACTTTACACTATGCGTGTTAAGCACTTTACGTCTTTTTTGCAAAAATGTAAATTTTTTAGTATTAAGGGCTTGACAAAGTCCGCCCTCTTTCGTATAATCATTTTCACGTCGCTTTTGCGTGGCCACGGTTAAGCGTACAAAATTTTTTATCACAGGAGGCTTTTAATGATGAAAGCAAGTAAAAATTTTATTAACAACCCCCTGCCCAACGTGGCAACCAAAACCGATTACAAGGCGCAGGCTGCCTTAACACAGCAATTAGTTACCGCCGCACAAAACGGCGATAAAGCAGCATTGGAACAGCTTTGCATTTTTTATGAGCCGCTTTTCCGCCGTGAGATGAAACGCGAGATTTTTTATAAAGGCTTAGGCTTTGAAGAAGGTTTGAG
>ENA-OOZA01001587-OOZA01001587.1-human-gut-metagenome-genome-assembly--contig:-NODE-1587-length-11582-cov-10.910384_pt1 | contig 11582 bp, 11 predicted proteins | sample MGYA00241703_ERZ501378 | MGnify/ENA primary metagenome ERZ501378 (study PRJEB25962, sample SAMEA2042916) | human gut metagenome | biome: human gut; feature: human-associated habitat; material: faeces...
CTATGGTCAGCAGTCAGCCCCGGAAGAAATACAAGCGTCGTTGTATCCAAACTCAAAATACTTGACCAATAGTGAATCGTTCCACAAGGAGTTTGATATGTACTTTCTTTCAACAAGTTCACCTCCACAATTTCCTTGCATTATTAATTCCCGTAGTTCTCCTCCCAGTAATCATACGCATCATCATATCCGCCATCATAATTTCCTCCACCAAATTCCTCAGCCCAGTCATCGGCGAAATCATCCGGATCATCATAATTATAAACATCATAGGAATCGTTTCTCCGGGATGAATAAGAATTGCTGTATGTATTGTATGAACGCGATGGAGTACTCTTTTTTCCAGAAGAATAACTTCTTTGGGAATTTTCATATGCTCCTTCTCTTTTCATCGCCTCTTCATAAATACTGTTAATATGCTCCATGCAATAGTTTGTTCCCCAATCCTTTTTGTTCCAGCATCCCGGTTCATCACAGTAAAGATCCACTACCTTCAATGTAATTATAATTATCAGCTCAACAGTAAAGATTACTGTCGCTATAATTTTAAAAGTCTTTGAATAAAAAAAATCCGGCAGCCACATATCTCTTCTCCTTTATCTCTTTTATCTAATTCTGATGTTATCAGTTTACATCAAATAGCAGTGCATAAATCCGCACAACCAACGGATTTGCCAGAACTAGTAGTTCTAAAGTATACTTCGTTTTCACGACATCATTTCTAATACAGATTTTACCGTACTTTTTAATCTCAGTCCATCCTTTATACCCAGGCGATAGAAAAACTCTTCTGTCTCTGCTCCGCTGGCAAATATTTCATCGCAATACTTCGTAAGCACTTCCTCTTGTTCCGGAGACAGTGTTTCCAAAAGCTTCTGGTATTCCTTCTCTATATTTTCATTATATGGCCGTGTATCTTGATTTGATTTCCATTCAGAATATGCTTTGCTCATACGATTGGAGATCATCTTATCAACAGACTCCTCTACGTCTTTTGACACCTTTGAGGGAGACTCTTGCTTTTGAACTTTTTCGTTCTTCGCTTTTTCAAGTGTTGACTCGTCAATATAGTGAATAATTTCTCTCAGATTTGCCTTCATAGATTGCAGGTATCCTCTTTTTCTGAATCTGACGCATAAAGTTCTTCCAGTTCCTTCATAATATCCATCCCTACTTTTATATAAAATTCTAGATCCAGCAGATCATCCATCACCTTATATAATTCTTCCATCGTCTCATCCTCCAATAATAAATCTTCCAACGCAGTTTCTCACTTCTAACTCCAATGCCAGGACAATGCTCCTGCAGCCAATACGCCTACTAACATGAATTCAGCGATTCCCAGGATAATATAATTCATGTACTGCGTGCGGTACCAAATGATGGTGCACACAAAGTCAGCCTCATTGATGCACCTTCCATCGGACTTTGCTTCCGCAGTTTCCTTCACTATCCCTTCTCTGGAATCTGTTTCCACAAGTCCCTTTCGGGTCATCTTTTTGACCGCATGTCTTTTCGCCTTAAATTCCTCCAATCGCTTTCACCTCCTTTCTCCCCAAATGGATAAAAAAATAAGGCCATCTATCGTGGATAACGGTAGACGACCTCAAGTTATATACTTCTTTATGATGTTATTACTTTGTATTTGTGTTTTAATGCTTTTGACAGTGCAACATTTGTAAATGGAACAATCTGATCATTTTGCAAGCGGCCAAGGACAATACCCGGATCTCTGTCAATTCTTTCAGCAAATCTGCGGATAGCATTTTCGCTAAACTCATTCATTCTAACGAAAGCCTCATATTCTCCCGGAGGGATCAATTTGTCTTCCGCATATTTATCTGCTGCATCCTCCTGTCCAGCGTGCTCATTTTCAAACGTAATTCCATAATCACCATTAATAATATGGCCAATCTCATGGAACAGAGTAAACCAAAATGTATCTGAATAGAAACGTCTGTCATTCACCATCAGCATTACATTCTGCCCAATCTTCTTGGTTGCACCATTTATTCCTGAACCCGGAAGATTTGGAAGTATTACGAATATTACTCCCGCATCTTCAAAGGCATTCCTAATCAGTGGATAAAAATCACCATGCTGTGTTGTTAATGTCAATGCATAATCAACAGCTTTTTCAAACTTCTTTTTGTCAAACTTAGGTGCTTCTATCTTCAGTGCCTGATTAATTGCGATCTGAACCATTGCATTTGCTCTGGCAGTATTAGCCTCTTTCATATCCTCAGATGCACTTCGGAAACTAACTGCCATATTTTGCTTTGTAAAAACAGATAATGATGCAACATTTAAAAATTCACGTAGGCACTTAATCTGCTCATTTGTTTTTCTCGGAAGATCAGGCAATCCAAAATTCTCTCTGAAATATGTGTACTGAAAGTACTTGAAAATTCTTCTTTCCTGCTCTAATTCCTTGGATGATTCAAACTCAGCAATCAAAGCGTCATAGCTCTTCTGAAGATTCAGCCAGTAGTCAACACTAGTCCCTAACATTCGAGATAATTTCATGGCTATATCGATTGATAAGCTTTGCTCCCCACGTACCAGAATACTTAAATTCTTTGGCGTGGTATCTAATCGTTTTGCAAAATCTTTCTGAGAAAGTCCACTTTCTTCAATGATTTCTTTGATATAGTATCCAGGATGAAAAGCAATCTTATCATTATATTCAATATAATTACTCATAATGGTTACTTACCTCCTTTACTTCAACAATTCTAACCACACCAGCAATTTCATCAATATTACAAGGATCATAAGGTTCTTCATTCTCATCTAATGGCTGAATAATAATACGCCATGGATCTCTTCTCGTTTTTACATCTATAGCAAAAAATCCATCCATATTGCCACTCAACTTATGAAAATGAAACGTCGGCATCATTACTATATCCTTAATTACACTCGCCTGCTGCATAGCATTTATTCGGGCAAATAGGCTGGTTGCTAATGCAGCATTCCCGCCAAACAATTTTTTTGCAGTTTTTAAATCGGTACATTGTTTCTGAACTTTGCTGTTATTGTATAGTAACTACACGTTTGCCCTCCTTTTCAAATTACCCGTTGGGTAATCTAAATATACCATCAGGAGAGGCTCTAGTCAATAATTCACACACTCTTTTCACAATTATTCTTCCATTTCCTTCTGCTTTCTGGCTTCAACCTCCTCCGGCTTAGTAGTCATGAGTGAGTAAAGCTTCAATGTCTTATCGAACTTATCCTTGAACGGAATGATAGTGCTTCCATAGAACAAAAGTCCTTCCCCCTCATTACTGTTGGTTACATAGGACAGCTGGGTTGGTGAGATATTCAGCTGTTTTGCCAGAATCTGCCTGTCTCCGGAAGCCTGGTTGAGCATATAAATGAAATCAGAGTTTTCAAAAATATTCTCGATTTCCCTGGAAGACAATAAATCCTTAATGTTCTGGGTAATTCCTGTCGGAATACCGCCCCATTTACGGAATCGCTTCCAGATTTCCACGCTGTAGGCTGCTGTCTGTTCTTCTTTTAAGAGAAGATGGAATTCATCCACATAGTAACGGGTGGATTTATGAGCGGAACGGTTGATCGTCACTCGGTTCCATACCTGGTCCTGCACAATCAGCATCCCGATCTTCTTCAGCTGTTTTCCAAGCTCCTTGATATCAAAACATACGATACGGTTGTTGATGTCCACATTTGTGCGATGATTAAATACATTTAGGGAACCTGTAACGTAAATCTCCAATGAAGTTGCCAGACGCTGTGCTTCCGGCTCTTCCTGTTTCCGCAACAGATTATATAAATCCTCCAGTATCGGCATCTTCTCTGGCACCGGATCAGCGAGATATTCCTGATAGACCAGCCGCACACAACGGTCAATGATCGTCTTTTCTACCGGTTCCAGTCCATTCTTTCCACCGACAATCAGTTCACACAGGGACAGAATAAAATCTGCCTTTAAGGACAGCGGATTATCTTCCTCTGAATAATTCAGGTTCAGATCCATCGGATTGATATACTGGTCTGATACCGGTGAAATCCGGATGACCTGTCCGTGCAGTGCCTGCACCAGTGGATAATACTCGGCTTCTGGATCACAAATAATAATATCGTCCTCCGTAATCAGGAAACAGTTCGTAATTTCTCTTTTTGCTGAGAAGGATTTACCGGAACCAGGTGTACCAAGAATCAGTCCATTCGGGTTCTTCAGACGCTTCCGGTCAACCATAATCATGTTGTTGGATAATGCATTCAATCCATAATAAAGAGCTTCCCCTTCCTGGAACAGTTCCTGTGTCGTAAATGGCACAAAGATCGCTGTTGCCGATGTGGTAAGCCCTCTCTGAATCTCAATTCGATTGACTCCCAGTGGAATACAGGACATCAATGCTGCTTCCTGCTGATAGTCCAGCTGTTTTAAGGAACAGTTGTATTTTTGTGCGATACCCTGTACCTGGAAGATATTGTTATCCAGCTTCTGACGCTTCTTTGCGGTATTCATCACCAACACTGTCACAAGAAACATACGCTCATTTCTGGACTGTAAATCTTCCAGCAGATTCTTTGCTTCTTCCCCGTAGGTCACAAGATCCGATGGAAGCACATCCATGTCATACCCGGAACGTACCGCCCGCTTCTGCTCTTCAATCTTCATCTTATCCAAATCTGAAATCTTGCTCTTGATCATCTTGATCGCAGAACTCTGGTCAATGGACTGGATATGAATATTGACATTGATGCTGTCATCCACATCCAGGAAATCTGCAAGCATCCGGTCTGTAAGCTCCGGTGCCAGGATCTGCAGATAACTCACGCTTCCCATGGTCTTTCCCATCAGAAATGTCTGATTCTTGGAAAAGTTAAAGGAAGTTGGTGCAATAAAGTCTTTGGTCTTTAATCCTGTTTCCGGCAGCATCTTGTACTGGAACTTAAATGGTTCAATCCGATCCTGGTTGAACACATGATACAGAATCTCCAGCCTTTCCAGACCATTCAGGGAATGCGCCTGTGCTCCCAAAACCTTAAAGTTATTTAAGATATCTGTTTCGATTCTTTCAAGCCTTGGTCTTGCCACCTTCAGGCTTTCTGCTTCGATTCCAAAAGTGATATACTTCGTCTTTACCAGACCATTATTTCCCTTGGAAAGCTGATTTTTCAGCATAGTACGGTACTCTTCACGAATGGCATTGAAGTCATCGTTCTGATCCGGAATATCAATACTTTTCTCAAATTCTGCCACATCCACCTGCTGATTGATAAAGGACAGCTGCACACTGATGGAAGAATCAAAGTAATTTAAGAAATCACAGTAATTCTCAAATATCGTGGTCTTATCCTCGTTTAAAGCCAGCTGATAATTGATGTCGTAAAACTGAATCGTCTTGGAGAAAAAGGTCTTTGTCACCTGGCAGATACCATCCTGCAGCATCCGAATATACGGAATACTCTGCTGTGCAGTTGTAGGAATGTTTTTCTGTTTCCTACGATCCCGTTCCTGCTTCTTCCTACGCTTTTCCTGTTCTCTTTCTTTTCTGCTTTTTTTGTTTCTTCTTTCCTGACGGTTTCTTTTTTCCGCCAGGGACAGACGCTCCTGCTGAGCCTCCTGCTTTGTCTTTTTTGCCATCCGGCACACCCTCCTTTTTTACAAGGGTGGAAATCTCCTGATAAAAATTTTCTGTCTTATATGGTCTTACTGCCGGACAGATAAACTTCTGTCGAATGATATTTGCCACCACTTTTTCAAAGGGAAGCCCGTCTTTTTCATACATTGCCATGAAGAAAAACGGAAGCATGACCGTTACCATCAAAATGGCAGCGATACTGGAACCGATTGGTTTTCTCATGAACAGATAAAACGGAATTCCCACAACTGCGGCAAGTGAAAAGAAAATCAACTGCCGCTTTGTCAGATTTAACGCTACTTTTGTTTTGACCTTGGTAAGGTCTTTTGGTACTGGTACATACGCCATGGTATGCGCTCCTTTCCTGCCCGTTAGTGGGCATTGAATATCGATTTGCTAAGGCTTCCGGTCTTGAATAATGAAAATGCAAGAATCACGGTATAAGCCGCTACTGAAAACATTGCTGCATGAAGGTCACTGGATATGGTCATTGCATTTACTAAAACTGCATAAATTCCCACACAGACCATCATGAAGAATCCCTGAAATGCCAGTGCGAACAAGCCTTTTAAATAGTTGTTTCCGATATTGCCCCATTCCTTATTGGTCATGGTAGCAAACGGAATTGGTGCTATGGAAGTATAAAGGTAAATTTCTATCATTCTTCCGTACAAGATTACCGTAATGATAATTGACAGAATGTGCATGGTAACACTGATCAACATCGTTTCCATGGATAGCAGGAACAAATCCCCTAACTCCATATCCTCCAGGGCATCCACAATCCGTGTAATTGCTTCTGTTGCATCCACCGCAGTGTTTCCTGATATCACCCCGGCGGCATTGTTGACCACATGTTGGCCAACGTCAAAGACCGCCATCGTGATATTGAACGTATTTGTCACCAGATAAATGGCTACATACGCTTTGAAGATCCAGAGGAAAATGTTATAAGTCTCAAATTCATGGAAATTGTTTTTCTGTGTTACCATCGTGATCAATTCATAGCACAGGACAAAGGTGATGATCAGTCCCGCAATGGGGACAATCACCGTTTGGGATATATTCTGAATCAGATTAAAAATCCCTGCATTCCATCCCTGCGGTGTCTGTCCCACCTGCCCGGCTATGGTTCCCACCTGCTCATTGACAGACGTGAACATGTTATCCAAACTTGACTTGATAAGCCCGATCAGGATATCCTTTATCGCTTCCGTAATTCTCTCAATGATGGTGTTCATCTACCACTCCTCTTAAGAGAACAATGTTGCCAGCTGTGGAATCAGGGTAGTTCCCAGCAGCATGATTCCGGCACCAGCCATCAGCTGTTTTATGTCTTTTATGAGAAAATATTTGCTCGAAATGAGCCTTGAAAAGATTAAAATAGATTAAATTTTGATAGATTTTTCTTATTTATGGGAGCCGGAACCTCTTTCGATGGTTCCAAGCTCCGGTATTGGTTTTAAGTTGAAATGAATTTCCATTGTGACCGTTTCAGGAGTACGGCAGTAATTTTCTGTTCCGTCTTTCTCCTGCGGTTCTGAGATAACGATTTTACTGATCAGCCGGTTCAGAAGATTGGCATCCAGTTCTTTGATGTCCGCATACTCGCTAATATCGTCAATCCACTGCTGGGACTGTGCATCCAGTTTTTCTTCCGTATTCAGCACACTCTCATTCTGGAAAAGTTCCTTTTTGATATCTGTCTGCTCCTTCTGTGTCTTCTCCAGCATCTTATCAAAAACAGATTCTGTAATCTTGTCATTGATAAGGTCATCATACAGTTTTGCAATCAGCCGGTCTAACGTTTCCAGGCGGTCTTTCTGCTTTGATACCAGCTTCTCCAGACTTTCCCTGTGTCCCTGTGTATCTTCCTCGCATAACTCCTTTACCCGGTTTTCCAGTTCTGTTCCGTCTCCGGTAACTGCTTTTGCACATTCCTGGATTCTGGTAAGGACTGCATCATACAGGTCATCAGCGTCCACCCGGTGCTGGGTACAATGTGCTTTCCCCTTATGGATATAAGTGGAACAGGTATAAACTTCATGCTGGTCTTTGGTGTGCGTCTTCTTCAACGTCAACGCACCGCCACACTCTGCACAGCGGAGTAATCCGGCAAACATGCTGTATTCTCCCTGTTCTGTCTGGCGTTTCCTGCCTTTCATCTTTGCCTGTACCAGATCAAATACATCCTGCGGAATGATTGCTTCGTGGGTATCCCTGACTGTGATCCAGTCCTCCGGAGCTTTATCTCCCTGATTGCCAATCTTGAAACGGTAGTACCTTTTCTGGGAAGCCATGTCACCACAGTAAACGGGATTCATCAGCAGGGATTTCAGATAGGATTCATCCCATACATATTTCCCATTTTCCGGGTCTTTCTTTTCCCATTTTGTGTAATAGGTGCGGAGTCCCCGTTTCCGGTGCCACCATGACGGGCAGGGAATCTGCTGGCGTTCCAGTTCTCTGGATATAAAGTTAATCCCATGACCGTCCACCGCCCACTGGAAAATTTTCCGGACAATCGGTGCTGTCTCGTCGTCAATCAGGAGATGTCCCTTTTCCTCCGGGTCTTTCTGATATCCCAGTGGTGGAACAACACCTGTAAACTTTCCCTTGGTTGCCTGCAGGTGATAGGACGCATGGACTTTCTTGGAAATATCTCTGGAATACATCTCGTTCAGCACGTTCTTAAATGGGGCAATCTCATTGTCTCCGGCAAAGGTATCCACATTATCATATAATGCGATATACCTTACTCCATGCTTTGGGAAAAACTCCTCCATCAGAAATCCTGTCTGTACATGGTTTCGTCCCAGTCGGCTCTGGTCTTTGGTAATTACAAGATTCACCAGTCCTTTTTCACAGGCTTTGAGAAGTCTCTGCAAATCAGGTCGGTCTGTGTTCAATCCTGTATAACCATCGTCCTGAAACACATCCACCACCTGCCAGCCCTGTGACTGACAGTAATTCACCAGTATGTCTCTCTGGTTGGAGATGCTGGCACTCTCTCCGGTCAATTCGTCATCTTTGGAAAGTCGGCAGTATACACCAACTCTCCAGGTTGCATTTCTTTCTATATTGTTACTCATATATCTGTTGTTCATCTGATACCTCCGTTACTTTGCACATCCTACGCAGATTTCAGATTACTGAACTCATAATCATTATACTGCTTATCTTTCATTATTGCAAGTTTATCTTTTGTTTTCGTGTCACGTATTTTCTGTGCGATCACCTCTGCAAACACTTCTTTTGCGTCCTGATCACCGTCAAAATATACTCTGATGTTGATAATTTTCTTCTTCACTGCCATTGTAAAACCTCCATTTTTTGCAAAAAAAGAGCAGCTAATCCATTTTTACAGATTAACTGCCCAGACTGTTGGTTACATATATTAAAATTTTTGTATTAACATTTCAGAAATTGGGGATATAATAAAGACAGGGATAAATCCCTGTCAGATGAACTGCATATTTTAATTTTCCCATTGAAAACAAGAGGAATGTGTGGTACATTTGTTATAGGAAAAGCACCCACTCCAAAGTGGATGCCGCCTGAGTTGACTAAATGGTCTTACGACCACCGCCTATCCTGTTGGCAGACAGGATAGGCATTTTTATTTCCTCTTGTTCTTCCGATCAAGAAAGGCAATAATCGCAATTAACAGGCTACCAAAAGCGATCAGTAAACTGAGTACGCCTAAGAATATTGAGATAATCTCATAAGCTGTCATATCACGCACCTCCTTTCTTTCATCTCAGAACCCCGAAAGGCTCCGGTCTGTAAATATCAGGAGGCAGCCACACCCTGTCACAGGTGCTTCCCCGTAACATTGCTGTTACCGGATAATCATACCATTATATCCGCCATATTACAATTCATTTTTGTTCCAGATTCACAGCAATCCTTATTCTGTATGGATACCTGCTATTTCCGTTTGATTGCCTTGCACCGGCAGACGGCAGACGGCAGATAGGGTATCTATAAAGCCTGCCGTTCACTCCAAAATTCTGCCGTCACCCATTCTCCCTTGTTTTTTTAATCGAATGGTATTTTCCTGCTTTTCATTCATCCGATAATCCAGTTCTTCTTTCATCCGGCTTCTGGCTTCTCGCATGGTTCTCTGGGAGATTCCCTGTGCTTTTGCCTTTTCATCCAGTTCCCGGATTGTGACTGCATTTCCGTCTGCAAGCAGTTCATAGATCAGTTTCGTTCCCCGTTGCAGTTTTGTTTCTGTCGGCTTTCCTTCCTTTCCGTCCAGAAGATCATCTGCGGAAATCTCATAAGCTCCCACCCAGCGGAATCCTTCTTCATCTCCAAGTTTAAATGCCATCGTCTCACCTGGAGGTGCAAGAGAACTTTTCTCATGGATCAGTACTCTTGTTGTCGGGTCTTTCTTTACTTTCCCGATAAAAAGCAGGCTTCTCACCGCCGCCATGATATCAATAGAACCAAGTCCCCGGTAAGTACTCTGTGTCCCTGAAGATTTATTCAGATGTCCGATCAGCACAATCGCACAACCGGTCTTTTCAGCGATCATTCCCAGTTTCCGGAATACCGGACGGACTTCATTTGCCCGGTTCATATCCACATCGGCACCGATAAAAGCCTGTACCGGATCAATGATTAAAAGTCTGACCTGATTCTGACGGATTGCTTTTTCAATACGGTCATCGGATAACGTCAATGCTTCCTCTGTATCATCAATGACCATCACCCGACTCAGGTCTGCTCCTGCTTCCACCAGCCTCGGCTTAATCGTATCTCCCATACCGTCTTCTGCAGTCTGATAGATCACATTAAAAGGTTCAATCTCTTCCATGTTCGGGAAAGTCTTACGGTTCGTGCAGGCTGCGGTCAGCATCATGGCAAAATAAGTTTTTCCCTCTCCTGGATTGCCCTGAATAATCGTCAGTTTTCCAAATGGCAGATAGGGAAACCACAGCCATTCTACACTGGTCTGTTCAATGTCTTCATAACACAACATCGGCACCAGTTCTTCCTTCTCCGGTACTTTCATTGTAACTGTTTCAATGATTGATTTCTTCCTGTCTGCATTTTTATCACAGAGGATTTCATTCCAGTCCTTTCGGGACGGTTTCAGACGGATGACACTGTATCCGTCCGGGATTTCTATTGCCAATTTCTCACTGGCTTCATTCCCTGCATGGTCATTATCCAGGCACAGGAAAACCGAAGTAATCTGAGGGCGTTCAGAAAGAAAAGCCATCAGTGCCGCACTGGAAATGCCACCCAGACTCAGGTAGCTCCGCTTTTTCCAGTCTTTGGGAAATAATTGGATAAAAGAAAGCAGATCAATGGCTGCTTCAAACACAAACAACTGATTATCCGTCCCTCTGTGACAGAATCCGTAAGATTTATCAGATTCAGCCACATCTCCCCGGTATTTTGTTTCACCAGTTCCCCTGCAATGGGCATATCTTGGAATACCGTCTGCATCTCTGCCAACAAACACCACATTATGGTGCTTCTTTTCTTCATAAATATCCCCACTGCCGATCCATTCCTCCACCATATTCTTTTCAATCCCTCTGTTTTCTGTCAGATATCTGATGATTCTATCATTATTTTCCTCTTTCTCTGGTAATCGGAAGTCAGGGGACGGGGCGGGGCAGGTACTGTTCCTGCCTTCGCCTTCCTCCCCGGTTAGCATCTTGACAGCTTCCGGAAATGTGGCATTGTAAAATTCCATCACAAAATCCACCGGATAGCCACCCCTCCCCTGACTGTGCCTGTACCACCGGTTTCCGGATACCGTTACACTGTCATGCTTTTTCCAACGGTATTCCTTTCCGCTTTTCCCTAGTTGTTCTCCCTGTGCGCTCAGAAAAGAAACAAGATCTGTCTGATTTGCTCTTATAATTTGTTCTTCTGTATACTGCATTTTGCTCATCCTTTCCCGTCTGTCCTGCTGACAGACTGTTATAAACTCATGTC
>ENA-OOZA01001589-OOZA01001589.1-human-gut-metagenome-genome-assembly--contig:-NODE-1589-length-11574-cov-4.719507_pt1 | contig 11574 bp, 9 predicted proteins | sample MGYA00241703_ERZ501378 | MGnify/ENA primary metagenome ERZ501378 (study PRJEB25962, sample SAMEA2042916) | human gut metagenome | biome: human gut; feature: human-associated habitat; material: faeces...
CTATTAGCCCTTGATTCGCGAGAGTCAAGGGCGTTTTTTTGTCGTTGGGGGGGAAAAAAGAGAAAATCCCCGCGCGAACGATTGGGCGCAGGGGATGCGGCTGCCTTTTCCTATGATATCGGTCTTTTCCGTGGGTTCCAGAGGGCAATGGAAACAGACGAAGTCTGCGGTCGCCCTCTGGACGCCTTCGCCTTCACCTCCCATGTTACAATGGGAAAGAAGAGGCGTGGGGGAACGGATGACGGATCAGCACGCGGGCATAGTGTGCAGTTGTCACCAACTGAATCGCGCGAAAGGGAGTCCAGAGGGTCGAAGACCCTTTGGTGGGGTCAAGGGGCGAAGCCCCTTGCGGCTTCTGGTCAAAAAAGAAAAATTTTTTTGCAAAAGCAGCAGGAATTTTCGAGGGAGCGTCGAAATATATAAACACAAGGACAGAGAAAGGACGTGATGCCGATGGCGCATCAGAATCAGCGGAAGCGCTGACAAGTGTCCATGTGCTTCCGCAGGAATTATCAACTGCGAAAGGAGCAACTGATTTTATGAAGTTGACGATTTATGCGAAGAATATGACGGTTTCTCCCCATGTGACCCGCCGCATTGAGAAAAAGACGGAGCGCATGAGCCGCTATCTCCTGCCCGATACGGAAATGCAGGTTCGGCTGAGCAAGGAACCCAAGCGCGATATTCGCACCGTCGAAATCACCGTCCCCATGGGCAATGGCGTTATCCTCCGCTCGGAGGCCTCTGAGCCCGAAAACCTCTTCCTCGCCATTGATCAGGCGCTGGCGAAGATGGAACGTCAGATTCACCGCCACCGCTCGAAGCTCGGCAAGCGCATCCGCGACGATGCTTTCGCCAGCAATGAGCTGGAATTCATCGAGGATGAGGACGCTGCGGCGGAAGAGAGCGTGCCGGAAATCGTTCGCCACAAGACCTTCCCCGTGCGTCCGATGTCTGTAGAGGACGCCGCTGTTCAGATGGAAATGCTGGGACACAGCTTCTTCGCGTTCGTCAACGCCGAAACCGAGGAAATCAACGTGTTGTATCAGCGCAAAGACGGAAAACTGGGCTTATTGGAGCCGGAAAACTGAGGAATCTCTGACTTATTCGGCAGTCATCTGGCGAATGTCTTTTCCGCCATCTGCTGCTTGACAAAATCTCGATTTACCTCCAGTAAACCTTCGATTTTGTCAATTGCATCTGACGAAAAATTCATCCACCATCTGACCACCTCATTTCATCAGAGCTTCCTAACAGCTCCCCGTGGGCGGTGCGAGCCGCCTGCCCAGTCCATGCTGTCTGAGCCTTGAAACATATAGGTCAACCCCGACAATTGCATAACGAAGAGCCTGCTGCAAGCGGATTGCGGCAGGCTTTTTTCGCGTGCAGGCGGATGATGCAGAAATGCAGACAAAAATTCGCCGAAATATGCAGAATCAGCAGGAAAATCGGTGCGCCATCGCGAATTTTTATGGAAACATGCCGCAAGGAGGTTGAACATGCAGCATTATCTTTTCGTTCATTTTCGGGAGAAAACATCCCCTGACGGCGAACAGGTGCACTTCGCCGTCAGCCGCGACGGATTCCACTGGCAGGCGCTCAACGGCGGACATCCTGTCCTCTGGGCATACTATGGCGACCGCGGTGTGCGCGATATGACCATCGTCCGTGACCACGCATCCGGAAAATTCCACATTTTCGCGACTGACCTCAGCCTGTCCTACGGGATGCGCAACCAATATCAGCACTCATGGCGGAATATCGGGCTAAACGGCAGCAGAGATTTGGCGCATTGGGTCTCCGATGACCTCGTGCATTGGTCGGAGGAGGAAATGGTGCGCTTCGGCACGGACGACATGGGCTGCGTCTGGGCGCCCGACGTGATTTTTGACAGCGAACACGGCGAATATCTCGTGCACTGGTCATCGAAGCACCGCTGCAACAACTTCGGGAATATGGCGATTTACGGCAGTCGGACAAAAGATTTCGTCCATTACAGCGAACCGGAATTGATTTACCGCAAGCCGGACAGCAGCATCATCGACTCCGCGATGTATGAAGAGAAGGGCAAATTCTACCTTTTTGTGAAAAGCAGCCCGAACCCGGACAACTTGCTGCTGCTCGTCAGCGACCATGTGAATGGAAAATTCGAGCGCGTGGAAGGCTTCGATGATTCGATGGGTGCGCAGACGAAGGGCATGTACGAAGCGCCGACCGCCGTCAAACTCGCCGACGGCCGCTGGTGCCTGTTTGCGGATTTCTACGGCGCGGGCTGCGCGGGACAGGGGTACGTTCCGTTTGTGTCGGACGACCTGACGAAGGGCGTTTTTACCCGCGCAGATGAGGCTTTCCATTTTCCCTACGGCTTTAAGCACGGCACGATTCTGCCGATTACGGAGGAGGAGTACGAGCGGATGCTGGCGCGCGACTGGACAGACGTGCCGGACTTGCGGTAAACCCCTATATTTCGCCGGATTTTGACGAAAATCGGTTGACATGCCTCCCGCAAACTGCTATCATGGACACTGGCTGCGTATGGAAATGCGCAAACCGGGGAAAAATCAATCAGACAAATGGCGGGAATGCCCGCGGTTGAGGTGCTTTCATGTTAGACATCCAGCATTTGTCCTTTGCCGTCACGAATGAGGCGGCGGGAAAGGAAATCCTCCATGATATTACGCTGACGGTGGACAGCGGGCGTTTTGTGGTCATCACCGGGCCGAACGGCGGTGGAAAATCGACGCTGGCGAAGATGATTGCCGGTATCGAGAAGCCGACAGCAGGCAAAATTCTGCTCGACGGCACGGACATGACCGACCTGTCTATCACCGACCGCGCCAAACTCGGCGTCAGCTACGCCTTCCAGCAGCCTGTGCGCTTCAAGGGCATCACCGTGCTGGATTTGCTGCGGATTGCGTCGGGCAAGCGCCTATCGGTCAGCGAAGCGTGCGCGATTTTGTCCGAAGTGGGGCTTTGCGCGCGGGATTATGTAAACCGTGAGGTAAACGGCAGCCTGTCCGGCGGCGAACTCAAGCGCATTGAGATTGCAACGGTGCTCACGCGCGGCACGCAGCTGTCCGTGTTCGACGAGCCGGAAGCGGGCATCGACCTGTGGAGCTTCCAGAACCTCATCAGCGTCTTTGAGCGGATGCGGCAGGTGCGCAGCGACCGCACCATCCTCGTCATCAGCCATCAGGAGCGCATTCTGAACATTGCGGATGAAATCATCGTGCTGGCGGAAGGGAAAATCGTCAGCCACGGCAGCCGCGCGGAAATTCTGCCGACGCTGCTGGGCACGCCGTCCGCCGTCAGCGCGTGCGCACAATTGGAAAAGACCACCGGGAAGGAGGGCAACTGCTGATGAGCGAGAAGATTACGGCTGTTCAGCGCAGACTTCTGGAAGAAGTGGCGGATTTGCACGGCGTGCCGGAGGGCGCGTACAACATCCGCGCGAATGGGCATTTGGCGTCGCGCCAGACGACGGCGAACATCAGCATCGAGTCCAAGACGGATGTGTCCGGCATCGACATCCGCATCAAGCCCGGCACGGTCAACGAGAGCGTGCACATTCCGGTCGTGCTGAGCGAAAGCGGCTTGAAGGAAATGGTCTACAACGACTTCTACATCGGCGAGGGCAGCGATGTGCTGATTGTCGCGGGCTGCGGCATCGACAACTGCGGTTCGCAGGATTCCCAGCACGACGGCCTGCACCGCTTCTTTGTGGAGAAAAACGCGCACGTCCGCTACGTCGAGAAGCACTACGGTTCGGGCGACGGCACGGGCAAGCGCCTGCTGAATCCCGGCACGGAGGTGCATCTGGCGCAGGGCAGCAGCATGGAGATGGAAATGGTGCAGATCCGCGGCGTGGACAGCACCATCCGTACAACGACGGCGGAGCTGGAAGCCGGTGCGCGCCTTGTCGTCCGCGAACGGCTGATGACGCACGGCGACCAGAAGGCGGAAAGCATCTACGTCGTGACGATGAAGGGCGCGGGCAGCAGCGCGGATGTCGTGAGCCGCTCGGTTGCCAAGGACAACTCGTGGCAGAAGTTCGACAGCCGCCTTGTCGGGCAGGCCGCCTGTTCCGGCCACACGGAGTGCGACGCGATTATCATGGATCACGCGAAAATTCTTGCCGTGCCGCAGCTCGAAGCGGACGACCTCGACGCCGCGCTGATTCACGAAGCCGCCATCGGCAAGATTGCGGGTGAGCAGATTATCAAGCTGATGACCCTTGGGCTGACCGAGCAGGAAGCGGAAGAGCAGATTATCAGCGGATTCTTGAAATAAGAGACGACAATGGAGGGGATGAAGTATGCGAAAAGCACAAATGTTTCTTGCAGTCCTTCTGCTGATTTGCGTTACTTTGGTGTCGGCAAATGCAGAAATTCTGACGATTGACCTCGACAACGCAAGTTACGAGGAAATTGACAATGCTTATCAGCAATTAAAACAAGAGCGCTTGGATAAAATAAAAGAAAAATTCAAAGAGACCTATGAACCTGAACCTAAATCAGACATTATGTTCCGAGGCATTCCGTGGGGAACGACGCGAAGTGAAGTTGAACAGCAGATTGGCATTACGTCCAGACAATCAACTTATCTTTCAAAACTGAATCGAGTTATTGGTGAAGACATAGGAATTAGCACCTCATATAGTACTTTTCAGCTGGCTGGTTATTCAGTATCAACTGATGTGAATTATGTATATCCAATTGAAGAGGGGGTAATAATTCGCGATGCGGATTTAGCAATGATAGTCTTTGTCGAGTACATCATCTTTGATGTTTCAGATGCAAGTAAAGTTGTTGATGATTTGACAAATAAACTGGTTAAACTGTATGGCAACTATCAAATTGATGATGGAGCACGGATTTGGTTTGACAACAATAATAATGCAATTCAAGTGCATCCCGCATCAACCAGAATTTATATCATTTATACTTCAGAAATGGCAGACCGAATGATAGATTCTGCCAATCAAGTGCGCAATGCTGAAGTTGCTGAGCAGGAAGAACTGCTAAGAATCCAAAACCAGAATAACTATGATGGGTTGTAAATCAATTATCATGTGCCTACCTCAACATGGTCTATTGAGGTAGGCAATTTTAGTGAAAAGAAATAGGAGAATACTTGCCTTTTTGTCCATTTTCGCCTATAATACAACCAGAAAATCGCCTTTCCCGCCATCGGCAGGAAGAAAGGAAGCCCTATGTCTGACCGCACATTCGCCACCCACCAAATCCGCCGCGCCGTTCCCGTCCCGACGCTGTGGGATTTCGCTGCCCTTGACACCGACGCACCCGTCCCCGCGCGGCTGCCCGTCCCCAGCGCATGGGAGCTTGTCCCTGCGCTCCACAACTACCGCGGGCGCGCGCACTACACGACCCGCATTCGCTGCGGGGGCAATATCCGCCTGTATTTCGGCGGCGTGTCCTTCCGCGCACGCGTCCTGCTGGATGGCAATGAAATCGCCCGGCACTACGGCGCGTTCACCGCGTTTGAGACAGTCGTGCGCCGCCTGCCCGACGGCGAACATGCGCTGACCGTCGAGGTGGACAACCGTTTCGGGGAGGATTCCGCCCTGCATGTTCCGAATGACTACTATTCTTATGGCGGCATCACGCGCCCGGTCGTCATTGAGCAGCTGCCGGACGTGTTTGTGGAGCGCGTCGGAATCACGACGAAGCGCGCGGCGGACGGCTGGACGGCGGATATTTCCGCAACCATCCGCAATCTGGCGGATGAAGACGCATCGGCGGATGTCACCCTCACCCTTGCCGGGCAGACGTTCACCCAAACCGCGCACATCCCGGCGGACAGCACCGCCATCATCCGCATTCCCGATGCGCATTATGCGGATGTGACCGCGTGGACGCCTGACACGCCCGCGCTCTACGCCCTCCGCGCTGAAATCCGCGAAGGAAATCAAGTGCTGGATGATCTCATTGACCGCGTCGGCTTCCGCGAAATCAGCATTTCCGGAATGGATCTGCTGCTCAACGGCGAGAAGCTCCGCCTGATGGGCTTCAACCGCCACGAGGAGTACGGCGCGTTCGGCTGCGCGGTGCCGCTGCAGGCGATGGCGCAGGACATCCTGATGATGAAGGACATGGGCTGCAACTGCGTGCGCACCTGCCACTACCCCAATGACCCACGATTCCTCGACCTCTGCGACGAAATGGGGCTGCTGGTGTGGGAGGAGGCGCACGCGCGCGGCTTGCAGGAAGAGCAAATGCGCAACCCGAACTTCATGCCGCAGACAAGGCAGTGCGTGCGCGAAATGGTTGCCCAGCACCGCAATCACCCGTCCATTTTCATCTGGGGATGCCTGAACGAGTGCGCGGACAACTGTGATTACGGCGCGGACTGCTATCGCGAAGTCTATGCGCTTCTGCACGACTTGGACGCGTCCCGCCCGATGACCGCCGCGCTCTTGGAGCGCCCCGGCAGCCGCGTCTATGGCGACAGCGACGTGGTGAGCGTGAACATCTATCCGCAGTGGTATCACAACACGCCCGTTGCGGAGAGCCTGGCGCAGAAACTCAAGGAAATCCGCGAGCACGGCGGGGCGGGGAAGCCCGTCATCATCAGCGAAATCGGCGCGGGCGGCATTTACGGCTACCATGACCCGCTGGGCGAATCGAAGTGGTCGGAGGAGCGGCAGTGCACAATTCTGCGCGATCAGGTGGAGGCGGTGCTTAAGAACCCGGCGTGCAGCGGCGTGTTCCTGTGGCAGTTCGCGGATTGCCGCGTGACGGAGGAATGGGCGATGCACCGCCCGAAGACGCACAACAACAAGGGCGTGGTGGACGAGTATCGGAGACCGAAGATGAGCTACGCTGTGGTGAAGGAGCTGTTTCAAAAGCAGAAAGGGTGAAGAAAGCCATGGAGATGTTTGATAAAATCAAACATGATATTGAACAGGATTACTATCGGGAGCATTATCCAAACGATGGACAGCGTTTTATCGCGTGGTATCTGCGGAATATTCATAATCTCGATATTCATGAAGCAAAAGACTGCATTACAGACGGTGCGGGTGACAAGCAGATTGATGCTATCTATATAGACAATCAATCCAGCACCATTTACATTATGCAGGGAAAATTCTATGCAGGCAGCACGCTGGACAGCGAACCGCTTCGGGAAGTTCTGTCAGCGTGGATACAAATTAAAGACTTGCCGCATCTGCAAGAGGGCGCGAATCAGAAGCTGAAAATCAAGATTAGCGAAATGGCAACCGCTTTGGAGGATGATTACGAAATCTGCTTTGAGCTGATTACAACGTCTGCCTTGACGGATGCAGCAAAATCGGATTTAGAGGCGTTTCAGAAAGAATTGGCGGAAAGCGACACGTTGTCTGCAAATCTGGTCATTGTGGATAATGATATCTTGGCGTTTAAGTACAACGAAGCAATGAACAAAAACCGCCCATATATCAACCATGAGTTTTTCTTGGAGCAGGGCAAGTACATGGAACTGCTGATAGGAAGCACGAAAGCGGTAATTGGCGCACTGCCGCTGAAAGACTGCGTCAAAATACCGGGGATTAAGGATGGCAGCTTGTTTCGCAAGAATGTGCGACAATCGCTTGGAAACAGCAATAAGGTTAATAAAGCGATTGCGCAGACAATTAAGAAAGATGCAAGAGACTTCTTCTTCCTGCACAATGGCATTACGGCAATTTGCTCCCATATGGAATTGAAAGGGAATCATCTATCCGTCAAGGAACTCAATGTGGTTAATGGCTGTCAGTCGCTCAGCACCATTTACAGCTCCAGCGAGACCGCGAAGAAGGCGACGGATGCGTACATTCTTTTCCGATTCTATGAAATCAGCGAATCCGACCGTGCCGACAAAATCAGCACGTCGACCAACAGTCAGAGCGCCGTCAAAGCCAGAGACTTGCGAAGCAATGATAAATCGGTGCTGGCGCTGAAAAAGGCTTACGAGCAATTTTACCCGGACGGCTATTTCATTACGAAACGCGGCGAAAAAGTTGATAAGCTGAAATATAATGATGCAAATGTCGTCAATTTGACGGACTTGGGAAAGCAGCTTATTGCATGGCAATCGCAGCGCCCGACGATTTCTTACAGCGAGACTAAAATCTTCGATAAGTATTTTGACCAACTTTTTCATCGTCCCTATTCGCCTGAAAATGTTCACGCACTGCATGTTATTTTCGACAGCGTATATAGCAAATGGAACGCAGAAAATCCGATGGGGCTGAATGTAACGCTGCTTTCCATGAAAGCGTATGCGCCATATCATCAATTTTTCGCTGTCTCTGTGATTCTTGGCGAAATCAACAATATGCCCAATGACAGCGTTCCGATTGCCGCCATTGCGCTTGAAAAACTTATGGGAAGCGGCACGCTTGATAACGTGATTGAAATTGCGGGCGCCTGTCTCGGAACCGCCATGGATGCCGCATCGTCGGAAGTGACGGAAAACGGGAAAATTTTTGTTCCACAGAATTGGATAAAATCAAAAACATCGCTGAAAGATATTCGCAGCGCCGTGAAGAACTATTTCAACATTCTGCGCTTTACGCCAGTCGGCAAGCAAATGCTTGAACAGCTTCGCAGCGGCTTGAAAATGAATGCTGCCGATTTTGAAGCACGCTGGACAGCAGACTGAAGCTGTTTTTGCGTAAGAAATTTCTCTACCCACTGAAAAAACAGTTGAAAAACAGGCGTACTTGTGGTATAATCAGCAAGACTACGCACCTTTGTCCTGCGGTCCTTGTGCTGTGGATGCAGTGAGTCGCCGCGAAGGGGCAGAGGGTGGTTGAAGGCATAGCCCGCAATCAAGCGAGGCAGCCCGAAAAACAAGGAGGAAAACAACTATGGCAGTCATTTCCATGAAGCAGCTCCTCGAAGCTGGCGTCCACTTTGGTCATCAGACCCGCCGCTGGAACCCGAAGATGGCGCAGTACATCTTCACCGAGCGCAACGGCATCTACATCATCGACCTGCAGAAGACCGTCCGCAAGATCGACGAAGCGTACGCGTTCGTCCGCGACACCGCCATGCAGGGCAAGACGATCCTGTTCGTCGGCACGAAGAAGCAGGCGCAGGAATCCATCGAGTCCGAAGCGAAGCGCTGCAACATGTACTATGTCAACAACCGCTGGCTGGGCGGCATGCTGACCAACTTCCGCACCATCCAGACCCGTATCCGCCGCCTGAACGACATCGACAAGATGGAGCAGTCCGGCCAGTTCGACCTGCTGCCCAAGAAGGAAGTCATCCAGCTGAAGGCGGAGCGCGAAAAGCTCGAGCAGAACATCGGCGGCATCCGCGAGATGAAGAAGCTGCCCGGCGCGCTGTTCGTTGTTGACCCGCGCAAGGAACACATCGCTGTGACCGAAGCCCGCATCCTGAACATCCCGATCGTTGCGATCGTTGACACCAACTGCGACCCGGACGAAATCGACTACGTCATCCCCGGCAACGACGACGCCATCCGCGCGGTCAAGCTGATCGCCGGCAAGATGGCTGACGCTGTGCTGGAAGGCAAGCAGGGCGAGCAGTCCGCTGAAGAAGCGCCCGTGGAAAAGACCGAGGCGTAATCCCTCGCAAACCCGTTTCAACATCGAAAAAGATTTGGAGGATGAACCTTATGGCGAATATCACTGCTGCTCTGGTCAAGGAGCTCCGCGAGCGTACCAACGCGGGCATGATGGACTGCAAGAAGGCGCTTGTTGAATCCGACGGCGACATGGACAAGGCCATTGACTGGCTGCGCGAAAAGGGACTTGCGCAGGCCGCCAAGAAGGCTGGCCGTATCGCGGCGGAAGGCGCTGTTGTGGCGTACATGACGCCCTGCGGCTGCACCGGCGCGCTGGTGGAAGTCAACTGCGAAACCGACTTCGTTGCCAACACCGACAACTTCAAGAATTTCGCGAACGCTGTTGCGAAGCACGTCGCGCTGGCGAACCCGGCTGACCTCGACGAGCTGATGAAGCAGAAGTTCGTTGACGACGAGTCCAAGACCATCGAAGACATGGTTTCTGACGCGACCGTTGCCATCGGCGAGAAGATCACCGTCCGCCGTTTCGCCCGCTATGAGACTGAAGGCGTTGTGTCTTCCTACATCCACATGGGCGGCAAGGTCGGCGTTCTGCTGCTGGATTACATCTGCGCGGGCCGCATTGAGCAGGGGACCATGCCCAAAGACCCCGTCATGTGCAAGTCCATCGTGTCCACCCCGCTGGCGGACAAGGTGGCCGAGCATTACGGTGTTGAGTGCCGCAATGTGCTGACCGGCTTTAAGTGGATCGGCGATCAGATCGCCAAGCTGGAAGCTGCTGGTCAGGTTGACCGCTTCATCTTTGGCTTTGAGGAAAGCTATGGCTACCTGGCTGGTCCTTACGTCCGCGATAAGGATGCCATCATCGGCTCTATGCTGATTTGCGAAATGGCTGCTTATTACCGCGCAAAGGGCAGTTCCATCAAGGAAGAGCTGGAGCGCATTTACACCGAGTATGGCCGCTACCTGAACAAGGTTGACAGCTTTGAGTTCCCGGGACTCAGTGGAATGGATAAGATGGCAGCTATCATGCAGGGACTTCGTGAGAATCCACTGACAGAGATTGCAGGATATAAGGTTGTGAATGTAACGGATTATCAGAAACCGGAGGAGACAGGTCTTCCGGCAGCGAATGTTCTGATCTATAAGCTGGAGAATAACGAGACAGTCATTGTCCGGCCTTCAGGAACAGAACCGAAGATCAAGATTTATTATACAACGCTTGGTAAGAACCTTGCTGAGGCTGAGGCTGAAAAAGAGAAACTGGCAGCAGCAATCGAACCGATGCTGGTATAAGAAGAAAAGAGAATCTATTTACCAACGAAGCAGACTTTAGATCATCGAATCCAAAGTCTGCTTTTCTTTCTTCTATCTGAAAAGCTCTTGTCCTGTAAGAAAGTCAGATGTTGCTTTTCCTAAAAATTCCAGTAATGGAGAAAGTTCAAAGACGGTCAGTTCTTCCACTGCACAAGGCGAAAGATCCATAAATTTTTTTAGCATAGAAAGCAGACCGTTCATATCCTCGGAATGGATTCCCTCAATGCCGTTTTGGGGAAGGTGGGGATAAAGTTCTGTCGGCAGTTGATATTTTTCAACCAGATACCGGTTCATTTTAGTGTAATCACCGTAATAGTATTTTTCAGATAAGTAATCGGTCAGAGAAATGCACTGATTCGATTTATGGATCAGGACAGAGCAGATCTCATTGCGGATGTCGGTAATCTTTCCTTCTTTATCGTAAAAGGATACGATCTGGGGAATATAATCTTTAAAAAAGCGTTTATCAATATAAAGATGAAAATAGTAACCGAGATACAGATCATTTGCAAGCTGATTCTGATAGCTGGAAAGAAAACGTTTCAGGTCCGGCCAAAGCATCATTTTGTCGGCATAAAGCAGATTGCGGAAATGAGTCCGGTTCTTGTTGGCAGTGGCATCGGGCAGCAGAGAACCGGTCATGAAATCATTTTCGGAAGCAATCATATAGGGAAAATGAGGGTGATCCGGTAATTGGTTCAGAAGCATTTTAGCGGA
>ENA-OOZA01001595-OOZA01001595.1-human-gut-metagenome-genome-assembly--contig:-NODE-1595-length-11543-cov-2.544133_pt1 | contig 11543 bp, 14 predicted proteins | sample MGYA00241703_ERZ501378 | MGnify/ENA primary metagenome ERZ501378 (study PRJEB25962, sample SAMEA2042916) | human gut metagenome | biome: human gut; feature: human-associated habitat; material: faeces...
TGCCACAATCTCATGGCAGGAAATTTCGGAGCCGAATACACTACCGAATGGCAAACCGATTTCCGCCAGTGAGTGAACTGGGTGAATCTGCTTCACCTCAGTTATTCCTCTCCCACTTTTCTCAGCATGCAGCTGAATGCGGCTTCCGTCAGCATCGCCCAGACACGGGAAGAAGCGTTCATGCATGACCTGCAGACTTTCTCAAACATTGAAGAAGAAAACCTGCCTTTTGCCCTGAGTATGCTCGGCATCGGCAGAGAAACAGAAAAATACTCCGTCTTTTTCGGCATACGGAATGTGAATGAGGACTATTTCACCTCGCCTTGCACCTCCCTGTTCACAAACAGTTCGTGCGGCATCTTTCCAACATTGTCAGCCGAAACGCCGCTTGCCAACTATCCGGTTGCTTCCGTCGGGTTCGACGGAAAGATACGATGGAACCGGTGGCAGTTTCAACTCTCCGTCTACAACGGCACGGGCAACAAACAGCTGACCGGAAAAGAAAATGTATTAAAAAATTATAAAGAGGTAGTTGCTGATTATATAACAGAAAAATATCAAAAATATGGAAATATAACTAATGAAGAAGAAAAAGAGAATGCTACAAGAGAATTTCAAGAATATGTTAATTTAAAAGAAAAAGGAATTGCTATTGATGCAAAAATTTTATTAGAAGAAGTACAGAATAAATTTGAAGAAAAATTTATAAAACAAAACGAAGAACAAAAAGTATCTGAAGAAGAAATGTTTAGACAATCTAGAACAATGAATACATTATACAACTATGCAAGATTTTTTGATTTAATAAAAAATGGAAGAGAATTAAATGCTAGAATTTATGCTGCTAAATTAGTAAAAATAGATTTTTCTATAATGAAAAAGATTTTTAATAATTTTCATAAAGATGAGGAATTATTAAAATATATAGATTTAAAAGAAGAAGAAATAAGAGAAATGCAAGACGAAACATATGTGCTTTCTGTTTCTACATATGAAGATTACAATAAAGATAGTGTTAAAGAATTAAATAGTTTTTTAATTAGATCTTCAATTAGAGAGCATACAAGACAAGATGATGAGGAAAAAATTTTAGATACATTCGATCAAATGAAAGTAGAATTAATAAAACATAATATTGAAGCATTAAAGAAATATAATTATTATGCTGAAAAGAATGGATTATACACTTGTTCACTACCAAAAGAGGATGATAAAAAGGGAGAAGTTAATCCAATATCAACAACATTACAAAAAATGTATGAAATATCAGATGAAGAATTTGAAAATGTTATTAATCCAATAATACCAGATGAAAGATAAAGAAAAAAAGATGGAAACATCTTTTTTCTTTTTGCACAATAAAGTTGAAAAAATAACCTAAAAATGGTAAAATATACAGGGAAAGTAGGTGGTAATATGACAATAATGGAAGCAATAAAAAAAGGAATGATAGAATTAAAAAATGCTAATATAGAAACACCAAAATTAAAAGCAAGATTATTAATGCAATTTACACTAAATAAACCAAGACAATATATAATAGTAAATGATTTAAATGGGTTAACAGTAAAAGAAGAAAATCAATATTTTTCTGCTATAAAGAAAATGAGACAAGGAGTTCCATTAGAGCATATTACTCATCAGAGAGAATTTATGAAATTAAATTTTTTTGTTAACGAAAATGTATTAATACCTAGACAAGATACTGAAATATTGGTAGAAGAAGTCATAAGTATAGCTAAAAAAACAAATGCAAAAACAATATTAGATTTATGTACTGGAAGTGGAGCAATAGCTGTTTCATTAGCTAAGTACCTTCCTAATACTGAAATTACAGCAGTAGATATTAGTCAAGAAGCATTAAAAGTAGCAAAGAAAAATGCAATAAGCAATGAAGTAGAAAATCAAATAACATTTATTTCATCAGATTTATTTACAAATTTAGAAAATCAAAAATTTGATATAATTGTATCAAACCCACCGTATATTAAAGAAGGGGTTATGAAAGAACTAGACAAAGAAGTAAAGATGGAGCCAGAATTGGCACTAAATGGTGGAAAAGATGGATTATATTTCTATAGAAAGATAGTTAGTAATGCATATCAATATTTAAAGTATAAAGGCTATTTATGCTTAGAAATAGGATTTGACCAAAAGATAGATGTTATAGAACTAATAGAAAATGAAGAAAAATTTGAAAATACATACTCAAAAAAAGACTTATATGATAATGATAGAGTAATTGTAACAAGATTAATATAAAAGAGGTGAATATATGTCATTTTCACTAGATGTAAAAGAAGAATTAAGCAAAATAAATAATTTAGCAAAAAAAGATGAAGTAAAATACGAATTGATACGGATATTTGATTTCAAAAAATGCTAGTGTACTTGATAGTAATAATATTAGATTTGCAACAGAAAGTGATTACAACATAAATAGATTTTCAAAGTTATTAAAAAATTTAAATATTGACCATAATATAGAATTTGATGGTAAATCATTTATTATTACAATAAAAAAGAAAAATTTAGAAGAGGTAAAAGATAGTATAAAAATAGAAAATAAAAATATAGAAGTAATAGAAAAAAACGAAAATAAAATTACTATTAGAGGAGCATTTTTAGGAGCGGGGTCAATAAACAATCCGGAAAATAATTATCATTTAGAAATAAATTTATCAAATAATACAAATTTAATATACATAGAAAAAATGTTAAAAGCATTAGATATAAATTGTAAAAAATTAGAGCAAGAAAATAAATATTCAATTTACCTAAAAGATGCAGAAGAAATATCAAAATTATTAGCTCTATTAGGAGCAAATAATTCAGTACTGAAGTTCGAAGATATACGTGTGCAAAAGGAAATGAGAGGAAAGGTAAATAGAATTGTTAATTGCCAGACAGCAAATTTAAATAAAACTTTAAATGCTTCAGTAGAGCAAATAGAAGCAATTAGAAAATTAAAAAGTAAAAATAAATTTAATCTGCTAGATGAAAATTTAAAAGAAATTGCTAATTTAAGATTAGAAAATCCAGATATGCCATTAGTAGAGCTTGGAAAATTATTAAAAAAGCCAGTGGGAAAATCAGGAGTAAATTATAGATTGAAAAAAATAATAGAGATAGCGAATGAATTATAAAAATTAATATAGGTGAAATAATGGAAATTGGAATTTATGTTCATATACCATTTTGTATAAAAAAATGTTATTATTGTGATTTTGTATCATATGCAAATAGCTTTGAAATGCAAGATGATTATATAAAAAAATTAAAACGAGAAATTGAAGAAAATAAAGAGTATCTAAAAAATAATGAAATAACAACAATCTATATTGGTGGTGGTACGCCATCATCAATAAAAGAGGAACATATAAAAGAAATATTAGAAAAAATATTTGAAGTTGCAAATATAAGAAATAAAGAAAAACTAGAAATTAATGCCGATAATGTTTATATAGTAAGAAATAATAGTACTGGTTTAACTCAATTAAAAGATTCAAATATAAATCAGTCATTTAAAGATTATCTTGATTATTTCATTAATAAAACAGATTTTAATGAAAATTATTCTTATTTTATAGTGGTAGAGTTAGAAAAAGGTAATGACTACTACTACTACACATTGAAGGTGAAATAATATGAAGAAGTTAAATAGAAGAGGGTATATGACCGTAGAGATTATTATTGCTTCAGTGATTGCTTTTTCAATAGCATTCTTTTTGATGGAAATAACTATGAAGTTAGTGGATGTTACTGATAATGAATATGCAGATACGAACTTTATGACTGATAAAGCACTTATTATAACTAATGTTAAGAAGTATGTTGAAGATTATTTAGATGATGTAAAAAGTGATGGTGATCCTAGAGTAAATTTTACATGTAGTGGAAATAAATGCACTGCCCAGTCTGAAAGTAATGCTTATCTTGGCTTATATATACAAAATAATAGCATTATAGTTGAAAATAATGATGGCACTTTATATTCAAAAGAAGTTGACAGTAGGGTTAAAGTAAACTCTTTGACTGGTAGTAATAATGGAGATTATATTTATTTTCAGATAAAATGTACTAATATTTTTAGTGATGAAGATTATAATATAAATATTGTTATTTATAATGGATAATTCGACAAAATATTTAATTAAATAGGTATAAAATATTTTTGGTGATAAAATGAAAAAGTTATTGAAGAAAATATTTTTACCTATTTTTTTGTCGGTGTTATGTGGATTTTTATGTGGTAAGTTAATGTTTAGTATTTATGAAGATAAAGAGAAGAATATACTTACTTCAAATGTGATATATTTACTTGAAGATACTTCTTATAATGATTATAATACGATGAAGAGTAGTTTTGTTAGTAATAATTATATTTATTATGAAGAGAATGGTAAATATAATACAGTTATAGCTATGACTAAGAATAGGGATAATATTGATAAGATAGAGAAGGCTTATAATAAAGATTTTAAGATAGTAGAGTATTTACTTAGTGATGATGAAATTAATAATAAACTTGATGAATATGATAAAAAGATAGGTAATACTAGTGATAATGATGAGATAATACTACTAGTGGAAGAGTTAAATGGTATTTATAAGGGTAGGGATGATATAAAAATGGTTAAAATTAGTTGACAATTTTATAAAATTAATATAAAATTATATTTAGCAACGGAGTAGTACTCAAGAGGCTGAAGAGGCGCCCCTGCTAAGGGTGTAGAGTGGGAAACTGCTGCGAGAGTTCAAATCTCTCCTACTCCGCCATTATGAATATAAAGTCCGTAAAGGGCTTTTTTCTTATATAGAGAGGTGATAATATGTTTAAGAAAGAACTTTCTTTAGTACCACATTTACCTGGTTGTTATCTTATGAGAAATAAGGATAATATTGTTATATATGTTGGTAAGAGTAAGAATTTGAAGAATAGACTTAGTTCATATTTTCAAAGAGAGCATACGGGTAAGACTATGATGTTAGTTAGAGAGATAGATCATTTTGAATATATTATTACTAATACTGAGATGGAAAGCCTACTACTGGAAATTAATCTTATTAAGAAATATAATCCTAAGTATAATATTTTATATAGAGATGATAAGTCTTATCCATATATTGAACTTACTGATGAGAAAGTACTCACTCTTAAGATTACTAGGAGAATTAATGCTAAGAAGATTAAGAATAATTTATTTGGTCCTTATCCTAATGTAGGGGCGGCTAAAAGAGTAGTAGAAATACTTAATAGAATATATCCTCTTAGAAAGTGTAGAACTTATGAAAAGAGAGAGTGCTTATATTATCATATAGGAGAGTGTCTTGGGTACTGCGTGCATAATGTAGATGAAGATAAGATTAAAGAGATGAAGAGTGAGATTGTTTCTTTTTTGAATGGTAATACTAAAATATTAACTGATAGACTTAAAGAGAAGATGTATAGTTATTCTGAGAAGATGGATTATGAGAAGGCTATGGAATATAAAGAACTTCTTGATTATATTAATATTACTACTGAGAAACAAAAGGTTGATTTGGATAGTAAGGTTAATACTGATATAGTGGGTTATTATACTAAGGATAATTATATTAGTATTCAGATTCTTTTTGTTAGAGGAGGTAAACTTCTTGATAGAAATAGGGTTATATTTCCTATGGTAACTACTGAAGAAGAGGAATTATCTAATTATTTACTTGATTTTTATAGTAAGAATGTATCGATACCTAAAGAGGTATTAACTCCTGATAATGTGGATAATGAAGCTTTTAGTGAGATATTTAATATTAAGTTTATTACTCCTGTTAAGGGAGAAAAGAAAAGAATATTAGAACTTGCTTATGATAATGCTAGAATATATTATGAAGAACAAATGACTTATATTAAGAGAGATGAAGATAAGATAGAGGATGCTCTTAATGAGCTTAAGAGTAAACTTAAATTAGATAAAGTAGATAGAATTGAATTATTTGATAATTCTAATTTATTTGGTAGTTTTAATGTATCTGGTATGGTAGTGTTTATTATGGGTAAACCTTCTAAAAATGATTATCGTAAGTTTAAGATTACTAATGATAAGAATGATGATTATGGGACAATGAGAGAGGTTATTTATAGGAGATATTTTAGAGTACTTAAAGATAATCTTGAAAAACCTGATTTGATTATTGTAGATGGTGGTGTTGGTCAGATACATGTAGCTAGAGAGGTTATAGAGAGTCTTGGTCTTGGTATTCCAGTCGCAGGTCTTAAGAAAGATGATACGCATAGTACTAATATGTTATTAGGACTTGAACCTCTTACGGAGATTATGATTGATAAGAGAAGTAATTTGTTTATGTTACTTACTAGGATGCAAGATGAGGTACATAATTTTACTATTAGTTATCATAAGAATATTAGAAGTAAAGGAGCACTATCTAGTATACTAGATAATATTGATGGAATAGGAGAAGTTAGAAAGAATAAACTTCTTAAGAAATATAAAACTATTACTAAGATGAAAGAGGCTAGTACTGAAGATTTAGAGGAGATACTTCCTCGTGATACTGCGGTTAAGTTTAAAGAGTTTTTGGATAGTTATGAGTAATCACTCTAAGCCGATGCCTTAGAGTGTCATTTATAGCCTAAGGTCTATAAATGATATATCTACATATCTATTATATATAAGCCAGATATGATAACTTAGATATTGATGATGATTAATACTATTTATTTCAAAAATATAATGTTTTAATCACAATTCGGTTATTTGTAGATTTTATAATAACTATAATATACTTAAAATCAGAGACTACTAATAGGCTCTGATTTTCTATAGAAAGACTTATTAAGGCTTTCTATAGCAGTACCGAGACCTTAGGCTCGGACTGAACAAAAAGAAAGAAGGAATTATTTTTTCCTTCCTTTGAATAATTTAACTATGAATTTTATAATTTTATCTAATAACCATAATAAGGGATTTTCTCTATCTTGTACTGGTAATTCTATTTCATTATCTTTATCTTTGTTATCATCTTTAGTATTATCTTCTTCTTTAGTGTTATCTTTATTTATATCATTATTATTATCTTCTTTTGGTTCTTCTGGTACTGAAGGCTCATCCGGTACTATAGGTTCTTCAGTAGTAAACTTACTATATTCATCTGTCCAAGCAGCATCATAATAAGAATTAGTGTCTCCTAGTGCCATGTATAAACCTTTATTATAATGATATTTTTTAACTACTGACTTTGTATCTTTCTTTAAAAGCATTAGCCCACCACCATAACCTGCAGTCTCATGTAAATATAAATCCTCTTTATTGTATAATATTTCTCCTACTATAAAAGGTCTTGCCCTTGTTTCTGATAATTTTTCTTTTATAATATTAATAAATCTATCCCAACCTAAATCTAATGTTCTATGTGGACAATATTTATTTGTATAATCCTGATGCTTTGTTACTTTATCTATATCCCAATTATATCTATTTAATATATCTACGATTAAGTCTACTGCATTCTCTTCGGCTTTAATAAAGCGATCTCCTCCTGATTTGGAATAACATATTTCTATAGCTATTCCTTCTCTATTTCCTTTACCATTGCCATCACTAGCATGCCAACCATTTCTATTTTCAGGAAGCCCCTGTACTATTTCTTTATCATCTACTGCATAATGGAACGATGTTTCATAGTCATTATTTGTCATATAGCTTATTTCATTTCTAGCAGTAGCATCATTGGCGGTATTATGTACTACTATTCTAGTAGGAGTCATTTCATAAGGGCATTTTAGATAATATCTACTTTCTGGTACTATTTTTCTGACATTATTAACCATTTTTACCCTCCTTTATCAGTTTTTCTATATTATGAATAAGATTGTATCCTGTTTCGGCAAATAGACCACTCAATGTTATTGCTAAATTAAAGTCTTTGGTTATTATGAAATAAAATATTGATACGCATAATCCTATGACGATATTTTGTATTATTATTAGGTTATTATTTATATAAGGACATCTCTTTGATATAAATCCCAATATCCATGTTAAGGTCATGGTTAATAATGTTACCATTAATTCTGTATTTTCTGTTATGAAATTCATTTATCTCACCTCTATTCATAATCACTTTATTATATGAGGTGAAATTTTTTAGCATAATAAAGTTAGTCTAAAAGAAAAAAGAAAGCTTTAACTTTCTTTAATATTTATATAAACTATCTGTAGCCACTGCATTTAGAGTCTGATCTGCGAAGATATTTTTCTTATAGGCAAAATAGGCTGCTGCTGCTATCATAGTGGCATTATCTGTACAATATTGTATTCTTGGTATTGATAAGTTAATATTGTTTTCTTTGCAGTCTTTTTCTAATCTTTCTCTTAGACCTGCATTAGCGGATACTCCTCCCGCTACTATAAGATTATTTACATGATATTCTTTTAAGGCATGCATTGTTTTCTTAGCTATTACCTCGGTAACATTATGTTGGAAAGTAGCACATAAATCTTCTTTATTTATGGTATTTCCTCTTTGATTTTCATTATGTACTAGATTAATAACTGCTGACTTAATACCACTGAAACTAAAGTTATATGTTTTATCATTTAATGGTAATGGTAAGTCATAGGTTACTTTACCTTGATGAGCTAGTTTGTCTACTTTTGGACCACCCGGATATTCTAATCCAATTACTTTGGCTACCTTATCATAGCACTCACCAACAGCATCATCTAAAGTACCTCCTATTCGCTCAAAAGAATAGTCTTCTTTCATATAAACTAATTCAGTATGACCACCACTTACTACTAAAGCTATTAGGGGAAACTGTAATCTTCCTTCTAAATTGTTAGCATAGATATGTCCCGCTATATGATGAACTGGTACTAATGGTTTTCCTGTTACTAAGGCCATTGTTTTAGCGGCTTGTACTCCTATTAATAGACTTCCTATTAGTCCTGGACCATATGTTACCGCTATGGCAGTTATATCATTCATAGTTAGATTAGTCTTACTTAATAATTCTTCAAGGACTATTGTTATATTTTCGATATGATTTCTACTTGCTATTTCTGGTACTACTCCACCATAGTTTTTATGAATATCTATTTGACTTAGTACTACAGTGGCTATTTCTTCAGAACCATTTTTTACTATACTCATACTTGTTTCATCACAACTTGACTCTATTCCAAGTATATATACATCTTTCATTTACATCACCTGTTTTTCCATAAGTATTGCATCTTCATCTCCATAATAGTATTTTCTTAGGGCTACCTCACGAAAGCCAAACTTCTTATAAAGATTTATTGCTCTACTATTACTTACTCTTACTTCAAGAGTTATATTTATTACTTTATAATGGATGGCTTCGGATACTAGGTAACTCATTAATTTGGTTCCTATTCCTCTACCGCGATACTTTTCTTTTACAAGAATATTATCTACTTCCATTCTTTCATATATTAGAGAGTATTTTAATTCTCCTAGTACATTATTATCCTCTATATACTGAATTTCTTTAGAAAAGGGATTATCATTATTAACTACTTCTTTTATCATTTTTTTCCATAGCCTCGGGTAATTTTAAATATACTGGATTTACTGCATGGGGATTAATACTAGGAAGATTCTTAGCATATTTAATTATCTCTTCAATATCATAATCATCTGCTTCGGTTACTAAGACTGGATTATATTTTTCTTTTAACTCATCTATTCTATCTATATTGTTAAACTCTTCAGTAATGGTATTATACTCTTTATCGTATAATCCTATGTAATAGTTACCGTGTTTGGCATCTATGGTAGATAGAAAGTAATCTCCAGTAAAGCCTAATACTCTTATTTTTAAGGATGTTATCTCTTTTATGTTTATTTTTAGAAGATAAGCATACATCTTGGCTATTGTTACTCCTATTCTTATGCCGGTAAATGAACCTGGGCCATTTACAACCACTATTTCATTTACATCATTTGGCTCTAAGTTATTTTCTTTTAAAATATCTTCGATGAATTTTGTAGTATATATAGAATGTTCTTTAGGACTGGTATTTTTAATATTAGATAAAAGTTTTCCTTCTTTTACTAAGGCAATAGATACATCGGATAGTGATGTATCTATGAATAAGCTTATCATATTATGGCCTCACAAATATTAGTATATTTTTCTCCATATGGAGTTAGTATTAATACTCTTGTGTTTTCTCCTGTTATTTTTATCTTTATATCTAATCTTTCTGGAGGTAGGATATCTTTAATCATATCAGCCCACTCAATAATGGTTACTCCTCCCTTGTCAAAATACTCTTCTATTCCTATGTCTTCTTTTGAATCCTCTAGTCTATATACATCCATATGATATAGTGGTAATTCACCAACATATTCTTTTATAATTGTAAATGTAGGTGAAGTTATCTCATCTATTCCCATGGCATGAGCAAAGCCTTTAGTAAATAGTGTCTTACCACTACCAAGGTCTCCATTTAAACATATAACCATATTAGGAAATTTTTCTGATTCGATATTTTGTGCTACTGCAATTGTCTCATTTTCATCATGAGTAATTATTTTGTATTCTTCCATTTTAATCACCTTTCTTTGTCTATTTAATTATATCAAATACCTAGAGTAAATTACAATAGTTTTTTAGTAAATAATTAAAGATAGACAAAAATCTACCTTTAGTTATATTTATTTTATTTTCAGGATTTTTTTCATTCCTTCTTCTTTAAGTACACCTTTACTTAGCTTGGCTAATCTATTATAAAAGGTACTTAACTGAATATAGTTTTTGCAGGTATATGGGTCTCCTAGTGTTATGTTTATGGAATCTTTATTGTCTTTATCACTAACTATATCTTTTGATATAGTTATGTCAGCATAGTCTTCGGTAATACTTATATGTATGCTACTTTTTTCTTTATTATATTCTGCTGATAGAACTGTATCATAAGGTAGTGATGAAGATAGTAATTTAACTATCTGATACAAATCTTCATTATTTTTTTTGAATGATAATAAGTTTATACTTTTATTTAATTTGGTAGAATAGTTATTGCTTTCTTTTTCATAAGCAAATAATTTGAATTCAGGAAAATTTTTACTACCTGCGATAAACATTTTTATAAGTATAACTGGTTCTTTATTATATTCTGTAACTATAAAATAGCCTGGACCAAAATAGTTTTCGTCATATAGCACATAAATATTGGTTAACTTTTCCATATAATTATGCTGACTACAGCAATAGTTTTCGCCAGGATCAATTCCTAGAGAACAGTCCCCAGTAAGAGGTCTATTTAGATCCTCTTCATCATAATTTTTTTCTTTTATTTGAGCAAGTTCTTCTTCTTCAGTAATACACCATTCACAGTTTCCACAACATTTCATAAATATTAACACCTCGGCATATATAATAACAGATTTTTCAATTAAACGCAAGAAAAAAGTACTATGACAAGTACTTATTCATTTTATTTAATATTTCTTCTTTATCTGATGATTTTATTATGTAATCAGTAAATCCTTCCTGTAAATAACTATCA
>ENA-OOZA01001599-OOZA01001599.1-human-gut-metagenome-genome-assembly--contig:-NODE-1599-length-11523-cov-1.726107_pt1 | contig 11523 bp, 10 predicted proteins | sample MGYA00241703_ERZ501378 | MGnify/ENA primary metagenome ERZ501378 (study PRJEB25962, sample SAMEA2042916) | human gut metagenome | biome: human gut; feature: human-associated habitat; material: faeces...
ACTATGGAAGAATTAGCTGAAATCCGTAAACGTACGGACCTTGAAATTGAGGCCTTTGTCCATGGTGCTATGTGTATCTCATACTCAGGTCGCTGTACCCTTTCTAACCACATGTCAGATCGTGATGCCAACCGTGGTGGTTGTTCACAGTCATGCCGTTGGAAATATGACCTTTACGACATGCCATTCGGCCAAGAGCGAAAGAGTATTCACGGTGAAGTTCCTGAAGAATACTCAATGTCAGCTGTTGACATGTGTATGATTGAAAACATCCCGGACCTTATCGATAATGGTGTTGATAGCCTGAAAATCGAAGGTCGTATGAAATCTGTCCATTATGTATCAACAGTTGCCAACTGTTACAAGGCGGCCTGTGATGCTTACATGGAAAGTGCAGAAGCCTTTTATGCTATTAAAGATGATTTGGTTAACGAGCTTTGGAAAGTTGCCCAACGTGAATTGGCAACAGGTTTTTATTACAAGACTCCAACAGAAAACGAGCAACTCTTTGGTGCCCGTCGTAAGATTCCACAATACAAATTTGTTGGTGAAGTAGTAGATTTTGACCCAGTAACTATGACAGCTACGATCCGTCAACGTAATGTTATCCTCGAAGGTGACCACGTTGAATTCTACGGACCAGGCTTCCGTCATTTCGAGTGTGAGATCAAAGATCTTCACGATGCTAATGGTAATAAGATTGATCGTGCACCAAACCCAATGGAACTTCTTACTATTACCGTGCCACAAGAAGTTAAACCTGGTGATATGATTCGTTCAACTAAAGAAGGTTTGATTAATCTCTACCAAAAAGATGGTTCAAGTAAGACTGTTCGTGTCTAATGACGAGAAAAATATATGGTCTCTTAGTAGATAATGAGAGCAGGTGCCAGCATTATCACACAGAGCTAGATATTGTTGCCCTAAAATGCTTCGATTGTCTGAAGTATTATGCTTGTTATCAGTGTCATGATAGCTTGGAGGAACATAGCTTTCGAGCTTATCCTTGTCATCTCAAGCAGGACAAGGTCCTTATCTGTGGTGTTTATCAGCATGAGATGGTTATTGAGGAGTATCAAGAGGCAATAGCTTGTCCTAATTGTCACAGTGCTTTCAACCTAGCTTGTTCAAAGCATTATGATATTTATTTTGAAAAATAAAAAGATTGAAGATTCTGTTCACAGGAACAAAGTCTTCAATCTTTTTTTCTTTAGTTAAAGTAGCTATGATTTTTTAGAGCTTTTAATACTGGCTTAGTCACCAAAGTAACAATCAGACCTTTAATGAGGTCGGGAATGATAAAGGGTGTCAAACCGATCGCCACAGCTGCAGACCAACCCATCTTTCCAAGAAAGTGCAGGCTAAGGATACCACCGACAAAGACAAGCGCATCTCCCAAAACAAAAGCCAAAAAGCTTTTCCAGATAGGGGTCTTAGCATGGGTTAGTGCTGATGTGACAAGAGCAAAAAAAGGATAGGCAAGAAGATAGCCAGCTGAAGGACCAAAGAAGGATTGAAGCCCACCGCCACCTCCTGCGAAAACGGGTAAACCAATAGCGCCAAGAATAAGATAGAGGATAGCAGAAAGAGTAGCTTCCCTCGGTTTAAAAACAGCAGCCACAAGTCCTATAGCAAAGTTCTGTAGAGTAATGGGAACTGCCCCAATCGGAATGATGATTTGAGCCAGTGCAGCAATAATAGCAGCACCAAAAGCTGGAAGAATAAGGGATAGTGTCCGATTTTGTGCCATTTGAGTTAACCTCGAGCGATTTGATAGTTAACTTATCATACCAAGACCTACTATATTAGTCAACCCAAAAATAAAAAGAGGTTAACTAATATACTTAACCTCGTTGAGCTATGATTTTTAGACGTTTAATGTCTTTTAGTTCAATCATACTGATAACTTTGTCCTGCTCGATAAAGATAGCTTGACGTTGGCTGTCATAACGATTGATGTAGCCCTTATAGGTCCTATGATTAGAAGCCAGCATGACCATTTGTTTATTATCAATAGCATGATAGATATCATTAATAAGATAATTTTGCATTAGGTGGACAGGTTTGCTGTGACCTGTTTCCACAAACTGATGAAGCTGATGCTTTACCGATTCTAAGAAGTTTATCATGGTCATTTCCTTCGTTTCTTGATAAAATAATTATAGCATGAAAGGTAAAATTTTGTGGATAACTTTTTGCTAAATCCTGAAATTTTCACAGGAAAAAAACGAATAAAGTTAGTGGAGGTAAGCAAATGGCAGAATTTTCATTTGAAATTGAAGAAAAACTCTTGGTATTGTCTGAGAATGATAAGGGATGGACTAAGGAGCTTAATCGTGTGAGCTTTAACGGAGCACCAGCCAAGTACGATATCCGCACTTGGAGTCCAGACCACACCAAGATGGGCAAGGGAATTACCCTTAGTAACGAAGAATTCCAAGTTCTCGTTGACGCCTTCAAAAACTAAAACAAGGTCAGCATGGTGCTAGCCTTGTTTTTTTTTAAAACGTATCAAAGATAAGTTTGAGATTGAGAATGGTTAGGACAATAGCGATGGCATAACCGAGGTAGGTATTCCACTTGGCATTGACGTGTTTTCCCATAAGCGATTTCTTAGAAGTATAGTAAATCAAAGGGAAAATGGAGAATGGCAAGGCAAGTGAAAGGAAAACTTGTGAGTAAACCAAGAGTTGGTCCAGAGTCTTTTCTTGATCGCCGTAGAGAATGGCTACAATGATGACAGGTAGTAGGGCAAAGAGACGTGTGAACAAACGAATAACCCACTGTGGCAACCTCATGTGGAGGAAACCCTCCATGACAATCTGACCAGTCAAGGTTCCTGTAATGGTGGAATTTTGCCCACTAGCTAAGAGAGCCAAGGCAAAGAGAGTTGAAAGTGTTGAACTAGCTACTGCACCGGCAATCTTAGAGTCCTGAAGAGCATTGTACATTTGTGAGAAGGCTGAAATATCAGAAGCGTGACCAAAGAAGAGGGATGCCCCCAAAATCAAGAGGAGGGAGTTCACCACAAAGGCCAAGGTTAGCTGGATGTTTGAGTCCCAGCTCATGAAACGGACAGCTTTTGTCACATCGTCATCATTAGAATGGTCAACCTTACGCGTTTGAGACAAGGACGAGTGCAAGTAGAGGTTATGTGGCATAACGGTCGCCCCAACAATCCCGAGTGCCAAGGTCAACTGGTGGTTGGTATGTCCAGCAGCATAATGTCCAAAGAGAGTTGGTGTAGGGAGATAGCCTTCGAGAATCCCCGTAATACTCGGTTCAGACAAGGCTACCAGATAGACAAAGATAACCAAGATTGTCAAAATTAAGGTTGAAACGATAGCCTCGATTTTTTTGAACCCTAGCTTCATGATTAATAGTAGTAGGAAGACGTCTAAGATTGTAACCAGAATGGCAACCATGATTGGAATACCAAAGAGCAGGTTAAGTGCAATGGCAGAACCAAGCACCTCAGCCAAGTCCGTGGCCATTAAGGCTAGCTCAAGGACTACCCAAAGTGTGTATCGCAACCATTTGGGCGAATGAAAGGCGGTAGCTTGGGCCAAGTCCATCTGGGTTACAATCCCTAATTTTCCAGCCATTTGTTGCAACTGCATAGCGATTAAAGAAGAAATTAAGATGACAAAGAGCAGACTGTACTTGTAGGTCGCCCCACCGACAACACTGGTAATCCAGTTCCCTGGATCCATGTATCCCACGGCCACAAGTGCCCCAGGTCCCAAGAAAGCCTTAAGGTTTTGCCAAAAACGATTATGATTGGGTGTATCAATCGATTGATTTACCTCAGCAAGAGAAACCTTTTTTAAAGTTCTCATAAACACCTCTTTCTAAGTCACATCTGCACAGAAATAGCTTTATCTCTGTGCAGATTGACAATTTTATTATATCACAATGAGGAAGATGTGCAAGGATTTCGAAATGTTTTGACTTTTTAATCATTAATGTTGTATCCCTACTTTTTATACTAAAGTATAGGAGTACATATATTACTATATTGGGGAGAAAAATAATTGAAAGCATTTCAACTAACAGCCAAGAAAAAGATTGCTTTGAAACTCTTAGCTGTCATTGCGGTTGTTTTGGTGATTTATATCATTAACATACAAACGAATCAACCAGACAATTTACCTGCAAATTACATGGAGTGCCTTAAAAATCCTGAAATAACAGAAAATTACATCGGTCTCTGGAAGTCTCATTGGCATGAAGAAAATAAAGCATGGCTTTATCCTGCGAAACAATACGCTATCTATGCAGTAACAGCTCTAGCCAGTCTATCAGTTTGGGTAGCAGCTTCAAAAGTAAAATTTTGGAAATAAGAAAATGCTTCTCTCGAGATGAGAGAAACATTTTTAAATAACAAATTTAAGTTTGCTTGTCGTGATAGCTTTTTGTTAGAATACTATCTGGAGGAATGTTACATGTCTAAAAAAATCATTAATGTTGTGGCAGCAGCCATCGAAAAAGATGGTAAAATCTTTTGTGCCCAACGACCAGAAGGAAAAAGCTTGGGTGGATACTGGGAGTTTCCTGGTGGTAAGTTGGAAGAAGGAGAATCACCTGAAGAAGCTTTGATTCGAGAGATTTATGAAGAACTAAATTCCAAGATTGAGATTATTTCGTTTGTCAATGAGGCCTCCTATGATTATGATTTTGGAACTGTTGTTATGAAGACCTTTCATGCTAAACTGGTTTGTGGAAATCTAGATTTGTTGGAGCATCAGGATTCAGTTTGGTTAGAGCCAAGTCGCTTGAAAACTTTGAATTGGGCACCTGTAGATAGACCAGCTGTAGAATTGTTATCAAAATAAGAGCATCACTTATGTGGTGCTCTTATTTATTAGTTATGTAACGATAAAGAGTGTCAGGGACAGGATTATCTAGTTTGAAATTCATAGTAACAATACTTTCATTACCACTTTCCAGTGGGCGTACTAATTCTTCAACAGTAGATGGCACGATGGTCAAGTCACCTAAATAGTAGAAATCGCCACCCTCAGCATCATCTTTAATAATAAATAATTTTAGGTCTAATCCATTTTCAGGGGAATTGATAATTGTTTTTACATCTGGAGACTCAAGTGTACGCTTGTTTTTAGAAAACCACTTAAGAGTAGTCTCGTTTAATAACTCATCTTCGTATTTGATAGTATCACTGATTTCATCATCCTTATGGTAGGTGATGAAGATTGGACAAGTGTTAGTATTCTTGTCTATTTTATAGCCACCGATGTTAAGTGGGGGTTCATCTTTAAACCAGTTCAGAAGTTTACAGACATCACGACGAGAATATTTTTGACCGATTGTAAATATTTCAGGATAATCATTTGTTTTATATAGTCCTGCCTCAATAACATCCTTAAAGAGCAAGGTGAAATCGGAGTTTTTAAAACTATCTATGACCTCAGGATTGAGCTTATAAACATTTTTTCTAGAGTGACCAGAGGTTCTGTGCCGAATTTTTTTACCTCTTGAGATTTAAGAAATTGAAGACTTAGTACATTCTTAACAGAAGAGATAATTGAGTCTTTAGTAGATAATTGTTCTGTTTCCAAAATCTTAATAAACTTATCTTTTGAGATTTCACCCTTTTTGATAAGTTCCTGAAGTAGAAGAAGCTCATGTTTTCGTTTACCAGGAAGAAGTTCAAATGTGATAAAACTCAACCAGTTACTCTCGGTATCAGTGAGTTCTATTGTCTTATTTGAAAATTTGTTAATAACATCCGCATAGTTTTTGAAGCTATTATTGTTGAAAAATACTATTGGATCAATATTATCAAAGGTTAAATGATCGATTAGCATAGGCGTTCTACCAAGTTTATTTTCAAGATCAGTATAGGCATCTTTGAGAATTTTCATGTTAGATAGAACCGTGTTTGTAATCGATTTGAAGATTTGTTCCTTAGCAACTTCCTCAAAGGTCACGGTTGTTAAACCACTCAAGATGTTTGGTTCTCGTAGTTCACGACGGTAATTATCTTTATTCATAGATTTATCACCGAATAATGCAATTGGAATCAGATAGTTATTTTTGTAATTACCAATAAAATCAATGATAGTAACGCAATCCTTACTTTTATGTTTACGAAGTCCACGACCAAGCTGCTGAACAAAAATGATACTTGATTGCGTGTTACGCAACATAACTACCTGGTTTACGGATGGTATATCTATCCCTTCATTAAAAATATCAACGGTCAAGATATATTCAAGCTTCCCATCTTCTAATTGCTTAACAACCTTTTCACGATAGTTGATATCGTCATCACCAGTCAATGAGATGGTACGTTTTCCATGTTGATTAAGTTTTTTTGATAATTCTCTGGCTTCTGCTTTTGATGAGCAAAAAATAAGTCCACGAACTTGATTATTACAAACACCATAGAAATCAATTTTATTTAGAATATGTTTGACACGCTCATCTGATGTAAGGTTTGAGATATTTGATTTTTCGTCAATAAGTTGACCATCAATTTCGATGTCTTTAACACCAAAATAAACGAAAGGACAGAGCATGTCATTTTCTAATGCATCTTGTAAGCGAATCTCATAGGCAATATTATAGTCAAAAATTTCGTAAATATTTTGGCCATCAGTACGTTCAGGAGTTGCTGTCATACCTAGATAAAAATTCGGTGTAAAATGGTCCATAACTTTTTTGTATGAATCAGCTCCAGCCTTATGCACTTCGTCAATGAGAATATAGTCGAAGAAGTCTTTTGAAAAAGCTTTTAAGTTATCCTCGCGTGATAATGTTTGGATAGTCGCGAAGATATATTTTTTTCCAGTTAAATCATCACCTGAGTGATAAATATGTCCTTCAGATGGATTAAAGCCCAGAACTTTTTGAAAATCTATTAAAGATTTTTTGAGAATCTGTTCACGATGGACGATGAATAGCATGCGCTCAGGATTATATTGTTTAACGTCAAAGGCAGATAAAAATGTCTTACCAGTACCTGTGGCACTGATAACAAGTGCCCTGTCTTTTCCCTGTTCCCGAATATTTCTGAGCCCTTCAAGTGCGGCTTCTTGCATTTTATTAGGAACAATTTTTTCAGCTGAATAAGGGAGCTTTTCTTCATCATTAATCTTTGTGAGACTAATGATTTTCTTTCTCTTTTTAGCATAGGTCTCTATTATTTCGGGTGTTAGTAGCTCTGATTGTTCCCAAATACGGTCAAATTCTGATTTGGTATTTTGAATAAACTCCCCGTTATGAGTAGAGGTCAGTTTAATATTCCACTCATAATTAATTTTTAGAGCTGTATGTGTGAGGTTTGAACTGCCTGAAATCAGTACCTGTTTACCAGTATGTTCGAAAAGATAGAATTTGGCGTGCATCTGCATTTTTTCGGGTGTTAAACGGACTTCAACGTTTTTAAGCTTTAGTAGCTCACGCATTGCATCAGGGTCATTGAAATCTAGATATGAGGAAATCAAGATTTTCCCTGGCACTTTCTTGTCCATTAGGTCTGATAATTGCGACTTAATCATGGCAATTCCATTTTTAGTGACAAAGGCGACAGAAAAGTAGAAAGCACCACACTTACTTAATTCTTCCTGTAGGTCTGTCAAGACATAGCGTTTTTCATCACTATTATTCACAAGAATCTGAGGAGAATAGCCACCCTCTTGATATTTAATGTTATCAACAAAACCAAACTTAAGTGATTTTATCAAAGTGTCCTGAAATAAATTAATTCCCTCTGGCATTGTATAATCCCTCTCTAAGAATACAAATTACTAACATTATATCAAAAATAGGTATAGATAATATTTTCATATTACTAGATTCAAAAAGTACATCATTTCTGTGACCGTAGTGAATACTTTTGGGTATTTTTCAAGGTGAAAGAACTAGTTAAAACATTGGATCGCAGCATCAAAAGCAAAATTTTGGAAATAAGAAAATGCTTCTCTCATTTCGAGAGAAGCATTATTTCATATTACCCGATGTGAGTCTTATATTGACTGAAGATTTCGTTAATATCATCTTCAACCAAGTGATAGATTTTCCAGCCAAATTTAGTTCTAGTAACATAACCAAGACTGTGTAACAAAAAATCATATAATCTTCATAAAAATCAGAGATGCAGGGGAGGAGTAGTTCACTGATATCAGATGAACAGAGTTTTTCTTAAGGAATGTTATTTTCTTCACAATAAAATGCAAGTGCTTGGTCGAGAAAATAATCTGTGCGATCTCTGGAAAAGTCGAATTGACTTTCTTCTGTCTTTGTCTTAGGATGTTCGACCACAGTTTATTCTTTCTTAAAAAGGTAATTCAGTTTTTGAACACGTTTATACCTCATATAAAAATATCCCATTATTTGACTAATGGGATATCATTATTATTTCATCGTTGGGAACAACAAGACATCACGGATGGTTGTTGTGTCAGTAAGAAGCATGCAGAGACGGTCGATACCGATTCCGAGTCCACCTGTTGGAGGCATACCGTATTCGAGGGCTTCAACGTAGTCGTAGTCGATGCCTGTTGCTTCGTCGTCACCGAGTTCTTTAGCAGCAGCTTGTGCTTCGAAACGTGACAATTGATCAATTGGGTCGTTCAATTCGGTGAAGGCATTTCCGTACTCTTTAGTCATGATGAAGAGTTCGAAACGGTCAGTGAAGCGTGGGTCTTCTGGGTTTTTCTTAGCTAGTGGTGACACAGCAACTGGGTGACCGTAAACGAATGTTGGTTGAATCAAAGTTTCTTCAACAAATTCTTCGAAGAAGGCGTTGATGATGTGACCAACCTCAGTGTAGTGTTTTTCAACTGGAACATTCTTTTCAGCAGCGATAGCTTTAGCTTCTTCCAAAGTCATATCTTGCCAGAAGTCAACACCGGTGATTTCCTTGATGGCGTCAACCATGTGGATGCGTTTAAATGGTTCGTTGATCTTGATTTCAGTTCCTTGGTAGTTGATAGGTCCATCACCTTTAACCGCTTTAGCAGCGTGTTGGATGATACCTTCAGTCAAGTTCATGATATCATGGAAGTCAGCATAAGCTTGGTAAACTTCGATAGTTGTGAATTCAGGGTTGTGAGTGGCATCCATGCCTTCGTTACGGAAGACACGTCCGATTTCGTAGACACGTTCCATACCACCAACGATGAGGCGTTTGAGGTGAAGCTCAGTTGCGATACGAAGTACCATATCAATATTCTGAGCGTTGTGGTGAGTGATGAAAGGTTTAGCAGCAGCACCACCAGCTTCGTTGTGAAGAACAGGAGTTTCTACTTCAAGGAAACCTTGAGCATCGAGATAGCGACGGATTTCAGAGATGATTTTTGAACGTGTGACAAAGCGGTCAAAGCTTTCACGATTAGAAATCAAATCAAGGTAACGTTTACGGTAAATCGTTTCAATGTCTGAAAGTCCGTGGAATTTCTCAGGCAATGGACGAAGGGCTTTAGACAAGTGCGTGATATGAGTAGCCTTGATAGAAAGTTCTCCCATATCTGTACGCATAATTTCACCTTCGACACCGAGGAAGTCACCAAGGTCAGCTTTCTTGAAGATTTCGTAGTTTTCTTCACCGACAGCATCTTTACGCACGTAGATTTGGATTTGACCATCGCGATCTTGGATGTGAGCAAAGCCAACTTTACCTTTACCACGCTTAGTCATCAAACGGCCTGCGATAGTAGCAGTTTCATTGATTTCGTGCAATTCTTCTTTTGTTTTATCAGCGTATTTTTCTTTTAATTGACCAGATGTAGCTGTGCGTTCGAATCGCTTACCAAAAGGATCGATTCCTTGTTCAGCCAAGGCCGCCATTTTTTCACGACGGACAATCTGTTGATCGTTTAATTCTTCCATGTGTTGATTTGGCATGTTAGTCCTCCATAAAATAGTCGTAATTATTGTATCATAAATCACCTTCTAAAGATAGGACAAATGATTAAATGTCAGATAAATAAAGGGGAAAGCCCTTTATTTTTAAGAAAAATAGTTAACTTGAATTAATGATTGATTAGGAAGTTATATAATTTATTGACAAATATAATAAAAAAGTGTACAACAACAGGGTAGGATTCGTATGAAATTAAGGAGAGTATACAATGAAAAAGAAAAATTATGTTGGTAAAGCTGTGATGCTTGGCGCTTTACTAGCGCCTATTGGGCTACCTACGGTATCTGTGTTAGCAGATGGCTTTTATCAAAATCAAACAAGTGCTCACGCTGCAGATATTACAAACTGGATTGCCAGCACACCGCAACAAATTACAAATAATTTGACAACTCAGAACATCAATCCACAACAGTTAGATGGTCAAAAATATGTAATTCAATGGGGTGATACCTTGTGGGGAATCTCTCAAGCGACGGGAATCTCTATTGAAAAATTAGCCTACGATAACAATATTCAGAATATTGACCTTATCTTCGCGGGTGACGTCCTCATCTTGAAACGTGATGGTGATGTACCAGCAGGTTATCATGTGACTGGTAATGGTCACCGTTGTGCACATTCTAAGATTGTTATCAACAACTATTATGGCGATAACAATCGAGTGATTATCAATAATAGTACTTTTGTATCTGATGACCACTCTAAGAATACAATGATTTACGCTCCAGATAATTCTGATAACAGCATTTCATTCTCCAATACCAATAATAGCGATAAAGATAAAGATTCTAAAGAAAGTAAGGAGTCATCTTCTTCATCTTCTTCATAAGAAAAACCTCCATATTCAAATTTACAGGTTAAAGATGGCCCTGTATAGCCAGTAAAAAGTTACTTCAGACCAATGGTCTGAATGGAAAGCATGCTCAACAAATTCACTTCAAAAACTTCAAAAACTTGCGTTTCATCTCTCCTTTCACATCAAATTATACTTCCCCTCAAAACGAACTTATCGCTACACATTATATATTTTATGCCAAAAAACGTAATTTTTCAATAGAATCGGTCAAAATTTGACAAAAATCTAAATATATAACATACAAAAACACAAAAAACTTTTCATTGTATCTATAAAAAACATCTCCCCTTACACTTGAAATCCATACTCTTCTAGTATAAAATAATTGCGTTAATTATTTAACAGAATACACAGGAATGAGGAATTTACATATGGAAAACCATTTTAATACTCCGGCTGAAGTAGTAGATCTGAGTATCAAAGCATGTGAGAACAAAACAAAACTCCCTGTCGGGAAAATGATCCTTCTCGGTATTATGGCAGGGGTTTTTATCGCACTGGGCGGTGCTACAAGCAGCACAGCGGCACACGCAGTAGAAAATGTCGGAGTGGCAAGAGCATTGGCAGGTGTGATCTTTCCGGTCGGATTGATGCTGATCGTATTCTTTTTGAAGTCAATATCATCCCAGGTAAGGCCCGCAAGTTCACCGGAACGAATACCAGTTCCGAGAAATACGGTCAAAACAGGCAGCAGTTCACGATAATCCAGCGTATGAGCAACGTAAGAAAGCAATCTATCCTGTTCTTCCTCGGTTAAGGCATCTCTGTGTTTCGGCTC
>ENA-OOZA01001606-OOZA01001606.1-human-gut-metagenome-genome-assembly--contig:-NODE-1606-length-11471-cov-5.195778_pt1 | contig 11471 bp, 10 predicted proteins | sample MGYA00241703_ERZ501378 | MGnify/ENA primary metagenome ERZ501378 (study PRJEB25962, sample SAMEA2042916) | human gut metagenome | biome: human gut; feature: human-associated habitat; material: faeces...
TGATATACCGTATAAAAACGTATATCGCTCTGATCACATACACTGGAATCATGATGCTTCCAATCAATGCTCCAATAATGACACTTAATGCAGCCATCCCAAGTGTTGCTGTGGTATCCATTCCTCTCGGAATTAGAATCAACCGCATTTTATGTATTCCAAATGGAAGTCCGGCAATAAATACCCACCAGAACCAATCCGTCTGCCCACTGACCTTCATAATTGTTTTTGTCATCCAAAACCAGAATACCATAAATGCCAGTGGCAGAATTGATTTTTTAATTACATCTCCAATCGTCATTTCTTTCGTCCTCTTATCTAATCTGTTTATCTTCTGTACTTTAGAAAGATATGCCTGATATCTTTGCATCTGTCTATCATTATATCTTATTTGCTTTTCATATTCCACTTTATCATCCCCTTTGCTCTGTTTGTGCTTTCCACGAATCTAATAACTGGAAAATTATTTTTTCGATTTGCTCTTTCTTGTAATCTGGTGGAAAATATTTTTGCAGTTGCTTTTCTGAAAAACTGATTTTCTGATAATTCACTTTTGCTTCTCCTCTAAGAATTTTCTCTATATCTTCTCCAGTCAATTCTTTTTGCTGGCTAAGGTCTTTCAGTTTTTTTGCCTGAGATCCATTTGGCATTTTCTTTGTTGTTCCTATAAACGCCAGTAACAATGACTGCTCATTACTTTTCAAATAAGATAAATCAACTGCAACAGTAAATGGCAATTCATTTTTATCTACAAACTCCAGCAAGTAATTCGACAAGTAGGTCAAGCGTATATATCGTTTGATCGTACTCATTGTCTCTCCGACTTCTGTGCCAACCATCTCAGCTGCCCATCTTTTTTTCAACTTTGGTTCAACTTGGACCAAAGTTAAATCAGTCCGTCTACCCTGACGTTTCAATGCTTCATACTTCATGCGGTATGCAAATGCCTTCTCACTATATAGCAGATTTTCTCTTTGAATGTTGGAATCGACCATAACCACAGTTGCTTCATCATCAGACATATCTCTGATAATGACCGGCATTGTTTTCAGTCCTAATTCCCTGCAAGCATATTTTCTTCTGTGTCCCACAACTAATTCATAATCCTTTTCCCCTGAATTTGAAGGTCTTGCAATTCCTGGCACAAGAACTCCATATTCTGAAATACTTTCAATCATTTCCTCCATTTTATCATCCCTAAACACTTTAAACGGATGATTCTTGAATGTATCCAACTCGTCCAGCGGAATTTCTCGCACACACTCCTGCTCCTCTGACAATCCGAATAATGCATCTACCCCTTTGAATTTTATCTTTGAAGCACTACTTTCTTTCACTGCCATCACCAATCACCTCCTCTACCAATTTTTTATAAGCTTCGGCAACACGACCTTTCGGATCGTGTTTATAAATACTTACTCCCTCAGCACTCGTCTCTGCTGCCCTTATCGAAAACGGGATTGCAGTCTTGAAAATATTGATATATTCGCCATAATTATCATGAAGCAACTCTATAATCTCTTTTGAAAAATTCGTTCTTCGATCTACCATGGTAAGTAAGATTCCGTCAATCTGAAGCTTTCGATTTATCTGCTTTCTAACTTTATATATGGTCTGCATCAACTGTTCCAATCCTTTAACAGGAAGATAATGTGCCATAACCGGAATGATAACCGAATCAGCTGCTGCAAGAGCATTTACAGTAAGCATTCCTAGCGATGGCATATTATCAATCAGGATATAATCATATTCTGGCGAAATTGTCTTGATAAACTGTTTTAACACATATTCTCTGCTCATAACATTTACCAGACTAACTTCTACCCCAGACAGTTCAATATTTGCCGGAAGAATGTCTATTCCCTCTTCATGGTGAAGAATTCCATATCCTTCTGGTAATTCAAGACCATTCATTTCACAATGAAGAATTGTCGCTACTGTTATTTCTAATTCATCTGGATTCTGATATCCAAGACTTTCTGTTAAACTTCCCTGTGGATCAAAATCTATTGCCAGAACTTTATATCCTTTTTTTACCAATCCGATTCCTAAATTCACACAGGAAGTTGACTTTGCGACACCACCTTTTTGATTGACTATTGCTATAACTTTTGCCATCTCTATTTCCTCCCGATTCGTAATGTATGTTTTGAAACTGCTTTTTCTGCCTTTTTCTGATTTTCAGCCTGCAATGTTAAATCATGCGTCTTTATCAGCAATGCCTCAAATCTTTCTTTTTCTTCCTGCTGTTCGTGTGCTGTCAAATCCGTTTCCAAATTCGTTTTTTGTGAAACGCTCAACTTATTTCTAATATTATATGTGTCATATCTTCTTCTAATGCAATTCGCTTCTACACCGGACAGTGTAACCAACTCTGACCAGGAAGACACTTTACATCTTCTTGCAATCGTTCCCCATGATGGTGTTTCTGGATTTCTACAAGCATCATATATTTTTGACGTTGCCGGTTGTATCCGTTCAAATTCGTTTTTAAATATTTCCAAAAAATCATATTGATCATCCACACACCTTGTTCCATGACGTCCAATCCTTACGTATTCCATCTCACCATAATAATCATTTAGAAATTCTCTGGCTGTTTTTCCAAAAAGCTTTTCAAAGACCATATGGCTTGGTAGCTCTTTATGGCTGTCACACTCTTTTATTCTCGGTGGTATACCATTATGAGATTCTGTCCATTCATCTAATGCTTCATATACACTGGCTGCATCCCATCTATCCAATGGCGTGGAAGAATATTTTTTTAGTGCCTGTATCACTTCCACAACTTCCTCCGTCTGTGGCAGACATTGCAGTAATTCGATTGCCTTGGGTATGGCTTTTCTTCTTGTCATAATTCTTGCCATAAAAAAACCTCCTTTGAATGGTCATCATCTCATTCAAGAAGGTTCCTATCAGAAACAATTCCGAATTGTTTTTAATATCTTATCTATACTGTTATTTCAACATAAGATATCGAAATGTACATCTGACAGCACTGTTTTTTTATCTAATGCCTTTATCAGAAATCCCTTATTTTAAGGCTTTTCCGGTCGTTTCCTTTATCTTACTCTATTGGCACGGCATATGTTGAAAATTTCACATCATAAGATGTATCAAATTTGTCCACTGCTTTCAGGAGCCCTATACTTCCAATCTGAAAGAGATCTTCCATATCCACACCACGTCCCACAAAGCGCTTTGCTGCACAGTAGATCAGTCCTGTATTTTCATGAAACAGGCGGTCTCTCGCCTCTTTATCCCCCTGGTGCGCACGCCTGATCAGGGCAAGAGTGTCCTCCGGCATTTATCCCTGCCTGCCAATGGTCTTCTTCATGTGAACAGTAGTCCCCTTGCCTGGCTGTGATTCTACACGTATCTCGTCCATAAATGCCTCCATAAAGGTAAATCCCATCCCTGAACGCTCATGATCCGGCTTCGAGGTATACATCGGTTCCATTGCCTTCTCAATGTCCGCGATTCCGATTCCATAATCTGTAATATGCACATACAGTTCATTTCCATGATATTGTAATTTCATTTCAATCTTGTTGATTTTGCCTTCATATCCATGAATGATACAGTTGGTCACAGCCTCCGAGACTGCGGTCTTCAGATCTGCCACTTCTTCCAGCGTCGGATTAAGCTGCGTACAGAAAGAAGCCGCGGTCACCCTTGCCAGTCCTTCATTTGCCGGAATGCTGTCAAATACCAGAATCATTTCGTTTGTATTTTCCTTCATACTTCTTCCTCCTCTGCTGTCTGAATTTCTATATAGCGATGCAATCCGGACAAATGTAAAAGCCGGTCTATGTGGCGGCTTACACCTGCTGCCCGTATGCTCTCTTTGCGCATTCCCATTGCCCGGTATCGTCCCATCAGAAGTCCCACCCCGGAACTGTCCATAAATTCCGTATGTGTAAAATCAAAAATAATTGTGCGTATATAATTCTGATTTATAATATGATCCGTCTCCCGGCGTACGAGGTCCGTTACCGGATGATCCACATCCTGCGGAAGAACCACAGTAAGTACTGTCCCCTCAAGTTTATACATTTTCTGCATTTTCACTCCCCCTAACCTGTTTTAAAAAAGAATCCACAGACACACCACTGGCATCTCCCCACTAGTTTTTATGTAATAGGAACATTACGGAGTAATTTCCTATTACATAAATACAAAAAGGAGACATGCCATATGGCACATCCCCTTATCTGAGGTTCTTCTTATTGTCAAATTTTATTCGTAATATTCGTCTCCGTAATCTCCGCTGTCATCACTGTAGTCGCTTCCGTCGTCCGAGCTGTAATCACTTCCGTTATCATAACTTGTATTATCATAACTTCCGTCATCACTGCTTCCATCCCCGCTGTCAGAAGATGTCTGTGCCGGTTCTGTGTCACCAACACCGGCCACACCAGTTGCATTCTTGATTGTTGTATAAATCGACTTCTGAGCATCTGTAAGGACATCTACATGTACCTTCTGTATCTCTACAGCTGCATCATCGATATCCTGCTGCTGATAATAGCTGAGTGCCATCAGAAGTGCCTGATAGCTCTCGCTCTTTGCCTGCTCAGTTGTCAGCTCCTGTGTCACTGATTCTACCGTATCGCCGGATTCCTTCGCTTCGCCCTGTGCTTTATTGAGCTCTGCGCCCTGACTTGCAAGAGATTCACTGTACTGCACGATCTGCTGATTAGCCTCCTGATAGATTCCCTGACGTATCGCCGGAACCGCAAGGAGCCAGAATGCCGCAGCACCTGCAAGAATACCTGTGACCAGTATAAAAAACGCTGAAATACGTGAATGTTCTTTGTATATCGGCTGTGAAGCCATACGATTCACATTTAAAAAATCTGTATCTTCATCTGCCTTTACCTTGCCGGAACGGAATAAACCTTTTTTATTTTTCTTCTCGAGTTTTGTGGTCACTCCGGTCTGCTCGTCTACTTCACGTAAGAATCGAAGTGTTGTTGTATTTGTCTTATCGATTCTGGCAGCTTTTTTGAGGGTTCTTCGCGCGCGGTTCCATTCTTCGTTTTTGATCTGGATAAGTGCCAGAAGATGATATCCCTTGATCAGCTTTGAGTTCTGTGCAAGGATCTTACGCAGCTGGATCGCAGCCATATCCTCATGCCCTTCCCTGCACAGAAGCAGTGCATGATTGTATTTCTTGATCGTTTCATTAATCGCTGCAAGCTTATTCGGGTTTGCCTGCAGTTTATTGATATACTCGGATGCCTGATTTCTTGTCGGCTGAAGGTTTTTGCTGATCACCCATTCGCTGAGCGCAGAAACTACCTCTCCCGTCTCAAAATAAACCAGTCCCAGAAGATTACGCGCCTGGATATTTCGTTTGTCATACATAAGGCTCTGTTTCAGACAGGCGATCGCACCGGAAAGGTCACGAATACTTGCCTTTTCCAGCCCCTGATTATAGAAAACTTTGGACAGGTAATCTACTTTTTTCTGAATCAGTACATTATATCCACAGTTCGGGCAGTAATCGAGATCCCGGTCTGTGAGAAATGCACCGCAGTTCATACAGTTCATGTAGTTCTCCTTATATTTACTTTATCCGTCGGTTACTCTTGGCTTCTCTTAAGACTTCCTGAAGTACATCCAGAATATCTGTCAGCTCTCTGTCATAAATCGCACCTTCAGCGTCTGTAACATCCAGACATGGTTCAAATTTTTTCAGTTCTTCTTCGTAATCGATCATATCGTTCTCCTTTATTTTCCGATTCCCTTCAGGATAGCCGTCTTGATCTCGCCTACCAGATAAAGAGAACCAACACAGAACAGCATTCCATCCTCGCCCTTCTGCTCAAGTGCCTTCTTAAATGCCATCTCCACATTTTCACACGCTTCCGCGCTCGGACATCCCTGCTCTTTAAATATCTCTGCAAGGTGTTCTGCCGGAACCTTACGGTATCCGCCCACCTGCGTTACGATCACATGACGGAAACTGATCTTGTCAAGAATCGTCCGGATCATATCTGTATAATCCTTATCATCCACTGCTGAAAAAAGAAGTGTCAGCGGATAGTCTTTCTGAAAATAAGCGGCAGTTTCAACAAATTTTTCGACACCGTCCTCATTGTGTGCTCCGTCCACGATCACACCCGGAAGAACAGTTTCCATCCGTCCCTGCCAGCGTGTCTCACGGATGCCACGGCGTACCGCATCTTCAGATGCAGCAATATGATTCTTCATAACCTCGATTGTTTTCAGCGCAAGCATACTGTTCATAACCTGATACTTTGCTATAAACGGTATGGAAAATGCTGTATTTCCATAATACTCATTCTTAAACAAGAAATCAATGCCCGACATTGTGTTTCGGAGGATCTTCGCATCCTCTCTCTTCACTTCATAGCACGGACTGCCAAGTTCCTCTGCTCTCTCACTGATGACTTGTGCTGCCTCCGGATCGTTGCCGTCATAGATTACCGGTACTCCCGGCACAATGATGCCAGCCTTTTCGCCTGCAATCGCAGTAATCGTGTTTCCCAGATACTGCATATGGTCAAAACTGATCGATGTGATCACACATGCCAGCGGATGTTCTACCGCAGTCGTTGCGTCCAGTTTTCCACCGAGTCCTGTCTCAAGGACCACGTAATCCACACCTGCGTCGGCAAATATCACCATTCCCATCAGAAACAGGAATTCAAAATACGTCGGATGATAACTGCCCTCTGCAACAAGTTCATCTGCGAGCTTTTTTACTTTTTCAAAGGCATGCAGAAAAGTATCATCTTCAATATTTTTTTCATTGATCTGAAATCGCTCATTGATCGTAACAAGATGCGGAGAAGTAAATAACCCGCAGGAATATCCTGCCTCACGAAGGATTGATGTCAGAAACGCACAGGTACTGCCTTTTCCGTTTGTTCCGGCTACGTGAATAACATTAAAACGCTCCTCGGGACTGCCGAGACGTCTCAGGCATTCTTTTGTATGCTCCAGTTTGTTTTTGGTTGTAAATTTCGGAGTTTCTTCAATATAAGCAACAGCTTCTTCGTAATTCATAAAAAAATTCACCACTTTATCTAATGTATTCGCAGCGTTCCGGTCTAAAAAAATCAGAACGCTACGATATCATTATATATGAGTGGTGAAAGATGTCCAGTACTAATCGTAATCTTTTATTCGTCAGGATTCATTTTCTTCCGTCGGAAGTTTCCATTTGTTTTCAGAATACAGCATATATGCCGATCGATCGTAGCTCTTGCTCAGTGCTTTTTTCGTCGAGCTGTTGCTTCGCTGTGAAACGGAAACTCTGTCAAAATCGTTTAACTCCGTTCCTGAGATCATCAGCGTCGTAGGATTAACATATACGGTATCTACCCATTCTCCATTCAGTTTTACCTGACTGGACGGCGTGAAATTTGTACCCTTCAGCCGATAAGTGAAGTCCGTGTCCGAAACAAGTTCCATGGAATCCAGCGATACATCATAAAGGCCCATATGCATTTTGGTCCGCTCGAAAGTCTCGCCGTTTTCTTTATAAGAATAACGATCTCCATACAGCAGATCATACTGCAGTGTTTCCAGATCCACCTGATAGTTTCTGGTGTTTCTTCTGGCCTGATGATAACGGAAGATTGTTCCTTCATGGATTCCGGCACGGTCCATTACCTCAGCCGCCATCTGATAAGCTGCCAGATTGACGTCTTTCTTTTCCATGCCAAAATTGTCCCACATAACATACTGTGTCTGGAACAGGTATTTATTTTTCAGGTCTTCAACTGTCAGTCCCATAGTCGGAAGGTGGTCACCGTACATAACAAGGATCACATCTTCCGGATAATCTGCAAGTGCATCTGTCAGTTCTTTTACAAAATTATCCATCTCATGGATTTCGTTACAGTAATATTCCCACTGATTATTCTGTGCTTCGGTAGCAGAACCGGTAACGGTGATCTCCGGATCATCGATCAGCTGTTCTTCTGGATAAGCACCATGTCCCTGCGTGGAAATCGTATAAATATAATCCGATCCCTCCGTAGAATCCAGGCACTTGATGATCTCATCTGTGAGAACTTCATCCTTTGTCCAGCCAAGTGGGTTCTTATCGTCTTCCTCCGGCATATATTCTGCCGAAGTAAAAGTATCAAATCCAAGATTTGGGAAAATACTCCTTCTTCCATAGAAATTGGCTTCATTGTTATGTACCGCATGTGTGGTATAACCCAGGTTTTTCAGTACATAAGGTGCACTTTCGCAAGTCGTTTCTTTCAGAATACTCTTATACGGATACTCACCCGGTCCGAAATAATGCAGACTCATACCGGTAATTGATTCAAACTCGGTATTTGCAGTACCGGCACCTACGGACGGAACTTTATAATAACCGGAGGTATACTCCTTCATAAGTTTCCGGAAATTCGGAATCGGATCTTCCGAAATCTTCAGATAATCGACCAGTGTCGGATCAAAGAAAGATTCCAGCTGCAGGAAAATGATGTTCGGCTTACTGCTCTCGCTTGTCGCCGGAAGATTGTCTTCCGTCTTCTCAATTCTCTGGATTTCCTTTTCGGAATAATCCCTCGGACAGCTGATTCCTGTATCAAAGATCGTAACTGCCAGACAATATGGATATCCGTAATCCTCATAGGCAAATGCAATATTACCAAAATAATTGGAAAGTACTCTCTTATCCAGAGCAAGCTGTGTAATTCCTGCAAATGCCGCCACAGCGACAACTACCATTAAAAGATCATAGCGAAATTTCACTCTGCGTTTATACTTCGGCCCCCTGACAAGAAGCGCCAGAAGAATAATGACAAACAGCCCCAGCACGATCAATGCAATTATCACGCCCCATGCAGGCAGATACTTGTTTAAGATTGCCATACCATCTGTCAGAAGATGCAGATCGGGACCGGTAAACGGTGTAACCCTGTTTGCAAGGATTATGCCGTTTATAATTCCGAGAAGCAGCCAGAATATTGCGATCAGCACTCGCCAGAATGTCCTCCGGCGGAACAGATACGCGATTAGGCTGGTGACAAAGATCAGTCCCGCATTATATGCAAATACCAGCGGTTTTCCTGTCATATAATTCCATGCCTCAACGAAAGAATGGCGGCTGATTGCTTCAATCAGGAAGTAACCGGCAGCACTGCAAAGTGCATGAAGCAACAAAGAAATTTTATTGCACACTTTATACAATCTCATCCAAATGCTCCTTTATTATTTATCCATCTGTTTAAGCTGTGTATTTACTTTTTCCATCATTTCTTCATATTTCTGAAGTTTTTCTTTTTCCGCGTTTACTTTTGCTTCCGGAGCTTTATTGACAAAGTTCGGATTGCTCAGCATTCCCTGGCATCTTGCGATTTCTTTTGCGAGACGATCCTGCTCTTTTTTAAGGCGTTCCATCTCTTTTTCGCGGTCTACCAGATCCTCAAGTGGCATATAAACTACTGCATCGGATACAACAACAGATACTGCATCCTCGCCGATGCCTTCTTTATCTTCCTGTACAAGGATCTCTTTTGCAAATGCAAGGTTTACAAAGGATTTCTTGCATGCTTCATATCTTGCGCATGTCTCTGCATCTTTGCCTACAATATGGAGGCTGGTCTTGCGGTTCATCGGTACGTTCATTTCAGTACGTGTATTACGGATACCGCGGACAGCTTCCTTGAAGCTCTCAACTGCTTTTTCTGCTTCCGGGAATACCCATGCTTCCTTATATACCGGCCAGTCGGAAATCATGATGGATTCTTCTTCCGGAAGAAGTGTACAGTAGATTTCTTCTGTGATAAACGGCATATACGGATGAAGAAGTTTCAGACCTTCAGTCAGGGCTGTTCTTAAAGTCCAGAGTGCATCGTTTGCTGCCTTCAGATCTTCGTCTGCTTTCCAGAGACGGACCTTCGCCATCTCAATGTACCAGTCACAAAGCTCATCCCACAGGAAGTCATAAACTTTCTGTACAGCGATTCCGAGCTCGTATTTGTCCATATTGTCTGTAACATCACGAATTACGGTGTTCAACTTGGAAAGGATCCATTTGTCTTCGAAGCAGAGATCATTCAGATCTGCCGGTTCTGTCACGGTCCTGCCTTCCAGATTCATCATAATGAATCGTGATGCATTCCAGATCTTGTTTGCAAAGTTACGGCTTGCAATGACACGTTTTTCTGTGTAACGCATATCATTTCCAGGGGCATTTCCTGTGATCAGTGTAAATCTTAAGGCATCTGCACCATACTGTGCAATGACATCCAATGGATTGATACCATTTCCAAGGGATTTACTCATCTTACGTCCCTGTTCATCACGAACTAATCCATGGATCAGTACTGTGTCAAATGGACTCTTTCCTGTCTGTTCGTATCCTGAGAATACCATTCTGACTACCCAGAAGAAGATGATATCATATCCTGTTACCAGTGTATTTGTAGGATAGAAATAATCTAATTCTTTTGTCTTCTCTGGCCATCCGAGTGTTGAGAAAGGCCACAATGCAGAACTGAACCATGTATCCAATGTATCTTCATCCTGTGTGAAATGCTTGCATCCACACTTAGGACATACTTCCGGTGTTTCTCTTGCTACGACAACTTCTCCACATTCATCACAGTAATATGCTGGAATTCTGTGTCCCCACCATAACTGTCTGGAAATACACCAGTCACGGATGTTCTCTAACCAGTGAAGGTAAGTACGGTCAAAATGACCTGGTACGAAACGGAGGTCACCGTTCTTTACTGCCTCGATCGCTGGTTTTGCCATCTCATTCATCTTTACGAACCACTGTTTTTTAACCATTGGCTCTACCGTAGTGTGACAGCGGTCATGCGTTCCTACGTTATGCTCATGGTTCTCGATACGTACAAGGTAACCGCCTTCTTCTAACTCTTTTACGATAGCCTTTCTTGCCTCGTAACGGTCCATTCCCTCGAACTTGCCACCGTTCTCATTGATTGTTCCATCATCATTTAAAATGTTGATTTCTTCTAAGTTATGACGCTTTCCAACTTCAAAGTCGTTAGGGTCATGAGCTGGTGTGATCTTTACGGCACCAGTTCCAAATTCTTTATCTACATAAGAATCTGCAACAATTGGAATCTCTTTATTTACGATTGGAAGAAGAACCATCTTTCCAACTAAATCTTTATATCTCTCGTCATCTGGATGTACAGCGATTGCTGTATCTCCAAGCATGGTCTCAGGACGGGTTGTAGCGATTTCGATGCACTTATCTGTTCCAACAATCGGATAGTTGATGTGCCAGAAATGTCCTGCCTGATCCTCATATTCTACCTCTGCATCAGAAATAGATGTCTGGCACACTGGACACCAGTTGATAATACGGGACCCCTGGTAAATGTACCCTTTTTCGTAAAGACGGATAAATACTTCCTGTACTGCCTTAGAACATCCTTCATCCATTGTAAAACGTTCTCTGTCCCAGTCAGCGGAAGAACCGAGTTTCTTTAACTGGCTGA
>ENA-OOZA01001610-OOZA01001610.1-human-gut-metagenome-genome-assembly--contig:-NODE-1610-length-11465-cov-4.461876_pt1 | contig 11465 bp, 9 predicted proteins | sample MGYA00241703_ERZ501378 | MGnify/ENA primary metagenome ERZ501378 (study PRJEB25962, sample SAMEA2042916) | human gut metagenome | biome: human gut; feature: human-associated habitat; material: faeces...
TAAGACATTACCATCGCTTACACAGACAGCGGTTATGCATATTAATTATGGATATGTAAATGTGGAAAAGGTGCGAAGATACTGGAATATATATCAGTCCACAAGTCCATCTTATATACTTATGGGTTCTATTGACAGGTGCATGAGTATTATTGAGAAGGATGGAAAGCCCCTTTTTGATAATTATATAAGAAGGCTGAAAGAATTACGTGGCAGACTTAAGCAGTTAAAGAATATCAAGCTGATAGAGTCGGATGACATATCTAAAATTGTTCTTGGGTATCGTAGCGGAAAAGAGCTTTATGAAGTATTATTAAAGAGGTATGGCATACAGCTTGAAAACAGATGATGTGTTGAGGCGAAACGCATCATCTGTTGAACCTCAACGCATCATCCGTTACAGGCAAACGGATGGTGCGTTTTTGTTTTGTCTATCTGTCAGTCTTTTAACAGACAGTAATCGTGCATAAATGCTAATTTGTCAGCTTCTGCCGTTAACCGCTGTTAAGTCCCAAATATTCACTGTTAAAAGAGAACAAAAAAGAGTGACAAGCGGAATAACAGAACGATTTTTGTCGTTATTTTAACGTCGTAATGTTAAACGAAACTTGAATATTAACAATTTAAAGAATAGGAAGAATAGTATGAAACAGACAACAAAAAACATCCTTGGAGTTGCAGCCATTGTAGTTCTGAGTGCAGGAGTGGCCGGTGTTACCACTTATAAGATGCAGAATAAGGAAAAGTCTGCTACATTCAGCGAATTGTTCCAGCAGAACCCTAATAATTTACGGTTGGCTGCTTATAACGCGACGGATGCGCAGCCTGTTGACCTGACGCAAGCGGCAGAAAGTTCGGTTCATGCCGTAGTACATATACGTGCCAAACAGTTGAGCAAGACTCAGACAGTGCAGAGCATGCCGGATATTTTTGACTTCTTCTTCGGTGACGGTCGCGGACAGCAACGTCAGATACAGACCCAGCCGCGCGTAGGTTTCGGTTCCGGCGTGATTATTTCCAAAGACGGCTATATCGTAACCAACAACCACGTGGTTGAGGGTGCTGATGAAATTACCGTGAAACTGAACGATGACCGCGAACTGAAAGGCCGCATCATCGGCACTGACCCCCAGACCGACTTGGCGCTCATCAAAATCGAGGCCAACAAACTGCAACCCATTACTGTTGGCAACTCAGAAAACTTGAAAGTGGGCGAATGGGTTCTTGCCATCGGCAATCCGTTTAGTCTAACGTCAACCGTCACAGCGGGCATCGTCAGTGCCAAAGCGCGAGGACTTGGCGCAACAAGCGGCATTGAAAGTTTCATACAGACCGACGCTGCCATCAATCCGGGCAACTCAGGAGGAGCACTGGTCAACGCCCGTGGCGAACTGGTGGGCATCAATGCCATGCTGTACTCACAAACAGGGTCTTTCTCCGGCTACGGCTTTGCCATCCCGACATCAATCATGAACAAGGTTGTGGACGACCTCAAAAAGTTCGGCACTGTGCAACGCGCCGTTCTCGGCATCAAGGGCAACGACGTTTCTGCCTATATCGACCAGAAGAAAGAACGCGATGGCAAAGACGTTGATCTGGGCACACTCACTGGTGTCTACGTTGCCGAGACAACCACTGGAAGTGCAGTTGAAGAAGTTTTGAAAGAAGGCGACGTCATCACCGCCATCAACGGCCACAAGGTCGAAAACATGGGCCAGCTTCAAGAACAGATATCAAAGCTTAGCCCTGGCGACAAAGTTGAAGTGACATATATGCGCGAGAAGAAAGAGCGCAAAGCCACCGTCACTCTCCGCAACGTGCAGGGTACCACTTCTAAAGTCGAAGCTGTTGACAGTGACATGATGGGAGCTGCCCTCCGTCCGTTAACCGACGCCGAAAAGAAGGAGCTCAACCTCCGCTATGGCCTGGTTGTATCCGCCATCCGCAGCGGCAAGATGAAGGATGCTGGCATAACAAAGGGCACCATCATCATGCAGGTGAACGACCGCGAAATGCGCACCACCGAAGATTTCGATGAAGCGGTGAAGAGCGCCAACCTCTCAACCGATCGCGTACTGTGGATTCGAGCCAAATCACAAAGCGGACTTAACCGCAGCTACACGATTGAGCTGACGCAACCAAAGGATAGTAAGAAAAAATAACCACCATCACAAACACAAAGAATAGCAGAGCCACGCCCAATACAAATTGAGGTGTGGCTCTGTTTATTCTTTATAAAGTAATTTCTGGATTATCTGTTTTAGGCTGTATAAAGCGTCGCCACTGAACGAGCCAAAACCCCAACACATTACAATGGCAAAAGAGGTTTGCAAACAACTGATTAAGATTTTACGACTTTCAGAAAAACTTCTCGTAGGAGACGCCAATATCACATTTTTATACTACCTTTGCCTACGACTTGGGCCATACAAGAAAGCGGCCCCAACAAATCATTCAACAACACATGGAATCAAAAATCTCAGCGAAATTCGACCATTTCAACATCAACGTCACCGACCTTGAGCGAAGCATCGCCTTTTATCGCGAAGCTCTTGGCCTGGAGCCGTGCGGTGAAATCAACGGGCCAGACGGAGCGTTTAAAATCGTTTATCTGAAAAACGAGAACAGCGATTTCAAACTGGAGCTGACATGGCTCAAAGAACATCCTCAGCCATACGACCTCGGCGAATGCGAATTTCACATCTGCCTGCGCGTTCCAGGTGATTATGCAGCCACACGCGCCACACACAAGGCAATGAATTGCGTCTGCTTTGAAAATGAAGAGATGGGCTTGTATTTCATCTCTGACCCAGACGGATATTGGATAGAAATCCTTCCACTGGAACAAAACTGAAACACATCACAGGGACATTCTGAGACTTCTGGCCGCAACCATTTAAAAGACACACAATTGCCGGCAAAGCCGCAAATACTCTGAAGCCACGCTTATACAAGGTGTAACCTGCTTGGATGACAACGATACCCAAGAAAGCACGGCCATCAAAAAGAGCACACTGCCAAGAAAGCTGCACAACGCAGTGACGAGGCTAACCCGTCAAATGCGCCAATCCCAGAGCGCCCTCACAAAATCAACCACCAATAATATGGAAAATCAAGAAACTCTGATTCAGAAATGCGAGGCCGTTGCCCGCGAATGGATGACCTCACCCCTCTACGACGAGAAGACGCAGCAGGAAGTAAAGGCCATGATGGAGAACCCAGACAAGACGCAGCTGATTGACGCGTTCTACAAGACTCTTGAATTTGGAACAGGCGGTTTGCGCGGCATTATGGGTGCTGGCACCAACCGTATGAACATCTATACCGTTGGCGCTGCCACACAGGGTTTGTCAAACTATCTAAACAAGAATTTCAAAGACCGCGACGAAATCTCTGTTGTTGTTGGCCACGACTGCCGCAACAATTCACGCCTCTTCGCCGAGACAAGTGCCAACATCTTCTCGGCAAACGGCATCAAGGTCTATCTCTTCGAAGACATGCGTCCAACTCCCGAAATGTCTTTCGCCATCCGTCACTTAGGCTGCCAGAGCGGAATTATCCTGACGGCCAGCCACAATCCGAAAGAATACAACGGATATAAGGCATACTGGGATGATGGTGCACAGGTGCTTGCTCCACACGACAAAGGCATCATCGAAGAAGTTAACAAGGTGAAGGTGGAAGACATCAAGTTTGAAGGCAACAAAGACTTGATCACCATCGTTGGCAAAGAAATCGACGAGATTTACCTCAACAAGGTACACACGATCTCCATTGACCCTGCCTGCATCCAGCGCCAGAAGGACCTCAAGATTGTCTACACCCCGTTGCACGGCACTGGCATGATGCTCATTCCACAGTCGCTCAAGCTTTGGGGCTTTGAAAACGTACACACCGTTCCAGAGCAGATGGTGAAGAGCGGCGACTTCCCAACCGTTGTCAGCCCGAACCCCGAAAACGGTGAAGCATTGACTTTGGCTCTTGAGTTGGCCAAGAAGATTGATGCCGACATCGTAATGGCAAGCGACCCCGACGCCGACCGCGTGGGCATGGCCTGCAAAAACAGCAAAGGCGAATGGGTGCTCGTCGATGGCAACCAAACGTGCATGATTTTCCTCTATTACATTATCAAGAACCGCATTGCGCAAGGACAGATGAAGGGCAACGAGTTTATCGTCAAGACCATCGTCACGACAGAACTCATCCGCGAAATCGCCAAGAAGAACCATGTTGAAATGCACGACTGCTATACCGGCTTCAAATGGATTGCAAGAGAAATCCGCATCAATGAAGGCAAGAAGCAATATATCGGCGGCGGCGAAGAAAGCTACGGCTTCATGGCCGAAGACTTCGTACGCGACAAGGATGCCGTTTCCGCTTGCTCTCTCCTGGCAGAAATCTGCGCTTGGGCAAAAGACCAGGGCAAAACGCTCTTCGACATTCTGATGGACATCTACGTAGAATATGGCTTCTCGCTCAACAACACCATCAACGTGGTGAAGCCCGGCAAGAGCGGTGCCGATGAAATCAAGGCCATGATGACCAAGTTCCGCACCGAAGGCATTAAGGAAATCGCAGGCTCGAAGGTTGTATGCACGAAAGACTATGCCGACCTGACTGCCACCGATGCCGAAGGCAACAAGACGACGCTCGACTTCCCAGAACCAAGCAACGTATTGCAGTGGTTTACGGAAGACGGCATAAAAGTCAGCGTACGTCCTTCTGGTACGGAGCCAAAAATCAAGTTCTACATTGAAGTGATGGGCAAGATGGGTTGCCCGAAATGCTATGAAAGCGCCCGCGCAGAAGCTGCGGAAAAGGTGGAGGCTGTCAAGAAATCTCTTGGATTGTAAAACAGGCAATCTCAGACTTTCCAAGCATGAGAACACAAGAATAAACGGGAAAAACGAATTGCCCGTTTGACATTATGGCAGGTTTCATCTCTGTAACAACACAATTGTTATAGTCGGTGGAACCTGCCTTTTTTAAAATAAAAACGGAATGAAAACCTATTGGTTTGTATTTCTCAGCGACGCGATTCTGCTGACCAACAACAATGAAATTCCCTGCGCCGAAGAGCCTCCCGTCAAGCAAGAGCCGTGGCATCACGTCATGAAGCTTCCCGACCTCAACGGAACGCCCTGCCGCGCCTTTCGCATTGACACTCCCGTATGCGACGAGAACCTGAAAATGATTGGGCTGAGACAGTCGTTTGACACGCTTCCCTCCCCACTCTATCTCATGGCCGGAAAGGCCCGCGAATTGCTCTACTGGGATAGTTGCACCAAATTCTGCGGTGTTTGCGGCGCACCAATGGCGATGCACACCGACATTTCCAAGCGCTGCACCAACTGCGGAAAGGAAGTATGGCCCGCATTGGCAACAGCCATCATCGTGGCCATCACGCGCAACGAAGGCCAGGAGATTCTTTTGGTTCAGAGCAACAAATTCAAGGGCGACTATCTGGGACTCGTTGCCGGATTTGTCGAAACCGGGGAAACACTGGAGGAATGTGTACATCGCGAAGTGATGGAAGAAACCCACATCTCCATCAAAAACCTCAGATATGTCAAGAGTCAGCCGTGGCCTTATCCCTGCGGACTCATGGTGGGATTCATGGCGGAATATGCTGGCGGAGCGCTGAAACTCCAGCGTTCTGAGCTCAACAAGGGCGGATGGTTCACACGCGAAAATTTGCCTGAAATACCAGGCAAAGTAAGCCTCGCACGCCAACTCATCGACCTCTGGCAACAAGGAAAATAGCGTTCGATGGTGCACTGACAAAACGACGCAATCGTCCTTCAAATGCGCCCTGCCGCCATTCATCCGCACAAAAACACGCCCAGCTCATCATCAAGGGAGGCCTCCCAACAAGACCTTCCGTTCTTTAAAAAACTGATCATTATGAAAGAAAACACGTTCACACCTGGCGAGCGCCTGCAATTGCGGCAAAGCCTGTTGGAACTATACCGCAACAAAGACATCCGTCCGTCAAGCAAAGATGCAAGACAGCTTTGGACACTCATGGAACAGGCACTGGAAAAAGGAGCCTCCATGCGTGACGCTTTCGGCTTCAACAAAATCACCATAGCTTTGGAGAGCGTAAAACTGGCCGCAAATGAAATAGGACTATGCGGAAACGTGCTGCCAGCTTTCATATTGAGTTTCATCCTCGGCGACCTGGCCGACGCCGAAGAGTTCATCAAAAAAACGCCGCGCCACTGGCAGGATTCGCTACACGGTCTGCTGCGCACGCAACAGCTCAACGCAAAAACGGAAGCCATGAAGACCGACAACTTCCGCAACCTCTTTGTGACGCAAGCGGGCGACATGCGAAACGTGTTGCTGCTCATCGCCTGGTGTGTCGTTGTCATGCGCAACATCAAAGACACGCCCAACGTGGCGGAACAGCGGCGCGTGTCGATCGAAGCGGCTTATCTTTACGCGCCACTGGCACACAAACTGGGTCTCTACACGTTGAAAAGCGAATTGGAGGACCTTTCCTTGAAATATCTGGAACACGATGCCTACTACATGATCAAGGAAAACCTTAACGCCACGAAACGTTCACGCGATGCCTATATCGAACGCTTCATCGCACCTATTGCGGAGATGCTCAACAAAGAAGGACTACGCTACCATATCAAGGGACGCACGAAGAGCATCCATTCCATCTGGCAAAAGATGAAGAAGCAGCAATGCGGATTCAATGGCGTTTACGACCTCTTTGCCATCCGCATCATCCTCGACTCTCCACGCCCGCAGGAGCTGAAGGACTGCTGGAACGTATTCTCGCTCATCACGGGCCACTATGAGCCAAACCTGAAACGCCTGCGCGACTGGGTGACTGTTCCAAAAAGCAACGGCTACGAGAGCCTGCACATCACCGTGAGAGGTCCTGAAGACAAATGGGTGGAAGTGCAAATCCGAACCGAGCGCATGGACGAAGTGGCCGAACACGGACTGGCGGCCCACTGGCGCTACAAGGGCGTAAAGAGTAGCGAAGGCGGTGTCGATGCCTGGCTGGCCGACATCCGTAGCGCCCTCGAAACGGGCAACGAGCAAATGCTCTGTGAAAACCTTTCAGAGAAGGTGAACAAACGGGAGGTTTATGTCTTCACGCCAAAGGGCGACCTCTACCGTCTCCCACCAGAATCAACGGTGCTCGACTTTGCCTACCACATCCACTCCAATATTGGAAACCACTGCGTTGGCGGACGCATCAACGGCCGCGGCGTTTCCATCCGGCAAAAACTGGAAAGCGGCGACCACGTGGAAATTCTGACAGCTACCTCGCAGATGCCGCGCCTGGAATGGCTGAACATCGCCGTCTCATCACATGCCCGCTCAAAAATTCGCACTGCCGTGCGCGACCTGCAAGCCCGCGAAGGTGTCCTTGCCCGCGAACTCCTGGAGCGCAAACTGAAAAACCGCAAGATTGATTGGGACGAAGCCATCATCAACCAACTAATCAAAAAGACGGGCTACAAAGAGTCGACGGAATTCTACAAAGCCATCGCCGAAGAACGCCTTGACCCCAACGCCCTCATTGAGCGCTACCAAGAGCTTGCAAAACGCGAACAGGGACTGGCCGAACGCGCCGCCACGCGAAGCGCAGGCGAATTTACGATGGAGAAAGAGAAGGACCAGACAACGGCGTCGTCTGACGACGTTCTCATCATCGACCGTAACCTCAAAGGCATCGACTTCCAAATGGCACGCTGCTGCAACCCAGTCTATGGCGACGATGTCTTCGGCTTTGTCACGGTCAACGGCGGCATCAAAATCCATCGCACCAATTGTCCGAACGCACCAGCGCTCCGCCAACGCTTCGGCTACCGCATCGTACCTGCAAAATGGGCCGGAAAGGGCGACAGCAAATACCCCATCACGCTCCACGTTGTCGGCAATGATGATTTGGGCATCGTCAATAACATCACGTCCATCATCTCCAAGGAAGAGAAAATCATGCTCCGAAGCATCAGCATCGACTCAAACGACGGACTTTTCTCTGGCGCACTGACCATTATGGTGGGCGACACGCAAGCACTCAATGCACTGATCAAGAAGCTCAACGGAGTGAAAGGTGTAAAAGCCGTTTCACGAACGTAAAAAAACAAAAAAATCCACCCATAGACCAGTTTTTTTGTAACTTTGCGCTATCAAGCGGGGGTGGCAGACTGACGTTTTGAGACATTCTGACCATTGCAAAGCGGCGAACGACATTCCATCAGAAGCCACGTGCAACACACAGATGCCAACCTGGCGTTCTCTCCGCAACGGGAAAGAAGCGAAAAAAAGGGACATAAAACCCACCTACCACTGCGGGCAATGTGGCAGTGTTTTTCCGCATCAAGCGATTTCAAAAAACACACTGCTCATCACGCCAGGAAAATCAAGACACCTCTAAAGCAACACCGACCGACAAATCATGACACCAGCAGACCAACAAATCGCCTTCATCGGGGCAGGCAACGTGGCCACACACATGGCAAAAGCGCTCAGAAACGCAGGCATGAAAATCAAAGCCGTCTACAGCCACACCATTGTCTCGGCACAAACGCTGGCCGCGGAAGTGGAAGCCGATGCCATTGACGACATTGCCGACCTCCCGGAAGCAAACATTTTCGTCTATTGTGTCAAAGACGACGTGTTGCCAGAAATTGCAGCCATCAACAGTCTGCGCTTTCCAAACGCTCTGCACATCCACACATCAGGCAGCACGCCAGCCAACGTTTTCCTAAACCAATGGCACGGCGTTATCTATCCGATGCAAACATTCTCAAAAAACGCAGCACTCAACTTCAGCGAAGTGCGCTGCTACATCGAAGGAAGCAACCGCCAGAGTTTGAAAATGATTGACAATCTGACCCGCTCCCTAACGAGCCACGTGAGCGAACTCGACACGGAAGCCCGGCTTTGCCTGCATGCAGCGGCGGTGTTTGCCTGCAATTTCGCTAACCACTGTTTTGCTCTGGCAGAAAAGCTCCTGAAGGAAAAAGCCGGCATTCCCTTTGAAACCCTCCTGCCGCTCATAGACGAAACCGTGAGAAAGGCGCACCACCTCTCTCCCGTAGCGGCACAGACAGGGCCAGCCGTGAGATTCGACCAAAACATCATCAACAAACACTTGGAAATGCTTGACGACATGCCACAGATGAAAAACATCTACCGGACAATGACGGAGAGTATCTGCCACACGGCCCTTGAAACGAAAAAGCTCAAGAATGGTGCAGACTGAAAACAAACAGTAATCACAACACCTACTTAAGTAGATGTTCAGAATTAGTTTATATTGAATTGTCGTATTATTTTGTTCCTACAGCTGTCTTGAAGAAGGAGCGTAGCGGGCTACGTGACTGATGAAAGACAGTTGTAGGGGCAAAAGAATGCGGCAAGGCAATATTAAACTGGCTTATCCCTACATGGATAGTATAAACTAATTTTGAACACCTACTTATCATAACACACGACAAATGATCAACTACGACCTGACGAAAATAAAGGCCCTGGCTTTCGATGTTGACGGAGTTTTGAGCAGCAACAACGTCTACCTCTCTGATGACGGCGACGGACAACCGCAACGCACGGCAAACATCAAAGACGGATATGCCATGCAACTGGCCGTTAAATGCGGACTGAAGTTGGCCATCATCACCGGAGGACGCAGCGCAGCTGTCAAAAAGCGGTATGAAAACCTTGGCGTTCAAAATGTGTTTGCAGGCATCTCCGTCAAAATCGCCTGCTTCCAGCATTGGCTGGAGACAGAGAATCTGAAACCAGAGGAGGTGCTGTATATGGGCGACGACATCCCCGACTATGAGGTGATGCGTGCCTGCGGACTCCCCTGTTGCCCGGCTGATGCCGCAGAAGAAATCAAACGCATTTCATGCTACATCAGCGACCGCTGTGGCGGAATGGGGTGCGTGCGCGACGTCATCGAGCAAGTGATGCGTGCGAAAGGTCTTTGGATGAAAGACGACAAGGCCTTCGGGTGGTAAGTAATGGCAATATCAATCAACTTGTTTTTCCACCATTACTAAAGAAAAAAACAATTGCCACCCTGCAAAACCTCTGCAAACAGTCGCGCAGCATGCGACACACACGCCCATCCCCGCGTTGTCGCGCAGAACAAACGCTCCCCCAAAAAACAGAGAACAAATTCCATTCAGAAAACCATAAGAAACAAAACCAACTGACATGTTAGACAATCTCAAAAAATACGACGTCGTTTTGGCAAGCAACTCGCCGCGACGCAAAGAACTGCTCCAACGTTTGGGCATCCCTTTCAAAGTGCGCAACCTCTTTGGTGTTGACGAAAGCTATCCTTCAACCATGACCGACGGCGAAGAAATAGCCAGCTTCATCGCCAAGAAGAAAGCTGAAGCCTATCGTTCTTCCATGTCTCCAAGCGAACTGATCATCGCAGCCGACACCACGGTTTATTTCAATGGTGAAGTATTGGGCAAACCAGCCAACGCACAAGATGCAGAAAACATGCTGCACAAACTCTCGGGAAACACCCATCAGGTCATCACCGGCGTTGCCATCCTGACAGCCGAAAAGGTTGACAGCTTTGCCGTCATGACCAACGTGAAGTTTGCCAAACTGACCGACGAGGAAATTCATTACTACGTTAGCAACTACCTGCCCTTCGACAAGGCTGGTTCCTACGGCATCCAGGAATGGATCGGACTCATTGCCGTCGAACAATTGGAAGGCAGTTTCTTTAATGTCATGGGCCTACCCGTGCAACGCCTCTACAACCATTTAAAGGATTTCTAACTTCCCTGCAGGAGACGGCTCCTCATGCAGCCATGCCTCCACGCGCAAACACTTACACACATGATCAAAACAACCTCTTCCCGATTGTTTCCCCTGCTGTTCATCGGCATGACGCTGGCATTTGCAAGTTGTTCTGAAGACAGCAACGACCCTAAATACACCTCACGCTGCCCGCGTTTTTCCGACGTCACCTGCCGCTCGCTGAGCGGTGGAACTGTGCTACAAGCAGGCCAACCCATCGTGGTTACTGCCGTGCAGCGCTCGCAGGGAAAACTGCTAAATGGCACAACCTACGAATGGTCGTGCGAAATCAATGATTCCACCACACACAAGAAAAAACAAGGACTCATCTACGACTACGACAAGTCTGACCCGCGTGACACGCTCATCATCAACGAACCAGGTGAATACACCATTCGTCTTGAGGCGAAATACAAAATCAGCGGACTTTATGACGGCTCAGTCGGAACAGAGAAGTTCAGCGGAGGTGAAGTCAGCTACACCACTTCCCCGCTCAACTACTTTGCCAGCCTGAAAAAGACGTTCAGAGTCATCGCTGCGCCTCAAACACAAGAATAAGCTGGAGGACAGAAACATTAGTACCTCCTTCAACAATGACCACGAAGGAACATTATTCCTGAACAATATCTTTGCCGTAACGCCAAAAAGCGTAGATCGGA
>ENA-OOZA01001611-OOZA01001611.1-human-gut-metagenome-genome-assembly--contig:-NODE-1611-length-11460-cov-2.569224_pt1 | contig 11460 bp, 12 predicted proteins | sample MGYA00241703_ERZ501378 | MGnify/ENA primary metagenome ERZ501378 (study PRJEB25962, sample SAMEA2042916) | human gut metagenome | biome: human gut; feature: human-associated habitat; material: faeces...
TGTGTTCTTAGTAAAAATGTAAACAAGGCTGACACCAAGTGCACCAAGTCCTGCTACACACATTCCCATAACGGCTCCGCCTGAGAATGCAATTGAAAGAGCCTTATTCATACCACTTTCCTTAGCTGCATTTGCAGTTCTAACATTTGCCTTAGTAGCAACTGTCATTCCAAAATAACCTGCTAAAGTTGAGAAAGCTGCTCCAACTAAGAAACAAACGGCTGTAAGCCAGCTAACTCCAAATCCAATAACTATAAAAAGCACTGCCGCAAAAATAACTAAAACCTTATATTCTGAATATAAAAATGCTTTAGCACCTTCTGCAATGGCGTCTGAAATTTCTACCATTCTTTCATTTCCAGGTTTAGCTTTTCCAATAACCACTGCTTTGTATGCTGCAAAAATTAAAGCAATTACACCTGCTATCGGAGCTAAATAAACCAAATTCTCCATTTCAAATTTCCTCCTGTTTTCAATTTTTCTTTTAATAATTTTGTTGCTTCTATTACTTTTTCTGTTAATTCAGAATGTGCACTTCCATGGCTTGAATATGATAACATTGCAACTTTTGGTTCTTTTTGTACTAATTGTGTAAAACTTTTACTTGATGATATTGCAATTTCTGATAATTGGTCTGGATTGGGATTTTCATTTAATCCAGCATCTCCAAATATAAATGTTCCATTCTCTCCATATTCGCAATCTGGAACTACCATTACAAAAAATGCTGATACTAATTTTGTATCTGGTGCTGTTTTTAGTATTTGTAAAGCTGGTCTTAAAGTATCTGCTGTTGAATGTACAGCTCCTGAAACTAAACCATCTGCTTTTGTTTCTTCATCTTTTACCATAAGCATTCCAAAGTATACTGGATTTAGTACAAGTTCTTTTGCTTGTTCTATTGTCATTCCTTTATTTTTTCTTAGTTCATATAATAGTTGTGCATATTTTTCATAATTTTCTGATGTTTGTGGATTTATTATTGTTGCTCCCTCTATATTTACATTGTTTTCTTGTGCTTTTTGTTTGATTATTTCTTCATTTCCAACTAAAACAATGTTGGCATATTTTTCTTTTAATGCTATTTGTGTTGCTTTTAGTGTTCGTAAGTCTTCTGCTTCAGGAAGCACTATTGTTTTTATTTCTTGTTTTGCTCTATTTTTTATACATTCTATAAAGTTCATTTCATTCCTCCTTTTTCCGTTGTTTATTATATATATAAATTAAGAAAAGTACAAGTATTTTTTTAAAAAACTTGTACTTTGTCTTTTTATCTTTGAATTTTTTCTATTTCTTCTTTTGTTAGTGTTGTTATTTCACTTATTTGTGAATATTGTTATATGTTCTAGTGAATCACTACCAGTGCCCAGTGCTACTTTATGAAAAGTGCCGGACGGAACCCGAGGTCCGTGTTAGTTCTGCTAACGGGGTGGTAATTACGGTAACAAACTTGGCGACCACTAGAGCTTTGGGTGCAGCTACCGACCACGAAGCATGTAGTAGTTGTTTGATAAATCATATGCTATCTCTTCTGTCCATTCAAATAAATTTCCTGCCATATCATATATATTACATTTTTTTACATCTTCTGTTGATCCACAAGTCATTACACCAAAATGTCTCACTCCATCAATATTTGTAGCCACATTTGATGTTTCACCATTACTTGAATTTACTGTTATATATCTTCCTTTACAATTTGTTAACGTTGTATTATTATAATTTCCCCATGCTGAGTTTGTTACATCTAATGTACTATCTTGTGTTTTAAAGTAATTCAATGTTACATCCCACATTGTTCCTGTTGCTAATCCACTGTATACTGAATCTTTTCTTTCACTATCTGTTGCATACATTGCTTTTGTCATTGTTTGTGCTGTTGTGTAATCAGCATGATAATATGGTATTTCCCCTGCTTTGCAAGTTATTCTTCCACTTGTTATATATTCTGCTCTAAAATTTGTATTTTGCCAATCTAGTGCTGAGTAGCCTTTAGAAAAATCAATTTTGCTTGATGTTAAATTACTTGTTCCTGCTTCATATCTTCCTATATAAAATCCTCCATATTTTTGGATATAAACTATTTCACCATTATCAGTATTACTTTCCCAAGAAGCACTTTGTTTTCCCCAACTTGTTTTTTTATATTCATCTACTGTACATGGTATCCATACAAATTGATTTCCTTTTAAATCTGAATTTGTTTCGTTTACTGTTCCGTCACTATTATATGCTACTCCTGTTGGAATTCCTTTTGGTACTTCTGTTGTATTTGTGAATCCTGCATATTTATTTTTATCATTTGTATTATCAGATATTACAACTCCTGTAGTTTTTGTTCCACCTACATAGTAAAATCCTTTGGGAATTGGTACTGTATCACCATTTCCTACTGATACTGCATATACTGTTGCTACTGTTTCTAATGTTTTTACTTCTGTTCCATCACTTGTTTTTACATATGTTACATGTTGTGTTCCCCATCCATCTTTTAATGCTACTTCTTTCCCTGCTTCTTGTGGATTTTCTGGGCTATTTTCTGGTAATTTTGTTTCTCCATCTCCTACAACAACGTCTTTATTTCCTGTTATTATTCCATATTCTGATATTGTAAACTCAAATCCATCAACTATAACTTTTAAATCATATGAAACTGTTTCAACTGGTTCATTTATTCCATCAATTTTATTTAAATTCTCTTTTAAATAATTTTCATTTAAACTTCCTGTTGTATCGTATGAAGCATTAACTGCTAGTGCAACTTTCTCTGCAGCATTTGCATATTTACTTTCTAATGCTGCTTGTTGTGTTTTTTTAACCAGTCCGCTTCCAGTTAGCTGTTGAATTGTTACTCCTGCAAGGATAAGTAAAATAATTATTGTTATTACCAATGCAACCAACGTAATTCCATATTCATTTTTTAATTTTTTCTTCATTTTAACTTTCCTCCTTCGTATCAAACATGTCGTTATTTGTCACATTAATAATATACTAATATGACATAAAAAGTCAATATAATTTAGTCTAATTTTATGATAATTTATATATAAATTTTTTAAAAATATAAGGTGATTTTATGATAAAAGAAAAAAGAAATTCCATGCATCTGACACAAGAGCAAATGTCAGAAAAACTGGGTATAAGTTTAAGACAATATGTAAGAATAGATAATGAAAAAGCATTTCCTAGGAGAGATATTTTAAAGAAGTTAATTAATGAGTTAGGTTTGACTAACGAAGAAATCGGAGCTTATATTAAAATTCTCACAGAAAATATTGCTTAATCATTATCTATTATTTTTTATTTATTAGAAATATGTATATTTTCAGCTTTCGCATTCATTTCTCTTGAAATAATATTTTGAATTTGTGCAACTTGTTCTTTACTTAATTCACTAGTCTCTATTATAACACTAACACTTTCCCCATTTACAAATACAACACTATTTTCAAAGCCTTTTGTTTGTATAAGATTTTCACATATCATTATACTATTTTTAGTATCGTTTATTTTTTTTATTTCATCTGTTGCTGATTGTTTTTGTGTTTCTAGTGAATTATCACTGTTTAAAACTTTTTCGTATGTTTCTATCATTTGTGAATACATTGTGTCTCTTTCTAATTTTGATGTTTTGAAATAATCACTACTGTTTGATGTTTTACCTGCATTGGAACTTGTGGCTACTGTCTTATTAGCTTCTTCCCCTTTAGCATTTGTTGTATTATTAATTATATTATTTGTCACATTATTAGTGGAATCATTTTCTGTTTCATTTACGATATCATTACTACTAACTAATTGGGCATCTCCAATATTTGCCATTTGTGCTAACTCATCTTCTGTTCCACTAGTTGGTATTATACTATTTGTATTACCATTAGTAGTATAGTTTAAATATCCTGCTGCTACTAACATTAAAGCAATAACATAGATTATTACTTGATTCTTTTTAAATAATTTCATAATTAATCCTCCTATTCCATTTCAAAAACTTGAATTTTGTGTGTAGCCAGTCCTGTTGCAGCTTCTACGGCTTGTATTATGTTTGTTTTCACATTAACATTTGATGCTCCTTTTGCTGTTATAATTGCTCCTTCTATTTTGGGTTGTAAAGTTTTTTGAAGTATTGGCGTTTTTTTTCCATTTTCTTCTTGGTATACAATTTCTTTGTCTGAATCTGTTTGTTCAACTTTTCTTGTTCCCCCAGAGGTGTCTGTTTCTTCTGTTGTACTTGTTTTGGAATTTTCGTTATACATTGCAACTGTTTGACTTGATTCTGAGTAATTTATAAAAACTTTTACAGTTCCAACTCCTTGTATCTTTCCTAGTATATTTTCTAATCTTTCTTCTAAATTATTGCTTTCTTCTGTTTGAGTTGTATCTGCATTTGCAAGTTGTCTACCTGCTGTGTTAGTAATTGTTTTGTCCGATTTCTTATTTCCATTCCATACATAGTTTATAATAACAATTGTTATTATTAAAATAACAACAAAAAATACTAAGTTTTCTATTTTCTTTTTGTTGTTTCCTTCTGTTTCTTCTTTACTGTCAATTATTTTCTTTAATTTATCTTTAAACATGATTTGCTCACCCCGTATTCACTTATTAAAAATTCTTTTACACTTTCAATGTCTGTTTTGGTAATTTTTGAATTTTCATTTTCTGTACTGTTTTCTTTTGTATTGTTTCCTACTTTTACCTCTACTTTTTGAATTTTTTGTATTTCAGAAACAATTTTGTTTTCTATTGTTTCTGTTGTGTTTTCATTAACTTTGGAATTTTCATCTGTTTTCGTCTCTTCTTTTTTGTCTAATCTTAAAGTTATCTTTTTTATACCTGAGTCATTATTTTCTTGAGATATATTTGCATCAACTTTGCAATATTCTATTGTATAGCCTTTTTCTTTTAACTTTTTGGTAATATCATTTTCTAATTCTTCTATATAAATTTCTTTTAATCTTTTGTCCATTGATTCTTGATTAGCCTCTACATTACTGGTATCTAATTCTTCGTTTATATATGAAGAAACATCAATATTTTCAAAATTAAGCTTATCACTATTTTTTATAAAAGGAGATATTATACTAAACAATATATATAATCCCATTACCATTTTTACGTATTTTTTAGTTTTATTATTAGGGAGTAACATTTCTAATATTGATACTACAATTATTGCTAAACTTAAATTTTTTACCCAACTACTTAAAAAATTTACCACTTGTTCCTCCTTATCTGTACATCATTCCTGTATTAGACATTTTTATAAGTAAGGTTGTTCCTATTATTACCATAAAAAATATTGTGAATAATATTCCTAATAAGATTTTAAATATATCTCCCATTTCATCTAATAATTTCACTATTTTTGCATCTGCTATTACTTCGCTTATGCTTGCTACTAGCTTGTACGAGATTGTTAATACTGATAATTTTAAAATTGGCACTATGCATATACTGATTATTATTACCACTCCTACAAAACCTACTGCATTTTTTAATATAATTCCGCATCCTAGAACACTATCTACTACATCTCCTAAAATTTTTCCAACTACTGGTACTGCTGAACTTACAATTGATTTTGCGGTTTTCGCAGTTATTCCATCTACACTGCTTGCGAGTGTTCCTTCTAAAGATACTATTCCCACAAAAATTGTTAAAATTATTCCTAAAAACCATAATGTACTTGATTTTAAGAATTTTGATAATTTTGCTACTTGAACTTGGTCTGATATTTTTGATATTATGCTAATAGATGCAATTATTAAAATTATTGGTATCAATATGTTTTGAATTAAATTTCCTATAAAATTTATTAAGAATAATATTATTGGTTCTAGTATGCTTGTAGTTGTTATACTTCCTGTATATAACATAAGTGATACTAATACTGGTATTAATGTATTCATAAATCCTATTAGATTATTTGAAGTTTGTTTTACTAAATTTATCACATCTGAAAAATTGCTCATTATTATTGTTACTATTGCTATGTATTGCACATAATAGATTAGCTTTGAAATACTGTCATTTTCTAAACTTTCACTTATTGATTTTAATATGCTATGTATTATTATAATTGCTAGAATACTAAGTAAGGATTTTATTCCTGTTTGAACTTCTGTACCCAATATGTTTAATATTTTTTTATATATTTTTGAATTGTCTACTTTTCCACTTATTGCTGAGTTTAATATTTCACTTATGTCTGCATCTGCGAAAAATTCTCCTGTATATTGTTTTGAATTTTCTATAAAAGAATTTATACCAAAAGTTTCTTTTTGTGTTGCAATTGTATTATCTTCTGCCTTTACTGTTTTAGGAATAAATATTATTGCAATTATAATTATTAATATTATTTTCTTTTGTATTTTCACATCTTTATTTCCTCCTTAATATTTTTGCTATGGTAGAATTTTTAATATAATTTCTAGCAGATTTGATATTATTGGTATTGACATTGATATTATTATTATTTTGCTTCCTATTTCTATTTTGCTGGCTATTGCCGCTTCTCCAGAATCTTTACAAATACTCACTGCAAATTCTGAAAGAAAAGCTATTCCGGTTATTTTTATTAATATTGCTATAAACTGAGTATTAATTCCAAATTTGTCTTGTATTGATTGAATTATATTTATAATTCCGGTTAATTTGTCCATTACTAGGACTAATATTAACACTCCTGTTAATATGCTTATAAAAACTGCATATTCTGGTCTATATTGTTTTAACATAATAATAATAACTAAAGCTGTTAGAGCTATTCCTATAATTTTAATTATTTCCATAATTGAAGCTCCTTATAAATCACTTATAAATTAAACAAAGTTCTTACTGTATCAAATAATCCACTTATTTCTTTTATTACCATTGTTAAAACAATAACCAGTCCTGCAAGTGTTGTCATCATTGCTTGATCTTCTCTACCTGCTCTTACTAAAACTTGATATAACACTGCAACTAATATTCCTATTGCTGCTATTTTAAATAATAAATCTATACTCATAATAAATCCCCCTATATCAAAATAATAACAATGGCTAGTCCTATTGTTGCCCCTAGCTTTTTGTATAATTTTTCATTTTTTTGTTTTTCTTCTTCCGCTTCTCGTATTTGTTTTTCTAAGAAAGTTTCTGTTACTTCAATTTGGCTTATTTGCCCATCAGTGTCTGTTGAACCTAGTAATTTAGATAAAGTTTTTATTGTTTGCTTGTCCTCTGTTTTTAGATTACTTTTTAATTCTTCAACCGCTTCTTCCCAAGCTATATCTGTGCTCTCAAATTTCATTTTTTCTTTTGCCTTAAAAAACAAATTTGATATATTTTTACTAGAATTCTCACTAATTTCTCCAAATATTTCAGGTATTGGTTCATATGTAAATTTTATTTTTGTTTTAAATATATTTAAAGCATTTTTTATTTCTTCTAATTCTTCAAGTCTTAACATATAACCTTTTGCTATATAATTTCCTATTACATTTGATAATATAAACACTAAAAAAAGCATACAATATTTAATAATTTGCATTTTTATTCTCCTTGCAATTATTTTTAATATTATATGCTTGTCTTTTTATTTTATAAAAATCATAGCTTGTCTCCTATTTAAGCTTCTTTATAATATATATTCCGATATTTTTATTTTAGAACTATTTTTTTCTGTCAATTGGGACGACCTTTTTTGACATATTTTTATTTTTTATTCATTTACAACCCATGTGAAAGAATTAGACACATCATTTACTACGCTTTCTATTTCTTTATCATCATCTAAACTATAGCTTTCAGCTATAATCCTAGCTATTTTATCCCCCGTTAATATATAATAATTATACATTATTTCTTGTGGCTCTGAATTAAATATTACTTTAACTTTTAATATATCATAATTATTAGCTGTTTTTGAGATGTTCATTTCTAGTGTATCTGGTTTTTCCTCAGATTTATTAATTGACTCTTCTATATTTGTTTTTACATCTTCTATAGATTTTATTGTTGTTGTATCAACTTGTTCATATGTTACAACTATCATAGCTGGGTAAGAAGAATAGTCTTCTTCTTGTTCTTCTGTTTGGTTTGTTTGTTGATTTAAATTTGGAAATGTGTGTATGTATTTATAATATTGTACATATTGAGAGTATTGTGTATTAATTTTTTTCCAGTCTCCTGCTATTCGGAAGCTTATATTAGAATCTTTATAATCTATCTTTTCACTGCTTTGTAAAAGACTTGGATTATCTCCACCTAATATGGCTAGTAATATAATTCCTACTATAATTACTATCATAGATATTGTAAAAGCTTTAGCTGATTTCTTTTGTCTTTTTTCTGGATTATTTTCAGCTTCTTTTGAATAATAATATTTTCCTTTATATTTTTTTATTATTCCTATTTGTTTTAAATAATTAAATCTAATTTTTGCCCCTTTATCTTCTGATGTTTCAGCCAATACTTCCTCTTTCATCATTGCTTTATCAGGTGTTGTTGCTTCATATTTTTCAAAAATTGGCTTTAATTCTTCAATTGACTCTTTTATCATTTTATTTATATTTTCATTGTTACTAAATTGAATTTTTACTTCTTTTCCATCGTTATTTTCTAATTGTTTTTTTATGTTTGATGTTATAATGCTTGCTCCTAATATTGTAAATATTATTGAAATTATGCAATCTCTTGTTATTGCTGTTGAAAATTCACTGCTTCCATATAATTTTTGGACATTAGCTATACTTACAGGTAATCCTTGTTTGTGTATTAATAATGCTGGTATTATTGCAAGTGTTGTAACCATTACTACTATAACAGCTATAACCATTATTATAATTGGTAATTTTTTGTCAATTTTACCTTTACAAATTTTATAACCTAAAAATTCTCCTCCAGCAATAATTGCTGCTAAAATTGATAACATCATATTTCCATAGACATACACTAAAATCCATGGTATTGTTGCTATTATTCCTCCTATTATTGCTCCTATTATTCCAGTTAGGTAGCTTCCTGTTTTTTCTTTTTTAATTACTTCTTCTTCCATTTTTTCCTCCTCATTGGTTATTTGGGACGCTCTTTTTTTACCACTTTTGGTATGATTTCGTGTCAAAAAAGGGCGTCCCTATTGACACAATTTTTCTAATTCTTTTATTTTATCTCTTGTTTCAGCTGCTTTTTCGAATTCCATGTTTGCAGCGTATTCTAGCATTTGGTCTGTTAATTTTTCTATTGCCTTTTTAACATCTTCTTCTTTTTCCATTTTGAATTCTACGCCAATGTCTTCTTGTTTTACTGCACTTATTGCTTCTCTTATTGATTTTGTTATTGTTTTTGGTGTTATTCCATGTTCTTTGTTGTATTCTTCTTGTATTTTTCTTCTTCTGTTGGTTTCTGTTATTGCTTTTTCCATAGATTCTGTTAATTCATCTGCATACATTATAACTGTTCCATCTGTATTTCTTGCAGCACGTCCTATTGTTTGTATTAGCGAACGTTCTGAACGTAAGAAGCCTTCTTTGTCTGCATCTAGTATTGCAACTAGTGATACTTCTGGTATGTCAAGTCCTTCTCTTAGTAAGTTTATTCCTACTAAAACGTCAAATTCTCCTAAACGTAGATTTCTAATAATTTCCATTCTTTCTAGTGCTTTTATGTCTGAATGCATATAATTTACTTTTATGTCTAAGCTTTTTAAATATGCTGTTAGATCTTCTGCCATTTTTTTAGTTAGTGTTGTGACTAATACTCTTTCGTGTTTTTCTACTCTTTTTCGTATTTGTTCTATTAAATCATCTATTTGATTTGTTACTGGCTTTACTTCTATTTTAGGATCTAGTAATCCTGTTGGTCTTATTATTTGTTCAACTACATTTTCTTTACTGTGTTCTTTTTCGTAATCAGCTGGTGTTGCACTTACAAATATCACTTGATTTATTCTTTTCTCAAATTCGTCAAATGTTAATGGTCTATTGTCAAAGGCTGATGGAAGTCTAAATCCATAGTTTACTAGTGATTCTTTTCTTGCTCTATCTCCATTGTACATTGCTCTTACTTGTGGTATTGTAGCATGTGATTCATCTATTAAAAGTAAGAAGTCTTTTGGAAAATAATCAAATAATGTATATGGTGGGCTTCCTGCAGGTCTTTGGCTTAAATGTCTTGAATAGTTTTCTATTCCTTGACAGAAACCTGTTTCTTTCATCATTTCTACATCGAAATTCGTTCTCTCGGCAATACGCTGTGCCTCAATCAGCTTGTCCTCACCTTTAAAATAGGCAACCTGTTCTTTCATTTCTTCGAGGATGGCATCTGCTGCTCTCTGGATCTGGCTCTGTGGCACAACATAATGGGATGCCGGGAAAATCGCGGCATGTTTCAGTTCACTGCGGATCTCGCCTGTCAGGACATCCACTTCTGTAATACGATCGATCTCGTCCCCAAAAAACTCTACACGAATCACACGGTCAGAATAGTTGGCAGGAAAAATTTCCAATACATCACCACGCACCCGGAATGTACCTCGATGAAAATCCATTTCATTACGATTGTACTGAATGTCGATCAGTTCTTTGATCACATCATCTCTGTCTTTCTCCATTCCCGGACGAAGTGAGATCATCATATCAAAAAATTCTTCCGGTGCACCCAGACCATAAATACATGAAACAGAGGATACAACAATTACATCCCTGCGCTCACAGAGAGCCGCCGTTGCAGATAATCGTAACTTATCGATTTCATCATTTGTGGAGGCATCTTTTGCAATATAAGTGTCCGTAGACGGCACATACGCCTCCGGCTGGTAATAATCATAGTAGGAGACAAAGTATTCTACCGCGTTCTCAGGAAAAAATTCCTTCATCTCACCGTAAAGCTGTGCTGCCAGTGTTTTATTATGCGCAAGTACCAAAGTTGGCTTATTTAACCGGGCGATAACATTCGCCATTGTGAAGGTCTTACCTGATCCGGTAACACCCAGTAAGGTCTCGAACTGATTGCCTTCCTTGAATCCTTTGACCAGCTTTTCAATGGCCTGGGGCTGGTCTCCGGTGGGCTGGTATTCAGAGTGTAATTCAAAATGATCCATAGTATTCTCCTGTTTTAAACAAATTTCATTTATTAAAAACTTACCTGTCAGACTTCCACTTCAAATGGCAGCCTGTCCAATATATCTTTCTGCATGTCCACTCCCGGATATACTTCGATCAGTTTTAACCCTTTCCGGGTCAGGCGGGAAACACAGCGTTCTGTTACATAAAGGACTTTCTGTCCATTCTCGATCGCACGTTTTGCCGAAAAGCTGACACTTGATACCTTCTCTACGAATTTGGAAATTTCTCCTTCTTTGCGGATCGTCACAACACCTTTTTCCTGGGTAACTTCCAGCCCTTTTGCATTAAATGTCATGCAGAAAACCACAGTCGGCGTTTTGGCGGTAATATTTGCAAAACCGCCGATACCAGCA
>ENA-OOZA01001619-OOZA01001619.1-human-gut-metagenome-genome-assembly--contig:-NODE-1619-length-11423-cov-1.729592_pt1 | contig 11423 bp, 9 predicted proteins | sample MGYA00241703_ERZ501378 | MGnify/ENA primary metagenome ERZ501378 (study PRJEB25962, sample SAMEA2042916) | human gut metagenome | biome: human gut; feature: human-associated habitat; material: faeces...
CAGAATTCGGATGATTATCGTGCACTGCCAATCTTGAAACAGGCAGATGGCTCTCAGATGGTTGGTATCAATAATGTAACTAGAACAGGTGGATTTGTCATTAGTAAGAATTGTAAGAATCCTGCAGCACTGGTGCGCTGGTATGATTATATTAATTCCAGCCTTGAGATGTCGCTGAAATGGGGTCGTGGTGCAGAAGGAGTTTGGTGGAATATTCTGAATGAAGATGGTAAGGAGATTCCACAGTTTTTGACCATAGATAGTGAAGTATTGGCAGCTAATGGCGGATATAATTCAAAGCCGGAGTACAGACAGGCAGAAAGTTTTGCGGGACAAACACCTTCTCTTTGGAGATTTGAGTATGATAAAGCACTCGTTTATGATGACAAGTGGCCAAAGGACTATAAGTTAGAAGCCGTTAAGGAGCAGATGGAATATGGTGTGATAGGACTGCCGGTATAGTTTCTCTGGAAAACGAAGAGAGAAGATCGATCTTGTTAACGGATATTGATACATACTTGAAGAAGTTTATTGCAGATTCCGTGATTAACGGTATTGATGAGGCTAAGTGGCAGAAACATCTGAAAACGCTGGAAAATTTGAAAGTGGATGAATACACCCAGCTCTGTCAGGAATTAGTTGATTTTGTAATGAATTAAGATTGTGATACAGAATCCGGCACAGGGCATTATGCATGTGCCGGTTTTTGTATTAGTAATGTTATAGGTGTTAATAAGCTATTTCATATAGGAGTATAAAATAAGTATGGAAAAAACAAAAAAACAAAAGAAAATAAACTTTATGCGGATATTGAAAAGAAACTGGGTCTGCTACTTGTTTATTCTTCCAATGCTGATATATGTTATTATTTTTAATTATATACCGATGTACGGTATTCAGCTGGCATTTAAGGATTACCGCGTTGCTGATGGTATATGGGGAAGTGCTTGGGTAGGATTAAAGCATTTCAAGACATTTTTTGAATCTTACCAGTTTAAGGATTTGCTTTGGAATACGTTATCATTAAGCTTGTATTCTCTGATTGCCGGTTTTCCAATGCCAATTATTTTTGCTTTGCTATTGAATTACATTACAAACGTGAAGTTGAAAAAGGTAGTGCAGATGGTTACCTACGCACCTCACTTTATTTCTACAGTAGTTTATTGCGGCATGATCCTTATTTTTTTATCAAGCGATGGAGTCATCAATCAACTATTAAAGCTTATAGGGATAGATTCAGTGGCTTTTCTTACTAATCCGTCTAATTTCCGTCATATTTATGTCTGGTCAGGGGTTCTGCAGAACATTGGTTGGGGTTCTATCATGTATATTTCAGTGTTGACCTCTGTGGATCCAACGCTGCACGAGGCTGCTACGGTGGATGGAGCTACAAGATTTCAGAGACTTTTGCACATTGATTTGCCTGCTATTGTACCAACTATGGTTATTATGCTTATTATGAGAGCCGGAGAAATTATGGATCTTGGATTTGAAAAGGCATTCCTTTTGCAGAACAATATTAATCTAGATTATTCGGAAATCATTGCCACATATGTATATAAGATTGGTATTCAGGGAGGACAGTTCAGTTATTCTTCAGCAATCGGTTTGTTTAATAATGTGATTAACATGGTGTTATTAGTGGTGGTTAATAAAATAGCAAAAAAGGTTTCTGATGTAAGTTTATGGTAAGGTTAGATAAACTTGAAAAGAGGTATCAATATGAAAAAATTGAAAAAAATGGGAAAAAATGATTTGATTTTCCTATTAATTGTACACATAAGTGTAGTTGCCATTTCTATAGTGATTCTGTATGCGCTCTGGTTTGTTGTTATTGCATCCATCAGTGATCCTAATATGGTAGCTTCTGGTGAAGTGTTGTTTTTGCCTAAAGGATTAACATTGAGCGGTTATAAATATATCTTTCGAGATAAAAGAATCTGGATAGGATATCGAAATACGATTCTTTATACTGCGGTAGGTACATCGCTGGGATTATTTATTACCATTCCTGCCGGTTATGCATTGTCCAGAAAGAATATGGCAGGAAGTGGGATTATTATGAAGTTTTTACTTTTTACCAAATTCTTTTCCGGTGGTTTAATTCCTACTTATCTGGTGGTAAAGGGGCTTCATCTGGTGGATACACCGTATGTTTTGATGATAATGGGTTCATTTTCAGTATTCAATCTGATTTTGTGTCGTACTTTTTTCATTAATACGCTTCCTATAGAGTTGCAGGAAGCTGCAGAGATTGATGGTTGCAATATGTTTCAGTACTTTGTAAAGATAGTGCTTCCACTTTCCAAGGCAATTATTGCTATTATGGCACTTTATTATGCAGTAGGCCATTGGAATTCATTCTTTAACGGTATGATCTATGTAACCAATATGAAATTATACCCTTTACAGGTCATTTTACGAGATATTCTTATTAGCGGGCAGTCAGTTGATCCTTCTTCTATGGACCCGGATGCATTAGAGATAATGAAACAGATTGCACGTACTATTAAGTATGGTGTTATGATTGTATCCTCTCTTCCTGTATTAATTATGTATCCTTTTGTTCAGAAGTATTTTGTTAAGGGTGTTATGATTGGTTCAGTAAAAGGCTAATATAGATGAAAGGATAATAGACAGTATGAAAAAAAATATTTTAATTATCTATACAGATCAGTTAAAGAGAGATGTACTTGGGTGTTATGGGGGAAATGAGGTAAGTACACCTAATATTGATGCGCTAAAGGAAGATGGAGTAATATTGGATAATTTTTATACTCCCAGTGCAGTGTGTACTCCATCCAGAGGCTGTTTGATGACAGGAAGGTATCCGCATAGAAATGGAGCTTATCGTAATGGTGTTCCGGTAAACACAGAGGAACATGGATTTGCAGAAGTTTTTGAACAAGCAGGATATCACACTGGATATCTTGGAAAATGGCATTTGGCAGATCATAAGGAAATTGGAGATAAGCTTGGAGAATATAATTCCTTAGGATTTTGTGAATGGGAGGATAAGGTAGAGTTCGGGCATTGCAAGTCAATTTTTAGAGATAATGGTGAGGCAATTCCTTCTCCAAATATGGGAGATGATAAATCATATACCACAGATTGGCTGGCAAATGAGACTATTAGTTTCTTGAAAAGCAGGATCGGAAAGGAAGAGCCTTTTCTATTCATGGTAAGTATACCAGATCCACATCAGCCATTTGCTGTAAGACATCCTTATGACACTATGTTTGATCCTCTGAAAATGCAGGTGCCGGAAAGTTTTTATCAGAAGGAAATACCTGATTGGGCAGAGCGGGATACCTGGGGAAGGATGCATTATTTCCCTCGTGGTATGTTTGAACGAGAGGGGCATTTCAGAAGAGCAAAGGCGCAATATTTGGGAGAAGTAAAGTGTATTGATGATAATGTGGGAAAAATTACTGCATATTTAAAGAATAGCGGACTGTGGGAAAATACAATTGTTATTTTTACAACAGACCACGGAGAGTATCTGGGGGAGCATGGACTTATGGAAAAAAATAATCTTTATGAAAGTGTGTATCATATTCCTATGGTAATGACGCTTCCCGGCATGTCAGTAAAAAGTCGAAATTGCAAAACTTGGTTAAATGTGATTGATTTTGGCAGAACTTTAGCTGGTTTGGTAGATATTCCTTATCTTTATGAAACGGATGGGTTAGATCGTTCTAGACAAATTTTGAATAATGAAACATCTTTGGAGGAACTTTATATTCATCCCAGTGATGTGCCAAGAGCAGGAATTTTGACACCAGATTATGAATTGGCATATGTGGGGATGGGCCACTGCGGGGAAAAATTTCATGATCATGTGCTATTTGACTGTAAAAAGGATCCCCTTCAAGTGAACAATCTGTTTAATAATCCGGATTACAGGAAAATCCAAGAAGAATTGACGGAAAAAATCCGAGTACATCATCGAATGATGAAAACTCCTAAAAAGTTTTTACCAGAGGAGGTATGGTAAGCATATTTATTTTGGAAATGTGTAAAGGAGAGAGATTACGATATGAATAAAAAACCAAATATTATTTTTATTTTGACCGATGATCAGGGTGCCTGGGCCATGCATTGTGCAGGAAATGGGGATGTTCATACGCCTAATCTGGATCGGATTGCAGCTCAGGGAATTCGCTTTAACAATTTTTTCTGTGCATCCCCTGTCTGTTCTCCAGCAAGAGCTTCGATACTCACCGGTACCATTCCATCTTGTCATGGGGTACAGGATTGGTTGTCTGGCGGTAACCTTCCGGCTGACTTAAAACAGATACAAGGACATCCAGGTTATGAAAAAGAAACAATTCCTTTTCAGTATACACAGCATTTGACAGCATATACAGATTTGCTGAAGGAAAATGGTTATTATTGTGCTCTCAGTGGAAAATGGCATCTTGGAGATAGCCTGACACCACAGCATGGTTTTTCAGAATGGTATACTATTGGAAGAGGTGGTTGTGCATATTTTCAACCAGATATTGTGGAAAACGGAAAGTTGGAATTCAAGGATAGCTATGTGACAGATTTGATTGGAGAAAATGCCAGAAAAACGCTGAAAATGCTTGCTGAAGGGGGAGCACCGTTCTATCTGAGTGTGCATTTCACAGCTCCGCACAGTCCATGGGATGAAAAAGATCATCCGAAAGAGTATCTGGATTTATACAGAGATTGTACTTTTGAGGCGACGCCTGATTTGCCGATTCATCCTAATCAAGTCAAGACCTGTCCTTATGGAACTGGGGAGCGGAGAAAGGAATTGCTCAGAGGATATTATGCAGCGATTACAGCAATGGATAATCAAGTCGGACTTATACTGGATTTGCTAGATGAGCTAAGTCTTCAGCAAGATACTTTGATTATGTTTACTTCGGACAACGGAATGAATCTGGGACAGCATGGAATCTGGGGCAAAGGCAACGGGACATATCCTCAGAATATGTATGATTCTTCTGTGAAAGTGCCATTTTTGGCTTCTTGGAAAGGACATATTCCAGAAAATCAGGTATGTGAAGCAATGTGTAGTCATTATGATATTTTTCCTACTTTTATGGAGTTGCTACAACTTTCAGGTAATGTAAAGCAGAAGTTGCCGGGAAGAAGTTTTGTGAAATGGTTGGAGCATCCGCAAGAGAAGGATGAACGTAGTATTGTGATTGTGGATGAATATGGACCAGTTAGGATGGTTCGCAATCATGATTGGAAGCTAGTGCAGCGTTATCCGGAAGGACCGAATGAATTGTATCATCTCAGTCAGGATCCTGATGAGGAAGTCAATTTGTATGAAATGTCCAGGTATGAAGAGCAGGCTTTGAGGATGCGCAAACAGATGGAACACATTTTTGTTGAATACGGAGATCCAGAATTAGATGGAACTAAGGAATCGGTACATGGAACCGGGCAATTTGGGCCAGTAGGAAAATTTTCTGTGAACACAACTCGATTTGAGGGTGTACCAGACAAAGCAGATTAAAAGCAAACTGCAGTTAATATATTATGTGAAAAAAGCTTTGAAAGGAGCCTTATCATGATACCTCTAAATTTTCTAATTAAACCTGCTTCAGGTGCCTGCAATATGCGGTGTAAATATTGTTTCTATGAAAATGAAGTAGTTATACGCAAGGAAGATCATCCCGTCTTTATGACACTGGATACTGCACAACTCCTGATTTGTCAGGCATTTTCATGCATAGAATCTGAAAAGAGAGGTGAAAGAAATACAGTTCCTATATCGTTTGCCTTTCAAGGCGGAGAGCCTACATTGGCGGGACTGGATTTTTTTAATAAATTTATTGAGATGGTGCAAACCTATAATGTTAGGAAATATCCTGTTCAGTATACTATTCAAACAAATGGGCTCTTATTAAATGAAGAATGGGCTGATTTTTTTGCAAAAAATAATTTCTTAGTTGGTATTAGTATTGACGGAGATAAGGCTCTTCATGAAAGTCTTCGACCAGATGCCATTGGCAGATCTACATGGGACAGAGTAACCCGGAATCTGCGTCTGCTTCAGGACAAGCATGTGGAAACGAACCTGCTTTGCGTGGTGACCAGACAATGCGCAAAGCATCCTGAAAAATATTATCGTGCACTTAAAAATCTGGGAGTATCGTTTCTGCAGTTTATTCCCTGTCTGGATCCATTAGATGTGCCTCGGGGAAGTATGCCATATTCTCTTACCCCAAAGTTATATGGAAGTTTCCTATGCGGTCTTTTTGATGAATGGTACTGGGATTGGAAATCCGGTCACTATACCAGCATCCGGTTATTTGATGATTATATTCATCTTGCAATGGGACTGCCTGCCGGGACGTGTGCAACCAGCGGAAGCTGTGGGGCATATTTTGTGGTGGAAGGGGATGGAACATTGTATCCATGTGATTTCTATTGTCTGAATGAATGGAAGATCGGAAAATTAGGAGAAGCTTCTTTAGCAGAATACGCAAAATTTGAAATAGAAACACATTTTTTGGAAGAAGGTACAAAACATCCTTCTGAATGTTCTTCATGTCGTTTTTATCCGCTCTGTTTTGGAGGCTGTAAACGAGATTGGTATCAGGATTCTAATGGTAAAAATCATAATTATTTCTGTTCTTCTTTTTCTCAATTCTTTACTTATGCGGAACAAAGGATTCTGGAAATAGCAAGAATGGAACGACAATTTAACCAGAGGGACAGGGGCAGTGGCATTTTTATTGTCCCTGGTGGCTCAGTAATGAAATAAAAAGCCAGGTGACAGGTACGGAGCCATCGTACCTGTCCCCCTGGCTTTTAGTGTGACGTGTGAACTGATTTAGCAAATCTCAGCGCCAGCTGGCATTTTCTTTTCTGGTGTCATTAGTGCAAGATTTCCATCTGCATCCTCTGCACATAACAGCATACCTTCAGATAAAACACCTGCAAGTTTTGCCGGCTTTAAGTTTACAAGAACCATAACCTTTTTGCCAACCATTTCTTCTGGTGTGTAGTGAGCTTTGATACCGGAAACAATCTGCTTTACCTGAGATCCTATCTTTACCTGAGAGCACAGAAGTTTTTTGGACTTCTTTACTGCCTCGCAGGAGATAATCTCACCTACCTGGAACTGCATTTTTGAGAAATCTTCGTATGTGATTTCTTCCTTTGGATCGATGTCGATAATAGCCTCATCTTCTTTTTCATCTTCAGCAGTTTCTTCGGAAGCGTCCTTTGCAGCAGCCTTCTTGGACTCCATAAGTGCATTAACTTCTTCCATCATCTTTTCTGCATCAACACGTGCAAAAAGAATCTGCGGCTGATCTGTTACCTTATTTCCAGATGGGTAGGTGCCCATTGTGGAAACCTGATCCATTGTGCGAAGCGGTGCATTTAAGGAATCAGCAATCTTCTTTGCAGTCTCTGGCATGAATGGCTCAAGTAAGGAAGCACCGATTAAGATGCTGTCGATCAAGTTGTACATAACGGTAGACAGACGTTCTTTCTTTGATTCATCCTTTGCCAGTACCCACGGAGCTGTCTCATCAATATACTTGTTGCAGCGCTTGAACAGAGTAAAGATATCTGTAATTGCATCAGCAACGCGAAGCTTATCCATGCGGGCTGTAACTTTAGAAGCGGTGGAGGTAACAACCTCAAATAAGGATTCATCAACAGGATCGCTTACGCCATAGTTTACGGCAACACCGCCAAAATACTTATTTGTCATAGAAATGGTACGATTTACAAGATTACCGAGTGTATTTGCAAGGTCAGAGTTCATACGCTCAATCATCAGATCCCAAGAGATGACACCATCGTTTTCAAATGGCATCTCATGGAGAACAAAATAACGAACAGCATCAACACCAAAGAAATGAACAAGCTCGTCTGCATAGATTACATTTCCCTTTGACTTACTCATCTTGCCATCGCCCTGAAGCAGCCACGGATGACCAAATACCTGCTTTGGAAGCGGCAGATCAAGAGCCATCAGCATGATCGGCCAGTAGATGGTGTGGAAACGAAGAATATCCTTTCCAATCAAATGAAGGTCAGCCGGCCAATACTTTTCAAACATCGGATCGCTGTTTCCGTCAAGATCAAAGCCAAGTCCAGTGATATAGTTGCTAAGTGCATCAATCCATACGTAAACAACATGCTTTGGATCGAAGTCTACCGGAATGCCCCACTTAAAGGAGGTACGGGAAACGCACAGATCCTGAAGTCCCGGAAGAAGGAAATTGTTCATCATCTCATTCTTTCTGGATTCTGGCTGGATGAAATCTGGATGCTCATTAATATAAGAAATAAGCTTATCTGCATACTTGCTCATACGGAAGAAATAAGCTTCTTCCTTAGCTGGTGTACATGGGCGTCCGCAGTCCGGGCATTTGCCGTCAACTAACTGAGAAGCTGTGAAGAAGGATTCACACGGAGTACAGTACATACCTTCGTACTCACTTTTGTAGATATCACCCTTGTCATAAAGCTTCTTAAAGATCTTCTGAACCTGCTTTTCATGGTAGTCGTCAGTAGTACGGATAAATTTATCATAGGATGTGTTCATCAGGTCAAAGGTCTTCTTGATCTCGCCTGCCACCTCATCAACAAACTGCTTTGGTGTTTTTCCAGCCTCAGCAGCTTTCAACTCGATCTTCTGACCATGCTCATCCGTACCTGTCTGAAAGCGCACATCATAGCCCTGCATTCGCTTGAATCTGGCAATGGAATCTGCCAGCACGATCTCGTAGGTGTTTCCAATGTGCGGCTTGCCGGAAGTGTAAGCAATGGCCGTGGTGATGTAATACGGTTTCTTCATGGTGTTTTTCTCACTTTCTGCCGCAAAAGCGGTCTGTTTTTTCACAGTGATGCTATTTGCACAGCCCAAATTTACAAAGGGCTTGAAAATGCAGCACAGATATAATTTATGATACCACCAGGAACGAAAGATTGCAAGAAAAACGTGAGAAAAGCAATTGTCTGTATTGAAAAATCATGCTATACTGTGATTATAGGTTACTGTGTCGCTTTGTGTCAGGTAAAAGCAGCACAGTAAAGAATTTAGAAAAAGAGAAAGGCTGGATTGTTGTATGAATTCAGAAGATAGAAAAAGGATTAGAAAGCAGAAGCACAGAATCATGATGATGCGTTTGTGGCTGCCGGTTGTACTGGTAGTAGTCTTGGTTGCCGGATTGACAGCAGGCGGTATTGCGATGTCACTAGGTCAGACAAAGAGCGTGGCAGAGCAGGGAACAAAGGAAGCTGGAACGAAAGAAAATGAAACAAAAGAAACTTCTAATGAGCCAAAGGAAACAGGCGATGTAAATGGTGAAGCACAGACTGGTGAGCAGGCAGATGCAGACAAACAGCAGTCAGAAGAGGCGCAGACTGGAGCAGAAAGTGATAATTCTCAGGCTGGCAATGAGGAAGATGACAGCAATTATGCGATAGAGCAGTCTGACTTTGATGAATTTATCACCAATCTGAATGAGGCTGTAGCACAAAACAGCAATTATTTAAAGCGTGAGAGTGAGAATCTTACAAGAACACTTGCGGAGCTGCAGACGTATGACAGAACACATCTGACAGAGGTACAGGCAAAGACATATGATGCATTGCTTGACGCGTTGAATGTTGAGATGGATGGTGAGCAGTATGACAGTGTGGCAGCGGCCGCTGCTGATGCTGCACTTTGCAGTGTTGAGGGCGGTGTTGATTACTACAATTATCTGCTGCAAAAGTATAGTGGAGCCTGGGGCGATTTCCGTGAGACATTGGCAAATGAAGCAAACGGTAATTATCAGGTTATGAATGACTTAATGGGTGTTGATTCAACGCTTCAGGTAGGCGCAGCAAGCTTTACAAAGCAGGCACCTGATGATGCATACGCATATGATACAGTCAGCGCATCTTCAAGCGCGCTTAAGAAAAATCTTGTATGCAATGGCTTTGTAAATGGTTGGACTGAGTTCGGTATTGTTCGAGCTTATTTAAATGATGATCGATTAGATGATAATTTAAGAAATTACCTGATTGCGTCGACGAGAATGACGTATGCACTGTATGGTGTTGCTGATATTTCAGTACATGCAGGCGGCTGGGGTGAAGCAGAGGTAACAGATCTTTGCACAACTTATTTTGGAGAAGCAGGCGGAAGTAGCTATGGTTCTAGTGTGTATCAGATGGTTTTAAAGAATCCTGGAAAATATGCAGCTGCAGCGATTGACTATTTGCAGATCACAGAGCTTGAGTCAACAATGGCTGCTAATCAGGGTGAAAACTATAGTGAAGCTAATCTGTTAGACCTTCTCTTTAATCAGGGACCGGCAAACTTTAGAGTATTAAGAAGCTGGATTGGATTATAAAAAACAAGACCAGGGGGCAAAACCCTGGTCTTTATTTACACTACTTTTTTGTATTTACTCCTGTAGTGAACTGGAGACATGCCATAATATTTCTTGAAAAGCTTACTAAAATAGTAAACATCATCGTAGCCAACGCTGTTTGAGATGGCTTTTATGCTTTGTCCGTTATCAGATTCAAGTTGAATGCGGGCGCGCTCTAAGCGCATTTTAATCAGATAGTTGATTGGAGCTTCACCAGTCTCTTCTTTGAAAATTTTTGATATGTAAGCAGAGCTTAAATACATATTCCGGGCAATCAGATCAAGTGAAATCTTTTCAGCATAATGACTGCTCAGATATTGGCGGATCTCGCTTACAACATATGTTTTATGGTGTGTCTCAAAGGTGACAGGAGAACAGCTTTGTTTTGGCGGAACAGTGATCTGACGGATGATTGTCATAAGAAGCTGTGTTAAATATGCCTTTTGCATAAAGTACTGACCGACCTGATTGCTGTAGCGCTCAGATATCATACGAAGACACAGATTTGTGATATCCTGACGGACAAGACCGTCCGTGTGAAGCACAGATGAGCCGCCAGGAAAATCAAGACAGTTTGGTTCCATTCCCTTAAAGTGGAAGTTTGAAAATGAAGTAAAGAATAAAATTGCAGGGTTATCATGTACTGTCGGCAGTGTACGGTGCGGCATGTGCGACGGTACACAGACAATATCACCGGCTGTAAGTGGAGTGGTAGTTCCATCCATCCAGATTGCCAGATCACCAGATAACACTATAAAGAGTTCAGGTGCATCATGCGTATGAGAAAAATTCGATTCTGTCACCGTGCGCTTACCGGCGAAATATAAAGTTGGATTTAAGTCAGAGTAAGTAATGTCGTACGTATCACACACAGTAAAGTAAACCTCCTTAAAAATAAAAATGCCTAGAAATGATAAAGCTTGATTTGATTATTATACATCAATTTTCAAGAAAAGTACATTTTATTTTAAAAATATTAGAGTAACATGAAAGAACGGTGTTACAGTTCACTGGACACCCAATATTTACAGCAAAGCCCGAAGGTGAATGGAT
>ENA-OOZA01001620-OOZA01001620.1-human-gut-metagenome-genome-assembly--contig:-NODE-1620-length-11397-cov-3.125639_pt1 | contig 11397 bp, 7 predicted proteins | sample MGYA00241703_ERZ501378 | MGnify/ENA primary metagenome ERZ501378 (study PRJEB25962, sample SAMEA2042916) | human gut metagenome | biome: human gut; feature: human-associated habitat; material: faeces...
GCGATCTGCTGGATCGGCTGTGTAAAGTTACGGATGTACTGGAAGAAGGACTGGATATCTCCAACTTCGATGGTCTGTTTGATTGCAAGGTAACCTCCTAAGATAGAAACTCCTACATATCCAAGGTTTCCGACAAACTGCATGATCGGCATCATCATTCCGGAAAGGAACTGTGATTTCCATGCAGAACGGAACAGGATATCATTAGTCTCATCAAATTCGCGGATCACGTCTTCTTCTTTATTGAATGCTTTGACAATATTATGTCCGCCATATACTTCTTCTACCTGACCATTGATATGTCCCAGATATTCCTGCTGGCTTTTGAAGTATTTCTGTGAGTGTTTTACGATTACAGAAATCAGTACCATAGATACCGGCAGGATCAGAAGTGCGATCACAGTCATCAGCGGACTGATACTGATCATCATGATCAGTACACCGATGATCGTTGTCACGGATGTGATCATCTGGGTTGCACTCTGGTTCAGGCTCTGGCTCAGAGTATCTACGTCATTGGTTACTCTGGAAAGTACCTCACCGTGTGTAGTCGTATCAAAATAATTCATCGGCATACGATTGATTTTTTCAGAAATTTCTTTTCGCATGCGATAGGTCAGCTTCTGTGATACGCCTGTCATGATATATCCCTGGATAAAGGAGAAACATGCGCTGATCACGTACAGACACAATAAAGTTAGCAGGGTTTTACCAATCTTTGTAAAATCAATTCCGCTGCCGCCGGATACTTTTCCGACCAGACCTTTGAAAATTTCGGTCGTCGCTTTTCCGAGAACCTTTGGTCCAATAATATTGAAAACCGTACTTCCGATTGCAAATATCATAACAAAGAAAATACCGATTTTATATTCACTAAGGTAAGTAAAAAGTTTCTTCATGGTACCTTTGAAGTCTTTTGCCTTCTCGCCGGTTCCCATTCTTCCATGTCCACCGCCCATAGGTCCTCTTCTTCTTGGCTGATTACTCATACTATGCTTCCTCCTTTCCGTCATTTTCGTTATTTAAGTCTCTCGCAAGCTCTGCTTCAGAAAGCTGCGATGACGCAATCTGATAATATGCATCACAGGATTTCAGAAGCTCTTTGTGTGTTCCGATTCCCGCAATCTTTCCATCATCCAGCACAATGATCTGCTCCGCATGTAAAATGGTGCTGATTCGCTGTGCTACAATGATCACTGTGCTGTCCTGTGTCTTTTCTTTCAATGCAGCACGAAGGGTTACGTCTGTCTTATAATCCAGTGCTGAAAAACTGTCATCAAAAATATAAACTTTTGGTTTCTTTGCAATCGCACGTGCGATAGAAAGACGCTGCTTCTGACCGCCGGATACGTTGGAACCGCCCTGTGCGATCGGACTTTCGTATTTTTTATGTTTTTCTTCGATAAATTCGGTTGCCTGTGCGATTTCTGCGGCTTCCTTCATCTCGGCTTCGGATCCATCCGGATTGCCATACAGAATATTGGACTCGATTGTTCCTGAGAAAAGTACACCTTTCTGTGGAACGTATCCAAGTTCGTCCCGCAGATCATGCTGGGAAATGGTACGAATATCTTTTCCATCCAATGTGATCGTACCTTCTGTTACATCATAAAATCTTGGGATCAGGTTGATCATCGTAGATTTACCACTACCGGTACTTCCGATGATCGCCGTTGTCTGTCCCGGTTTTGCTGTAAAGCTGATATCATGAAGTACGTCTTCTTCTGCTCCCGGATAACGGAAGGATACGTGGTCAAATTTTACTTCGCCTTTTCTGGATTCTTCCAGTTTTTCCGGTGTTTTCGGATCTTCGATCGCTGTCCTGCTTGTCAGGATCTCATCCACACGGTCTGCTGCAACAGCTGCTCTTGGAAGCATAATAGAAATCATACAGATCATAAGGAAGGACATGATGATCTGCATTGTATACTGGATAAATGCCATCATATCACCAACCTGCATCTGCCCGTCACTGACACCATGTGCGCCGCTCCATACGATCAGTATGGTAATTCCGTTCATGATCAGCATCATCATCGGCATCATAAATGTCATGGCACGGTTTACAAATAAATTGGTTCTTGTCAGATCTCTGTTCGCTTTATCAAATCGTTCTTCTTCATGCTTTTCTGTACTGAATGCACGGATAACCGGAAGTCCGGTAAGGATCTCACGGGTAACAAGGTTCAGTCTGTCAACCAGGTTCTGCAGAATCTTAAATTTTGGTATTGCCACAATAAATAATACAGCAACAACCATCACGATCAGGATTACCCCAAGTACGATGATCCATGACATGCTGACATTCGTATGGAGAACCTTGAAAATACCTCCAATTGCCATGATTGGTGCATACATCACCATTCTCAGAAGCATAACTGCAAGCATCTGGATCTGCTGGATATCATTGGTACTTCTTGTGATCAGTGATGCAGTTGAAAACTTGTCAAATTCTGCATTGGAAAATCCGACAACTTTCTTGAATACCTTTCCTCTCAGATCACGTCCAGTACTTGCCGCAACTCTTGATGCAAGAAGTCCGACAAGTACACTTGCGATCATTCCGAGAAATGCAAGTGCAAGCATCTTACCGCCAGTTGTTAAAATATATCTGTTCTGGATCTTATCGGTATTCACGCCCAGAACACTGTAGGTTTCTTTAATATATGAAGTTGCTGACTGTTCCAGCATAGTATCCGGCATATCGTCCATTTTTTCTGATATTTTATCAATAACGTCTGCTCTCTGTTCATCCGGTATCATGTTCAGGATCTCAAAGATATCTGCATTTTCGATCTTTTTCACCTGTTCATCAATGTTTTTCTGCATTTCATCCTGCTGCTTCTTGGCAAGCTCCGGATTTGCCGCAAGTGCTGCTTTCTGCTCATCTGTCATCTGGGACTGCATACTCTCTGCCTGCTTTTCTGCCTGCTCTTTTATAGAAGAAATCATGTTTTCTTTCATAGATTCTTCCATCTTCTTTGTTGTATCGCTTCCAGATTCAAATCCATAAGTCAGAAGCATCGGCTTTCCAAGGATGTCAAATACCTTTCCTGACTTTTCTTCATCTTTTTTCACGGAATCCTTCAGAACATAAATTGCTCCATCATACTTATAATCCGAATCGGATTCCTTTTTCTCATATGCATCCAGCACTGTCTGCTGGTCTTCTTCTGCCACAAAAAGCAACAGCTTATTCATCTCTTCCTCTGCGATTGCATCCGGAATCTTCTCATCAATTACTCCCTGCTGGATTCCGACATTGACAATGTCTGAAGTATAAGAAGGCAATGACAGATCGCAGTACGCCTGAACGATCAGGATAACAACAATCGCTGCTATAGTTGCTGCATAAGGCTTCAAATGTTTGAATAACTTTCTCATATAGCAATTATTTCCTTTCTTAGTAACTATTTTTATTCCTTAAATGGATTTTTACATGGCATATCACGGAATTCTTTTTCCTGGAAAAGATTGTCACTCATCTGTAAAAGCAGTCTTCTGCACAGTATTTTCTCTTCTGTGCTCATATTCTTCAGGAGTGTATCTTCCGTGCTTCGGAGAATCTCATGCATGTTGCCAAGAATCTTCTCTCCTCGTTCTGTCAGATGGATCCTTGTCATCCGCTGGTCTTTTTCGTCCTGCTCTTTTCTAATATATCCGAGCTTTTCCAGTTTCTGAACTGCTACATTCACCGATCGCGGCGTAATATGAATATGATCTGCAAGCTCTCTCTGTGACATCGGTCCTACCATCTGCAATATTGCAAGAATTCCTGCCTGTCCGGCTTTCAGCTCTGTATCCTTCATCTGTTTCGTCACATACCATTTATACATATGTCCGACCTGTGCAAGAAGAAGTTGTACCGGCATATTCTCCCTGGTAAAATCCCCACACTCAAATTTATCCGACTTCACCCTTTCACCTCCCGCAATTTGATTAGATATCTATTCATTAGAGGTCTAATCGTTATTTTATGCGTATCACACACATAAGTCAACATTTATTCTCAATGATTTATATTTTTATAATATTTTTCACAAACAAATAATTAAATGCCTAACTATTATTTTCTCATATTAAAACACTACGAAAAGCAAAAAAGGACTCTTCTGCCATTTTCTGTGCAAAAAAGTCCTTATCATTTACCATATCTGCCTTACCTGTAAAGCTTTATTCAATTTTTCACAAATTACATATCTTGCAGGAATGCCTTCACATTTTCCTCTTTTGTCGCCCAGGAAGTGCATAATCGGATCACACTATGGGTCTCATCGTACCTTTCCTGATAAGTTACGCCATATTTTTGACGGATTTCCTGCAATTTGGCATCTTCCACAATAATGAACTGCTGGTTGGTATCGCTGTCCATGAAGAATTCATATCCTTTTTCTTTCAGTCCGTCTTTCAAAAGCATTGCCATATCAATCGCATGTTTGGAGATTTCAAAATAAAGACCATCTTTAAAAAGCTCCAGGAACTGAACGCCAAGCAGTCTTCCTTTTGCAAGCATTCCACCTTTTTGTTTAATGCAGTAACGAAAATCTTGCTTTAGACATGGATTTGTGATTACCACAGCTTCTCCGAACAATGCACCGACCTTTGTTCCTCCAATATAGAATACATCACAACACTTTGCAATATCCGGAAGTGTCACATCGGTTCCCGGTGCCATCAGCCCATAACCCATTCTTGCCCCATCCAGGAAAAGATAAAGTCCACATTCCTTACATACAGTAGAAATATTTTCAAGTTCATTCTTTGTATACAATGTTCCTACCTCTGTCGGATGTGAAATATAAACCATCTTTGGCTGTACAATATGTTCACGAGACTCATCACTCCAGTGCAGGTCGTAATATTCCTTGATCTGCTGTCCTGTAATTTTTCCTTCCTTTGAAGGAAGTGCCAGAACCTTGTGTCCGGTCGCTTCTACAGCCCCGGTCTCATGGACATTGATATGTCCGCTATCTGCACAGATCACTCCCTGGAACGGGCGTAAAATAGAAGAAATTACCGTAAAGTTCGTCTGTGTACCTCCCACCAGAAAATGCACATCTGCATCTGGTGCATCGCATACTTTTTTGATGGCTTCTCTTGCAGCTTCACAGTATGGATCTTCCCCATATCCTACTGTCTGCTCCATATTGGTCTCGGCAAGCTTCTCGATAATTCTCGGATGTGCCCCTTCTGTGTAATCGCTAGTAAACAAAATCATTTCAACATACCCTCTACTTTCTCTTTTAATTCTTTTGTAGCCTGCTCAATATCCGGCTGTCCAAAAACTGCACTGATCACGGCAACTCCGCAGATTCCGTTTCCGGCAAGCTCTGTCACATTCTCTCCCGTGATTCCACCAATTGCCACAACCGGAATGTCCACCGTCTCGCAGATTTCCTTTAAAACCTTATGATCCAGCTTTGTTGCATCTGCCTTTGATGTCGTGCCAAAGACTGCACCGACTCCCAGATAATCGGCTCCATGTGCCTGCGCCTTTAGCGCCTGCTCGACCGTCTTTGCCGTAACACCGATGATCTTGTCCTCGCCCAGTGTTTTCCGCACATCAAGAGCTTCCATATCGCTCTGCCCCACATGCACACCATCGGCATCTACCTTCTTTGCAATCTCTACATTGTCATTGATCACAAATGGTACATGGTAGGATTTGCAGAGTCTGGCAATCTCTTTTGCTTCTGCCAGGAACTCTTCCTCACCCAGATTTTTTTCCCTGAGCTGGATAAATGTAGCCCCACCTTTCAGCGCTTTTTCCACCTGGCTGTACAGGCTTTCTCCATTCAGCCAGTGGCGGTCTGTTACCGCATACAGAACCATATCTTTCTTATCTAATCTCATATTTTGCACCTTCTTCCAATTCTTTTCCTTCCATATTATAAATCGCATCGATGATCCGATTACGGTAGGTTGCGTTTCCATCTCCCGGCTGCATATATTTCCAGCCAGTCTCACCGGCAAGCCCCATGGCACAGACCGCTGCTGCCGCTGCTTCCAGATTATTCTCCGGATTCGCCGCAAGGAATGCCGTCATCATCCCGGAAAGCTGACACCCGGTTCCGGTGATCCGTCCCATCTCCGGACGACCGTTCCGGATCACAAAGCACCTCTTTGCATCACTTACAAGGTCTATTCCTCCAGTCACAGCAATCACGGAACCTGTCCTTCTGGAAAAATCCTTTATAAACGAAATCATTTTCTCCAGATTCTGCTCCGTCAGTGTATCTGCCTCGTCTGCATCCACACCACTCGTTGTACCATGTCCTGCTGCTAAGGTCTTGATCTCAGAAATATTTCCCCGGATCACATCAAACTGAATATCACGTATCAGATTCAGTGCCGCCTCTGTTCGGAACGAACTCGATCCTGCTCCAACCGGATCTAACAGTACTTTATGATACAGTTCATTGGATTTCTTTCCTGCTTTTTGCATGCTTTCAATCTTACGCGGATTCAGCATTCCCATATTGATATTCAGTCCCTGACAGATGGATGTGATTTCTTCAATATCAGTCGGCTCATCCGACATAATCGGACTTGCACCGCAGGCAAGAACCATATTTGCCACATCATTGATCGTCACATAATTGGTGATATTGTGTATCAGTGGTGCTTTTTTTCGTACTTCATCCAGATAGTTTCCAAGCATTCTTTTCCTCCGGTAAATCATATTATTTCTTATATCTTTAAAATTGTCTCTATAATTATAAAAAGACAGATATATGTCTGCCTTTCTTCTTTTCACTATTTCTTATTATACTCTTGATTTTCTGAAATGCAATCTGCATTTACCTGAAACATATGTCATTTCCATTCTCATCCCTGTATCCGGCAGATCTATAAAAGACTTCTCCAGATAACAACCGGGGCAGATGCTTTTTCACATCCGCCCCGGCTTCTTATTCACATGTTCACATGGATTTCAATATTCTATTTGCTTTCTGCTGCTTTCTTGCTCATCTCCGGTTTTACAATGAAGATTACCAGAAGAAGTCCAATCAGAGTAACGACTGCTGCTGTCCAGAATACAGATTTTACACCATTCTGGATCAGTGCTACATTGGTCGGATCAGCTGATGTACTTGCATTATATGCGACTGCAAATACTGCAACTGCAATTGTTCCTGAAAGTGAGTTTGCGAAGTTAACCAGAGAAGTTCCGATTCCCATATCTTCCGGTGCCAGCATTGCCTGTGCTGTTGGCGTAATGGATACAGCACGGAAGCTTTCAGCAATACCTGTAACTGCAAGTGCTACAAAATAAATCATGATCGAAGCACCTGAATTTGTTACCAACGCCATCACAGCCATCGGGATCATTGCAAGACTTGTACCAATTACCATTGCTTTCCATGCATTGGCAGCTTTCTTTCCTACCCATGCACCTGCGATAGTAGGAAGAATGATTGTAATCAGTGTACGAGGCATCTGCAGTGCACCTGCTGCACTCGTGGATGCTCCCATAACCTGCATGGCACCGATCGGTGCATAATAGTTCATGGCATTCTGATAGAAATAGCAGATAAATCCTACAATAAGGAGTACCGTGTAGTTTTTATTTTTAAATAATTTCATTGGAATCAACGGCTCTGCAGCTTTATTTTCAATCTTAACAAGTGCAATAAGAGCAATGATACCAATTACAAGACCTGCAAGAATCATTGGATTTGTCCATCCCATAGAAGATCCAAAGTTCAGTGCAAGCAGAATTCCGCAAAGTGATACGATGAGTGCGATCATCCCCGGAACATCAATCGTAACCTTTCCTTCTCTTTTCTGATTCGGCATGTTCATTCCAATCAGTACTATACCAAGAATAAGTGGAATTGCCGGCATAAGGATTGCCACAGTCAATAATCCCATATCTGTTAAAATACCTGCGATGATACTTCCTCCAAATCCACCAACAGCGATTGCGGTTGCAAGCATACCCATTGCCTTTGGTACATCTTTTCTTTCATTGATAAGACCTGCGATAATGTATGGTGCTGCTGTAAATGCGCCCTGTGCAAGGCTGACAATCAGTCTGAGGATCATAAGTGGAATCAGAGATCTCACAAATGCAAATGCAAAACCTGCAAGTGCACAGATAATTCCAGGAATCACTACAATGTTTCTTCTACCAATAAGGTCACCTAATTTTCCTCCGATCGGAGTCATAATCGATACACCGATCGCACCTACGATAGAGAAGAGTCCTACATATCCCATCGCATCAACTTTTTCAAGGATAGGTGCTGTTAACGTTGCAAATACCAGTCCATACATTGCTACGGAAAGCATCATGCAGATACATCCGATCTGAACCAAGTTTTTCTTTGCCTTCGGAAGCGGAATCGCAACCTGTGGCTGTTCCTGAGCCTGCTGTTCTTTACTCATATTCTTTTCCTCCTGTTCCTAAAGAAACCTTTACTCTCTATTTGTTATTTTTAAGCCACTGTGAAGCGCAATGTGCAAGACAAGCTGCTCCGATCGGGCAAACATCTTCATTAAACTGTGCTTTCGGATGATGTGCCGGATACTGTCCTCTTTCATCCAGATATCCTGCTGACAGATACATAAATGTACTTGGAACCTTTTCAGCGATCACTGCGAAATCTTCAGAAGCACTTGCAGAAATTCCCGGATATGGTGTGAGTCCCGGAATTCCAAGCTCCTGCATATATCCAACCACTTCGTCGGTAAGCTTCGGATTGCAGATCAGCGGAGGAACTTCTGAGATCATCTCAATATCAACGGTTCCGTTATATACAGCTGCTGTCTTTTCAGCGACTTCTTTCATTCTGCGGACCAGAAGTTCTCTTGCTTCCGGCTTGTTTGTACGGATCGTTCCCTGGAGAACAGCGGTCTCAGGAATGATGTTTGCTGCAGTTCCGCCTGCAAACTGTCCGATTGTAAGTACACAAGAATGTGTCGGATCACTTTCTCTTGCGATCAGTTCCTGCAATGCAAGATGGATATGAACTCCGATGTTGATCGGGTCAACTCCTACATGTGGATAAGCACCATGGGATCCTTTTCCATGGATGGTGATCTTAAATCCATCTACAGAATACATCATCGTATCCTTATCATTGTACATAAAAAGTCCGATTGGCATTTTTCCCGGTGATACATGGTATGCAAGTGCTGCATCAACCGGAGGATTCTCAAGAATACCATTCTCGATCATATTCTTGCTTCCTTCAAAAGTCTCTTCTGCCGGCTGGAACATGAATTTGATAGTTCCTTCCAGTGTATCTTCTTTTTCTTTCAGCATCTTTGCTGCTGTAAGAAGCATTGCAGCGTGGAAATCATGTCCGCATGTATGTGCTTCTTTTCCTGTAGGACATGCAAATTCTTCTCCGCTTTCTTCCGGCATCGGAAGTGCATCCATATCTGCTCTCAGAAGAAGAACCTTTCCCCCTTTGCCGAGTGTAGCTGTTACCCCGTAGCCACAATCCTTCGGCTCAAGTCCGTATTCTGTCAGCTTTTTCATAACATAAGCTTTGGTCTTTGGAAGATCCAGACCAGTTTCAGCATTTTTGTGGATGTGTCTGCGGTTTGCAATTGTTTCATCCTTTAATTCCAATGCTCTTTCATAGTAATTCATACTAAGCCCTCCTTTAACTTTGTTCCTGCCATTTACATTAAAAATACTGTTCTACTTTTAGAATATTTACAGAATATTTTTATTAGTTTTTGGAACATTTACAGAATAGTTATCACGATTACATAATACCAACTTCTAAAATTTTAGTCAATAATATTACAGAATATTCTTGATTTTCGTTGTTTTTACCTATTTAATCGTTATTTTTTTAATTTTCAGAATATTATGGTTGATTTATGGAAGATAATTTTATATGATACTTTTTGAGAGGTGAAAGAAAATGAGAAGAAAAATTGTGGCTATTACCAGCCAGTACTTAAAGGAACCTATCTCGCAGATCGTCTCAGAACTAAAACTAAACTGCGACATCCAGGTGGTTTCCTACAACAAATTTGACACAATATCAGAAGTTTACGATTCTTACGCCGGGGACACTGACGGATTTCTTATCAGTGGTAAGATCGCAAAAGCTGCCATTGAGTCAACTGCGCACGCTTATAACCGTCCGATTGTATCCTTTGAAATTGATATAGCCGGTCTGTACCGTGCTCTTTTGAATCTGCTGATTTCCAACCGGGATCTGGATATGGACCGGATTATTCTGGATTTCCTGATTCCGATCGATGGCGGCTGTACTGCAACCGCTTTCCTTAAGGAGCTGGACATTGATACAGTTCCACCACATATTAACAACTGGACCAAGGCACTGACCCGTACCAGTATCAGTACGATTGAAAATCATGTCCTTTCAGAGCTGATCCGTATGTGGAACAACAATGAAATGGATATGGTTCTCTGTCAGTACAGTAATATCCTGCCGGAGCTTCGTGCGCACGGGATCCCGACAATCTATCCGCTGCCAAGTGTCAGCCATATCCGGGATCTTGCAAATGAACTTCTGTCCACGATTGAGCTGGAGCACATGCGTTCCAACCTTCCGGTTATCATCAATGTATCTCCCCGTAGTTCGACAGATAACACACCGGAAAATATCCAGCAGATCTATGTCTGTATGGAAGATTTCTTTAAAAAGAATCTGATGAATTGTATCCCTCAGGAAGTGGATAATCACTGCAGTGCCCTGACCACTGTGGAAATGCTGCAGCATATTACACACAATAACAAGGTCTGCGAACTGAATGAATTTCTCACCGACAAACTGCATTTTGAATGTGCTGTAGGATACGGAATCGGGGCAAATTTTGACAATGCGATCCGTAATTCTGTAAATGCCCGCAAAGAGGCTGTTCAGTTTGGAAAAAGTTTTATCCAGAATGAAAACGGGGATATGATCGGACCCCTTGGTTCATCCGACCGAAGAGTGATCCAGAATCAGTATGTGCAGAATCTTGGAAAGATTGCAAAGCAGTGTAATCTTTCACCGGTTACGATCAAGAAAGTCCTTGCCAGTACGCATGCTGCCGGATCAAATAAAATTACAACGCACGAGCTTGCCGAACGTATGGGAAGTACGGTGAGAAATGCGAACCGGATTATTCAGAATCTGGAAAATGGAGGAGTCGCGAAGCTCGCTTATACGCAGACGACCAATGCGAAGGGGCGACCGGTTAAGGTGTACGAACTTTATTTTAATTTCTAAAGAAATATATTGATTTACAAAAATATAGGTTATGTCAGCATCAGACAAAAATAATTCCCATCAGATTCTTTGTGCAAACAATTGAATCTGGTGGGAATTATAGAGTATAAAAAATCTCCCGGAACTGCTTCCGAGAGGGCTCTACAGGGGATGACAGAATCGAACTGCCGCTAAGAGTTTTGGAGACTCCTGT
>ENA-OOZA01001621-OOZA01001621.1-human-gut-metagenome-genome-assembly--contig:-NODE-1621-length-11386-cov-2.724384_pt1 | contig 11386 bp, 9 predicted proteins | sample MGYA00241703_ERZ501378 | MGnify/ENA primary metagenome ERZ501378 (study PRJEB25962, sample SAMEA2042916) | human gut metagenome | biome: human gut; feature: human-associated habitat; material: faeces...
CGAAGGATCTGCCTTGCCGACACCATTAAAGACACGGTTATCATAAATGGTATGATCAAAATAGTATTTCGGTTTTGTAAAGTCTGCATCAATATCTGTTGCTGCCGTCAAATATCCCTTATTCGCAGCCGTTGCCGCAATCGAACGAGCATCCATAAGTGCAACAGAAGCAATCTGTCCATTCGTAACTTTCGATCCCTCGCGGTTCGGGAAGTTTCTTGTCGAATGACGGATACTAAGTCCCTTGTTGCTTGGCACATCGCCGGCACCAAAACATGGACCGCAGAAAGCGGTACGAACGGTAGCTCCTGCTTCCATCAAATCAGCAATGCGTCCATTTTTCACAAGTTCCATGAAAATCGGCTGGGATGCCGGATAAACGCTTAACGAGAATTCATCGGCACCAATGTTTTTACCGCGTAGAATGTCAGCGGCATCACATAAGTTCTCAAAGCCACCACCGGCACATCCGGCAATAACACCCTGCTCTACATACAATCTGCCATCATGAATCTTATCCGTTAACTTAAAGTCAATGTTATTGTTATCAAGGCTTACAAGCGCCTTCTTCTCTACATCACGAAGGATATCCTCAAGGTTATTGTTCAACTCTTCGATTGTGTACACATTACTTGGGTGGAATGGCATCGCAATCATCGGTTTGATTGTTGACAAGTCAACTTCAACCACACCATCATAGTAAGCAACTTTTTCCGGTGCCATTTCTTTATAATCTTCTTTTCTGCCATGGATCTCATAGAATTCTTCAATCTTTTCATCTGTCTGCCAGATAGAGGAAAGACATGTAGTCTCTGTTGTCATAACGTCCACACCGATACGGAAATCAGCGCTCAGTCCTGCAACACCAGGTCCTACGAATTCCATAACTTTATTCTTAACATAGCCGTTTGCGAATACTTTGCCGATGATTGCAAGTGCAACGTCCTGCGGGCCTACTCCCGGACGTGGTTCACCTTTCAGATAGATTGCCACAACGCCTGGCATATTAATATCATATGTCTGGGAAAGAAGCTGTTTTACAAGTTCTCCGCCGCCTTCGCCCATAGCCATGGTACCAAGTGCACCATAACGGGTATGGCTGTCTGAACCAAGAATCATCTTGCCGCCCCCTGCCAGCATTTCGCGTGCAAACTGGTGGATAACAGCCTGATGAGGAGGTACATAAACTCCGCCATATTTCTTCGCACAGGTAAGTCCAAACATATGATCATCTTCATTGATCGTACCGCCTACTGCACAAAGAGAGTTATGACAGTTTGTCAGTACATAGGGAACCGGGAATTTCTCGAGTCCTGATGCACGTGCTGTTTGAATAATACCAACAAAGGTGATATCATGAGATGTCAGCTTATCAAATTTAATCTGAAGCTTTTCCATATTTCCGGATGTATTATGTGCTTCCAGAATTCTGTATGCCATTGTATTTCCGGCTGCTTCTTCTCTGGATACCGGCTGGTTCATACTGCCTTCTTCAATGATGTCATGACCGTTCACCAGATAAATGCCACTGTCGTATAACTTCATTAACAACTCCTCCATTCATAAAAAATATGCATCCTGTATTTTGTGACGATGCAAAATGTATTTCCATTAAGCTTACTGTTCACTCCGCTCACAATAATCATTATACTTTATCTCACTAAAATCTGCAATGAATTTTCTTTACATATTTCTTTACTTATCTGCAAAGAATGGCTATACTGATTTAGAAAATATTTCTGACAGGAGGCAGCTATGTTTCGTTTATGGGGAAAAATGTGGGAAAATAACCACTTAATAAGAGATATTGTAATAGATGATGATTCTGAAGATACCAGAACTCATAAGATTTTTCGTGCACTACAGGAAATCTGCTATGAATTTGACCTGGAGAACCCGATCTGGCTTGACAACAATATTGCTGATTTTAAGCGCCACTCCAGGGCCAGGTTTAACCAGGACAGTTTTATAGAAAATATTTCGTTTGATTATCTTGAGATTCAGGTAATTGAAGAAGACTGATCATACGATCCACTTCTTCAATACCGGAATTTTCTTTATGATCACTACCGCCCCAAAGCTCAGTGTAAAGATCAGTGCGATCACAATCGGTATTGCTATAAATGTATTACTGATCATCATACTGTCAATACCTGCTTTGTGGAGAAGTGATCTCACCAGCACATGGATAAGAAAAATTCCGAATGTGCAGCTTCCAACAAAGCAGATCCTTTTTTCCTGCTTGTCATTCCATTTTATCTTTGAAACATAATTTTTGAAAAACAAAAGTACAGAAATGCCCCAGAAAAAAGCAGCCAGGGTATAATTCTCATAAAAATCCTGTATATCTGTTCCCTTCTGCTGTGACCTGATATAACAAAACAGGATGCCCATACTGATTGAAACGATTCCCAGTATGTAGATCAGTTTTTCAAGTTTTTTAGATACTCCGTACTGATACAGATAGTGTCCTGCGATATAATATCCTACAAATCCGGTAACCATCTGCGGCTGTACCGTATTCAAAACATTCATCACATGTTCTTTGCAAGGTATCGGAAAAACCTTAACCGTATATGGCAGGATCTTAAAAATCAAATACAGGAGGATCATATATTCTTCCCATTGTTTCCCGTTCTTACTGTTGACGATTTCCCACAGCATTGGCGTGATGATAAGAAGCCCGATCAGCATCGGCAAATACCACAAATGAAAATAGGAATCTGATATCATAACCAGAAAGCGCTTGAAAAAAGCAACTGATCCGAATTTCAGACCTTCATCCGTCAGACTTCGGTAAAGCGCATAAAACACCTGCCAGAATATATATGCAACAGCAATCGGAAGAATACTGTGTGTCCACAATTTCTTAAGATTCCATGTCCGTTTACGATCAAGATACAGACCTCCGCTGATCATTACAAAGCAGGCAACTGCATATCGGTTGATTCCATGATAAAAATTAGATACTGCCCATACGGATGTATTGACCGGCATGTCATGAAAATGTTGCGAAGCAACATGAATACCGATGACGCCGATGCACGCACAAATGCGCAGCAGCTCTATCCATATAATTCTTCTTTTGTTCATTTGTACCTCCAGATTTCTCTGTGTTTATTCCATAAATTCCCGTATGATCTCCCTCATGATCTCTTCCTCCTCAGGGCTCAGCATCTTGCTGAAATGACTGCCCGTTGCCGCAGTCTGCCGGATACTGGAAGCAATCCGCTCAACCATTTCTTCCCTGAGGATCGGATCTGTTTTCTGAGAGGTCTGCTGCGGTTCATACTTACGGGCTGTGGGAGGATTTTCCTTTCGGGAACGTGCCTGAAGGATATAATCCGCGAGAGAATTTGTCACCAGTTCTTCCCTGTATGAAAAATCCAGCGCCTGCCGCAAGATCAGAAGTGCAACCGGAACCGCTGTGCCGATATATAGATACTGCAGTGAAAGTCCCTGTTCCGATCCGAGTTTCGTAACAAAAAAAAGCGACAACCCCAGGCAAACCGTAGATAACAATGAAGGAATCCAGACCAGAAGATTCATTCTGTTCAGAAGCTTATCCCTTGTTTTCCACAGATTCAGCCACTTTTCTCTCAGGTTCGTTGTCGCTTTTGTCTTTCGCATGGTTCTTCTGTAGGTAAGGTGTACTGCCAGCATACCCACTCCTCCTGCTGTTCCGAGAACAGCCATCAGATAAAGCAGAATATGCAGGTCCATGATTCGTTCCAGCATAAGCCCTCCTTGTTTTACAGTCTGTGAACAGTTATCCGATAAACTCATTCTACACCTCTTAAGGCCTGTATGGAACAAAAATCGTTCGTCAAATTCCTGCAGAATTTTACATTTTTTCCAGTGCGTCTACCACTTCTTCAAACTTCATAAAATGAGACGCTTTTACGAGAATCGTATCTCCCTTACGGACATACCCTTCAAGATTCTTAAGAAGAGATTCCCGGTCTTTTTCATAATGAACTTCAAAATTCGGATCTGCTGTGCGCGCAGCGTCTGCCATATGTACAGAAAGTTCTCCCACACAGATACAGACATCAATGCCACATTTTGCAGCATGCTCTCCGACTTCTTTATGCAGAGAAATCTCATTCTCGCCAAGTTCTCCCATATCTCCGAGAATCGCCACTCTTCGTCCCTCTCCATCATGAAGTACATCCAGAGAAGCTTTCATGGACATCGGATTGGCATTATAACAGTCATCTACAACCAGAAAATTCTCTGTCTCGATCATCTTGAAACGACCACGGATTGTCTCCAGGCTTTCAATACCTCTTTTAATTTCTTCGATCGTAAGTCCGTAGATTCTGCCTACAGCCGCTGCTGCAAGCGCATTATAGACCATATGGATGCCCGGTGTCGGCACCAGTACATCAAAAGCATCTTCGTCCATATGAATACGACAGGAAACACCTTTCAGCCCCCTGCTCACGATCTGGTCTGCATAAACATCACGCTTCGCATCCAAACCGAAAAATACCGGTTTCACACCATGATAGCCATCAACCGTTGCCAGCTTATCATCATCCCCGTTCAGTACAATATGGCCGTTCGGCTGCATGGACTGGAAAATTTCCGTCTTTGCTTTGAGAACACCGTCTCTGTCTCCAAGATTTTCGAGATGACAGGTTCCGATATTTGTGATCACACAGGTATCCGGTTTCGCTATCCGGGTAAGTCGTGTCATTTCTCCAAAATCACTGATTCCCATTTCCAGAACGGCGATCTGATCGTCTTCTCTCAGACGGAATACGGTCAGTGGCAGTCCAAGTTCGTTATTAAAGTTTCCCTGTGTTTTCAGGGTACGATATTTTTCTTTCAGTACAGATGCAATCACTTCTTTCGTACTGGTCTTACCAACACTTCCGGTGATTCCGACTACCGGAATCTGAAGCTGCTGTAAATAAAATTCTGCGATATCTTTTACTGCCTGCAGAGAAGATGCAACCTGAATATACGGGTAAGCTGCATCTGGCAGCTCTCTCTCTGAAAGTGTCGCAAGTGCCCCTTTCGCCATAACATCCGGGATAAAACGATGTGCATCCACGCGTTCTCCAACAATCGGCACAAACAGACAGTCTTTCTCAATCTTACGGCTGTCTGTGGTAATTGCAGAAATTTCACGGTCGCGAAGCGCATCATCGCCATGCCAGGTTCCACTGCACACCTCTGTAAGATTTCTTAAGGTAAGATTTTTCATTTATTTTTCCTCATTCGTACTTTTTCATTGAGACTCTGATCAGTTCTTCACACAGAGTCGGATAATCCATACCGAGCACTGCTGCCTCCTGCGGAATCAGACTGGTAGGTGTCATTCCCGGAAGAGTGTTTGCCTCGAGGCAGTAGATCTTTTCATCTTTTGTTACAATGAAATCAAGACGACCATAGCTTTCCATTTCAAGTGCGTGATAGCCTTCTACCGCATATTCCTGAAGACGTCTGGTCAGTTCTTCGGAAATCGGTGCCGGACAGGTTTCTTTCACTGCGCCCGGTTTGTATTTATTCTCATAATCATAGAATCCCTGAACCGGAACGATCTGTACAACCGGATATGCTTTGCCGTCCACAACAGCAACCGTATACTCAGTACCTTCGACAAATTCTTCTACGACAACTTCATTTTCATAGGTAAATGCTCCATCCAGAGCTTTCGTATAATCAGCCTGATTATCTACGATATAAACACCAATGCTGGAACCGCCACAGCATGTCTTGACTACAACAGGGAAATCCAGGCCAAGCTCCTGCGGTGTCTCCACGCGGTCTTTTTTCTTCATGGCTTTGCCGCCCGGTGTCGGTACACCACGCATCTGGAACATGGCTTTCGTAACACCTTTGTCCATCGCCATCGCACTGCTGAGATAGCCTGTTCCGGTATACGGAATTCCCATCAGGTCAAATACAGCCTGCAGTCTTCCGTCCTCGCCGTTGGATCCATGCAGTCCGAGGAAAACAAAATCCGCTTTCTTACAAAGTTCCAGGACATTCGGTCCGAAAAATTCTTTCCTGCTTTTTTTTAACTCTTCGATGCGCGTATTAAAACTCTTGATGTAGGAAACTGCCTGCTCTACATCATAGCTTTCCGGAAAAGGATCTGCCCAGTCTACATTCTCCAGTCCGCAAAAAACATCGACCAGAATTGCCTGATGATTTTTCTGACGCAGCGCACCGCAGATTCCTGTGCCGGATACGATCGATACATCCCTTTCTGTACTTGTTCCCCCTGCTAATACAACAATTTTCATATTATCACCTCTCCTGAAACGCAAAAACCGCTGCAAAGATCCCTCTCAGAATCCCTGCAGCTCCTTTGCTGTACTGGTTACACTGTTTTGTCTTTTCACAGTTATGATCACTTATATATGACAACCGGTATTCCAGCTTCTACTGTCTGATAAATTAACTGCGCCTGCTCTTCAGGTACCGCTATACAGCCCTCTGTGGATGATTTCGGCTCTGAAAATACGCTGGTTCCACTATTCTCATCGTCACTTCCGAAAGCTGCGATATCCGCATCATCTGAAAAATCATATCCGTTTACATCCAGACCTGCTTTTCCATATATGCCTGTTTTGTCTGTAAATGGCATCCAGAAATCTACTGTTTCACCATCTCCACCGCCTGGTACTGCAGAAGATTCTTTTTCTCCCAGTGCATATACACCGGTCAGCGTACTGCTGTCTGCCACCAGCCCGGTATCCACCACCGGACTTCCACTCTGATATAATACCATTCTTTGGGCACTCAGGTCAATTTCAATATAAGAATATCCTATATCATTTATCTTTCTGCTGGCAGCTTCCTGCTCGTAGATCGGTTCACGCACCTCAGTTTTTTTCTCTGTGATGTCTTTGTACAGTGCATCGGCTTCTTTTTGCTGGTTGATCACCCATCCGTAATTTCCACCGGATACAGTGATATCTCTGTTATCATATGTAGAAAATGCCCGTTCTGTACCTGCCGTATCATATTTACCGGCAAGATCCGCCACATAAGCAGCTACTGCATCCTTACTCACGACCAGATTATCATTTTCATCTCTGTCAAGCATGCCCTTTATCACAGAGCGATCCACCGTCTCCTTGCGGTCACTGAAATCATAAGTCACCACAACATCGGTCAGATCATTCATCTGTTCACAGTCCTTAGTAAGATCCGATGCATAGGCTGTCGGGTTGATATAACAACCGTCAGCTTCCAGCTCTGCAACTGTACGACCTGTCCTGACCGCATTAGAAATGTCTTCCATCAGCTTTTCATAATCAATCTTTGTACCTTCAATCTCAGGAACGACTTCGAAACTATCCTCCAGCTCTCTGATATAGGCATCCTCCGGCTCTATATTATTCTGAAGGCACTTCAGGCTGTCGATCTTCTTCTTAAACAGATCTTCGTCATACGATACCGATGCCGGCAATTCATAAGTCTGCTGCTGGCTGAATGCAAGGAACCAGATAAAACGATTCTGGTCATGCAAAAGCTTCCTGACACTGCCATCTGATGTATATTGAAGGTTGATTTCTTCTGCTGTGATTCCCTCCTGACCGTCTCCTCTTGTACGCACCGCAAGTGCATAGACTGCAGTCTTTTGTTTCAGAAGATTTTCGGTCTCGTCCTCAGTCATGTAAGAACAATTAAAACCATTCACCTGTGACCCAGGAAGAAAATGCCCGGTAAAATAATATACACCAAAAAAGTAGGCGCCTGCGGTAAGCAGGAGCAGTACAATGATTAAACCGATCAGTAGTTTTCTTCCTTTGTCCATACTCTTGTTTTCTTCCGTCATGGCGCCTCCTTAACGTTCGCGGCTATGAAATTTTATTATTGCTGTTCAAGTCAGAATTTTATTCTGCCAGAAGTTTCTCTACGCTGGCAAGTTTTACGCAGACAACGAAAACCTTCGCAGCCTTTTCCAGCTCGTCAATTGGTGGGAAAGACGGAGCAATACGGATATTGCTGTCCTTTGGATCTTTACCATATGGATAGGTAGCTCCTGCTCCAGTCATTACGACACCGGCTTCTTTTGCCATTGCTACAATTCTTTTCGCGCATCCATCCATGGATTCGAAAGAAATGAAGTAACCTCCCTTCGGAGTTGTCCATTCTCCGATTCCGAGTCCGCCGAGTTCTTTCTCGAGAGTTGCCTCTACCATCTCAAATTTCGGACGGAGGATTGCTGCATGCCTGCTCATGTGTGCATGAACACCGTCAAGATTCTTGAAGAATTTTACATGACGGAGCTGATTCAGTTTATCATGTCCGATGGTCTGTACTGTAATATATTTACGAATATCATCAAGGTTTGCTTTTGATGCAGCTAATGCAGCGATACCGGAACCCGGGAAGCTGATCTTGGAAGTTGAAGTAAATTTGTAAACCATATCCGGATTGCCGGCCTTTGCGCACTCATCCAGAATCTCAAGCAGGAAATCCTGTTCTTTCTCGTCATCATAAAGATGATGTACACTGTACGCATTGTCCCAGTAGATACGGAAATCCGGTGCTGCCGGTTTCAGACGTGCAAAACGTTTTACGGTTTCTTCAGAATAAGTATATCCCTGCGGATTAGAGTATTTCGGTACACACCAGATACCTTTGATTGCCGGATCTTCGCTTACAAGTTTCTCAACCATATCCATATCCGGGCCTTCCGGTGACATCGGCACATTGATCATCTCGATACCGAAAAATTCTGTAATCTTGAAGTGGCGGTCATATCCCGGAACCGGACAGAGAAATTTTACTTTATCCAGTTTACACCATGGAGTATTTCCCATAACACCATGAGTCATAGAACGTGATACAGTATCAAACATAACATTCAGACTGGAGTTTCCGTAAATAATAATGTGTTCCGGATCTACTTCGGAAATCTCTCCGAGAAGACGTTTGGCTTCCGGAATACCATCCATGACACCATAGTTACGGCAGTCAACACCAGTCTCACATCTCAGGTCTGTACTGCTTGACAGAACATCCATCATATCCATGGAAATATTCAGCTGATCAACTGACGGCTTACCACGTGACATATCAAGGGCCAGTCCCTGTGCCTTAATTTCTGCATACTGCTGATCCAGCTCTTTCTTGAGAGCCTGAAGCTGTTCTTTACTCATCTCACTGTATTTCTGCATATTCGTCCTCCTCGTGCCGCTTCCAGAATCCTGTCCCGGCAAAAATTCTTTCATCTTAAATAGCTTTTTGATCTTAAATTATTATCTCGTATATTTTAGTATTGTAAAGTACTGCTTGTCAAGCCCCGCCACCTCTCTATTTGTAAAAAATTTTTTCAAATCAAAGTGATAAAGTGCGAATTTGAACGAATTTCCGCAAAATGTATCGTCTGTATACCCGAAACTACATAGTTTTACTTGCGGAATCGTCACGATTCACCTATACTGATGAGATAGAGATATTTTACTATATAAATAAGACTATAAGAAAGGTTATCATATATATGTGGATTGCAAATGACTGGAAAGAATACGAAGTAATTGACACTTCCTGCGGCGAGAAACTGGAGCGCTGGGGTAAATACACGCTGGTCCGTCCGGACCCGCAGGTTATCTGGGATACCCCGAAGGTAAGCCGTGGATGGAAAAACATGAATGCCCACTACCACAGAAGCAAAAAAGGCGGCGGGGAATGGGAATTCTTTGATCTGCCACAGCAGTGGGATCTTCATTACAAAGATCTGACCTTCCATCTGAAACCATTCAGTTTCAAACATACCGGACTTTTTCCGGAACAGGCAGTCAACTGGGACTGGTTCGGAGATAAGATCCGTAACGCAGGCCGTCCGGTCAAAGTTCTGAATCTTTTTGCCTATACAGGCGGTGCGACTCTGGCTGCTGCCGCTGCCGGCGCACATGTTACACATGTTGATGCCTCCAAAGGTATGGTCAACTGGGCAAAAGAAAATGCGGCTGCATCCGGACTCTCTGAAGCACCGATCCGCTGGCTCGTTGATGACTGTGTAAAATTTGTAGAACGTGAGATCCGACGTGGAAATCACTACGATGCGATCATCATGGATCCACCTTCTTACGGCCGTGGACCGAAAGGTGAGATCTGGAAGATTGAGGAGGCAATTCATCCGCTCATCAAGCTGTGCGTGAAGCTTTTAAGCCCGAATCCACTGTTTTTCCTGATCAACTCCTATACGACAGGACTTGCACCGGCTGTGCTGACCTATATGCTTTCAACAGAACTTAAGGATTTCGACGGACATGTTGATTCTCAGGAAATCGGACTTCCTGTTACTTCAAACGGACTGGTGCTGCCATGCGGTGCATCTGGAAGATGGGAAGCAAAATAGAATATTTTAATTCTTCTGAAAATTAATAATTTTTCTCATTATTTTCTTGAATCTGTTGATATACAGAGATATAATACAGTTATCAAAAACGTATCAGGAGAGGTGAAAATAATGACGGAAGAACGCCCAAACGATACTCTTCCCTACACCTGTACTCCGGCCTATGACCGCAGCAACTGTGGGAATTGTGTCTGCGCCACCTGTTATGAACAGGAATTCTGCAACCGCTGCAGCTCCTGTGAGAATCTTTCCCGTAAGAAAGAATCCTGCAACAGTTATGAAGGCGCATATTGCTACTAACCAAAAAAGATACTGAACGCTTTTTTCAAAGGCCGGTTCATACCGCCCGGCGATCGAGAAATGTCCGTCCCGAACGAAAAGCAGGTGCGAGTAAATGAGCGAGACGAGCTGGTCCCACTTGATCGTCTGATAGGATGCAAGCTCTGCACGGATGGCATCTTCCGCCTTTTGGAACGTCTCCTCACCGAAATAGTAGTAAGCGCCGTAGGAGTAATGCAGCGCGCGGAAGAACAGGTCCACATCCTCAAGCGCTTCCGCGCGCGTAAGGACCGCCTTGCCGGGATTGTTCAGATTTTTCAGGCTGTCGATCTCTGCCTGCGTGATCTCGACCTCGCCGCGGTGATGCTGTAACTATGCTTCAAAGCCGTCGAACGACTCTTCCCTTGCCATATCGGCGCGGCGCTTCTCGTTCACGTCCTTAAGCAGTTTTTCAAATGCGTTTTGGTAGACCGCTGTGGAACCCTTGCTCAAAACGATGGCAGTATTGCTGTCGGCGTCATAATCGACGGTAAAGCCGAGCGCATCGCCGAGGTCGCGCAGCTTAAAATAGTTGTTTCCCCCGATGTTGTAGACGGAAAGACCGTCCGCAGCCTTTCCGTCGATCAAAACGGACTGCTTGCTGACAACGGCTGTTTTGGACTGATCCCGCCCGCGCGCAAGCTCGCCGCCGACAGGGGGATATTCCTTCCCAGAAACGACCGTGACCGCATTGCTTTGCTCATCGAACGAAACGGAAAAGCGGCTGCCCGTCTT
>ENA-OOZA01001622-OOZA01001622.1-human-gut-metagenome-genome-assembly--contig:-NODE-1622-length-11374-cov-3.025886_pt1 | contig 11374 bp, 11 predicted proteins | sample MGYA00241703_ERZ501378 | MGnify/ENA primary metagenome ERZ501378 (study PRJEB25962, sample SAMEA2042916) | human gut metagenome | biome: human gut; feature: human-associated habitat; material: faeces...
TGCTTTTGGTTTTATTCATCTTTTGAACCATTTATTTTTAATAATTTAAATATTTCTACTATAACTATTGGTGCTAATACTAAACATACTAATTCTATAATATTTTCAGTCGGTAATACTGGTATACTAAAGATTTCTCTTAATCCTGGTATTAATAAGATTACAAACATTAGTACTGCTGATATTATAATTGCCCCTATTAGTTTCATATTGTTAAATATTCCTGTTTTGAATATTGATTTTTTGTTGTCTCTTACATTAAATACGTGTACTAATTCTGATAATGCAAGTGTTACAAATGCCATTGTTTGCCCTACTTCTATTTTTGATTGGTCTAGTGTTAATGTTCCTATTGGTTCTTTTGTTGTTGCAAGCCCTATCATAAATGCTGCAAGTGTAAGTCCACCAATCATTATTCCTTGATATACTACTCTCCAAGTCATTCCTTTTGTGAATATTCCTTTTCCTGGTTTGATAGGTTTTCTTTGCATTATATCACTATTGGCCGGGTCAAAAGCTAAAGCTAAGGCAGGTAATGAGTCTGTTACTAGGTTTATCCATAATATGTGGATTGGTAATAATATTTCTAATCCGTTTATATCTGTTATTCCAAACCATTTACTAAATAATGGTGTTAACAATGTTGCAAAAAATAGTACAACTACTTCTCCTATATTACTTGATAATAGGAATTGAATTACTTTTAATATATTGTCATATATTTTTCTTCCTTCTTCTACTGCTGATACTACTGTTGCGAAGTTGTCATCTGTTAATATAACATCTGCTGCTTCTTTTGCTACATCTGTTCCAACTATTCCCATTGCACAACCAATGTCTGCTTTTTTTAGTGCCGGACTGTCATTAACTCCATCACCTGTCATTGCAACAACTTCACCATTTTTCTGCCAAGCTTTTACTATTCTTACTTTGTGTTCTGGTGATACTCTTGCATAAACTGAGTAGTGTCTTACATTTTTTTCTAGTTCTTCATCTGTCATTTGTTCTAATTCTAGACCTGTGATTGCTTCATCATCATTTTCTAGAATTCCTAATTTTTTTGCTATTGCTGTTGCTGTTATTTTATGGTCTCCTGTAATCATTACTGTTTTTATTCCTGCTGTTTTGCATTTTTCAACTGCTAGTTTGGCTTCTTCTCTTGGAGGGTCTATCATTCCAACCATTCCTATAAAGATTAAGTCATTTTCGATTGTCTTCATTTCTTCTTTTGTTGGTATATGGTCTATTTCTTTATATGCACATCCTAATACTCTTAAAGCATTTTGTGCCATTTTTTCATTTTCTTGTCTTATTTTATTAATATAACTTTCTAATTCTTCTGATATTTGACCACCTATTTCATATGAGTTACATCTTTTTAGTATTTCATCAATTCCGCCTTTTGTATATACAACATATTTATCTCCAACTTTATTTACTGTTGTCATTAATTTTCTATCTGAATCAAATGGAATTTCTTCTACACGTTCCATTCTGTCATATATGCTTGGATCAAAATTTAATTTAAATCCCATATCTACTAAGGCTGTTTCTGTTGGGTCTCCTGTAAGTGTTCCATCTGATGATATTTTTGTGTCATTACATAACATATTAGCATATACTAATTTTGTTAATTCTTCATCTATTTCATCATCTGAAATATTGCTTGCTTCTCTTGTTGCATCATTCCAAAATATTTTTTCTACTGTCATTTTATTTTGAGTTAATGTTCCTGTTTTATCTGAACAGATTACTGTTGCACTTCCTAGAGTTTCTACTGCTGGCAGTCTTTTTACAATAGCATTTTTCTTAACCATTTTTTGAACACCTATTGCTAATACTATTGTTGATACTGCTACTAGTCCTTCTGGTATTGCCGCAACTGCTAAACTTACAGCTGTCATAAACATACTTATTATTTCTTTTCCTTGTAATATTCCTAATATAAATATTACTGCACAAATCACTAGTGCTGCTATTCCTAAGGTTTTACCTAATTTATCTAATTTTTGTTGAAGTGGTGTTTCTTGTTTTTCTGTTGAGTTTATCATTCCTGCAATTTTACCAACTTCTGTTGTCATTCCTGTTTCAACAACTATTCCTTTTCCTCTACCATATGTTACTAAACTTGATGAAAATAACATATTTTTTCTATCGCCAATTCCAATTTCTTGTTCTTCTATGATTTCTGATGTTTTTTCAACTGGAACTGATTCTCCTGTTAATGAACTCTCTTGTGTTTTTAAGTTTACTGCTTCTATTATTCTTAAATCTGCTGGTATATAGTCTCCTGTATCTAATACTACTATGTCGCCTGGTACTAGTTCTTTTGATGGTACTACTTCCATATTTTCATTTCTAATTACTTTTGATGCGTGGTCACTTAGTTTTTGTAATGCCTCTAAAGATTTTTCTGCTTTACTTTCTTGTGCTACTCCTATTATTGCATTTACTATTACAACTATTAAAATTATTATAGTATCTGTTATTCCTTCTCCTTGTAATACTCCTACTATTCCAGAAACTATTGCCGCTATTATTAATACTATTATTGAAAAATCTTTGAATTGTTCTAAAAATCTTTGGATTATTGATTTTTTTGCTATTTGTTGTAATTCGTTAAAACCATATTTTTCTTGTCTTTCTTCTACTTTTTCTTTGCTTAGTCCTTTTTCTAAGTCTGTTTCTAGTTCTTTTTCTACTTCTTTAAATGTTTTGTTAAACCAATTTCTTTTTTCCATGAAAGTTCCTCCTTTTTTTATTTTTTACCAAATTTTGTGTTTTATTCGCTTTTGCTTAATATTAAAGCGAGACTTTTAAAAGAAATTTAAAAAATCAAATTTCTTTTAAAAGTCTCGCTTACTTAATTAGTTTTAAGCTTACTAACCAGATAATTTTGTTTATCGCGACTGTTGATTAGTAATTTAAAGCTACTCCCTTTTAATTTGGTGACCCCTACGGGAATCGAACCCATGATTCCACCTTGAGAGGGTGGCGTCTTAACCGCTTGACCAAGGGGCCATAAATACTAGCACACTATGTACTATGTATTTATATCATGTTTTTAACAATTAGTCAACACTAATCTTTAAAATTTCTCTCAATCTATCAGTTTGTTTAGTCAAATACAAATATCCAAGAAGTGCCTCATATGCTGTTGCATACATATATTCCTGAACATTAGCATTTTTAGGCAAATGATGATTTTCCGCATTCCTACCTCTTCTAACAACATCTTTTTCTTCATCTGACAAATCATCATAAATACGTTTCAAAATTTCTGATTGAGCACCAGCTTTAACATACTTTATAGATTCAATATGTAATGCATGTGGCTTCATATGTGTTTCATTTACCAATTTTGTTCTTATGTACAACTCATATACACAATCGCCAACATATGCCCATGTAAGTGGTGGTAATAATTTTACTTCCTGTATATCACGACTAATTTCAACAAATAATTCCAATTTTTTCCCTCTTTTCTAAATAAATTGTATATTTTTAATTTTTACTATCTGCTTTTTCAATTGTAATTTTTCCTAATACTCCATTTTTAAATTCATCTAATAAGATTTTTGCTGTTTTTTCATCATCTATATTTCCACCTGAAATTATACACCCTCTTTTTCTTCCTATTTCTTGCATAATCTCATAAATGTTTTGATTTTCTGGTTGGAAATCTTGTCCCATAACTTCTTTTATGTATTCCTCGTTTAATTGATATCTTTGGCATATTTTTTCTGGATATTCTTCTAATAGATATTTTGTTAGTTCATATGCTACTTCTATTCTATCTAATACATCTTCTTTTATAGAACCTGTAAACGCTAAATGCAATGCAACTTCATTACTCTCAAATTTAGGCCACAATACACCTGGTGTATCTAATAATTCTACTTTTTCATTAATTCTAATCCATTGTTTTTGCCTTGTTACACCTGGTTTGTTTCCAACTCCTGCTAAATTTCTTTTGCTTATTCTATTTATAAAAGATGACTTTCCAACATTCGGTATTCCTAATATCATTGCTCTAATTTTTCTTCCTGTTCTCCCTTTTGAATCCATTTCTTCTTTTTTGTCTTTCATGACTTCTTCTATTTTGCTTACTACTTGTCCTATTCCAATTCCAGATTGTGAATCTGTTAATACTGCTGGTATTCCTTTTTTTGCAAAATATGATAACCATCTTTGACTTTCTTTTTCTTCTGCCAAATCACATTTATTTAATATTACTATTTTTTTCTTTCCTTTTGTTATTTCTTCCATATCTGGATTTCTACTTGCTATTGGTATTCTAGCATCTAGTAATTCCACCACAATATCTATTAATTTTAAATCTTCTATTATCTGTCGTTTAGTTTTTGCCATATGTCCTGGATACCAGTTAATTCCGACTGATGGAAAACTTTTTGGACTATCATCTTTTTTCTTTTCTGCTCTGATTTTTCTTTTTTGGTACATATCCATTTTAATCACTTCTTTCTATTCTATCATTTAAAAAAATACTTAAAAGTATTTGTTTTTCGTTTTTAACTTGAAAGTATTATATCATATTTTTGTTTATTTATAAAGTCAAGAGCCTCAAAATATTTATCTTCATATTTGAATATTACTTTTATATTACCATCTTCACTAACAATAATATCTTCAATTAACTCATCTATCAATAATCTATTTAGTTCATTTATTTTTTCTTTCTTTTTAAATATATTCATCCAATCAGTATCGTTATTTTTTATTGTTTCTTTTTCTTTTTCCTTTTTTGAATACAAATTAGAAATTATGCACAAAATAATTAAAACAATAATAAATAGTACTGATATTAATAATTCTTCAAACATTTCTTACTACTCCTCCAAATCCATTTATTTCCATCATTTTTTGATAAAAAAAGCAATACAAAAAACTTTTATAATCCTTTCGTACTGCTTAATCAATTATAAATTTCATATTTTTATTTAACTACATTGACATTATAGCATTATAGCCTCCAAAAGCCAACCGATATCAGCGTATAATTTCAACCGATTTCTGCTAGAATTTTTGTAGTGTTAAGGAGGTTTTTAAAATGTTATTTAAAGAAGCAATTACTTTAAGAATACTTGAATTATGTAACAAATATAATTACACTCCAAATAAACTTGCTGAATTATCTGCTATTGCACCATCAACATTAAGGGCATTATTGGCAAACAATGTAGATAATCCAAGTTCTACAATTATCTTTAAAATATGTAAAACTTTAAAAATAGAACTTAAAGATTTTTATGACTCTCCATTATTTGATATGGAGAAATTGGAGTATTAAAATAAGAGGCTTGTAATAGCCTCTTTTATCGTTTTATCAGATATATTATTTTTCCTTAATTATATTTTTACTGCAAATATAAGTTACTAAGAAGTATCCTCCATAAATTGCAACAATAAATATTGCAACACCAATTATTGATGATACTAAATTAGCGGCTCCAAAGGAACTTAACAAAAAATTACAAAATTTAATTCCAAATACAGAATGTATAATTGCAACTAATAACGGAAACATAAAAAATATACCAATTTGTCTAAACAATGCTTTATTAATCATTTTTTCATCTACGCCTATTTTTCTTAGCATATTAAACTTTTCTACATTATCACTTGATTCCGATAATTCTTTAAGTGCTAGAATTGCAGCACAAGAAATTAAGAATATAATACCTAAGTATAATCCTATAAATGTAACCATTGCACCTAGTCCAATACTATTTTCTTTAATTGTCATTTTAGAATCAAAATCAATAACAGTATTATTAGAATTTTCTTTGCAAATTTCACTTAACTCTTTTTCCGAAAGATTTTTCTCATTTATATCTGTAACATTATAATTAGCAGTTAAATATTCATATTTTTTCATTGAATCATTTACTGCATTATCAGGAACAACAAAAACTCCCATATTTGAATATGTTGAATTCATTGCAATAAAACCTTCTACACAACTATCATATTTTGGTTTTAATTCCTTTTCATTTATATTAAGTATTGTATCTACCTTAAGTCCCTCATTCCTGAATTCTACATATTCTGAATAATTAGCAACAATAAAATATTCATCATCATTTAATGTATATTCTTTTAGTCCAAACAATTTTGCAATTTTGTTGTAATCACTTATCTTTACAATACTTTCCTTCTTATTGTATGGCATTAAAGGATATTTATCCTTTGCAATATCATAGTAAGATCCAATACTGGTTTTTAAGTCAATATTATCAAAGTTATAAACATCAAGTTTTACTATATCTTTAAGTTTGTTATCTACATCATAGCCTAATTTTTCAAGTGTATCATATATTGAAATTTTTGAATCTTCTATTTGTTTTTCAGAATAATACTCATAATCAGTTACATTTATAAACTTACCAATTTGAACATCTGCTGGAGCCAATTTTTTCAAATTATTTGTCATAGATATTTTCATAGACATTGCACTCGATAGCACGCAAATCGTTATAAATAACATCAAACATATTATTGTCATCGAAAAAGTCATAGTATTTATTTTACTTGAAAACTGTCTAAGGGTGAAACTATTTAACCCTTTATAATAAGTGTTCTTCATACTTATAAATATTTTTAAAAGCAATCCCGATAAAGACCAAAACACAAAGAAAGTTGAAACAGCACCTATTCCTATAGGAACAAAAATACTATTTGCATTAGCCATTTTCTCAATACCACCAGTAACCTGATAATAAGCAAATCCTAATGCTATACAAGAAATAATAAACACTATTGTACAAAACAATGGATTTTTTAATTTTATTTTTTCAGATTTTTTGTTAGAATGCATTAAATCTATCAATTTACATTTACTAATATTTATAGTATTAAATATCATAACTACAAAATACATAATACTAAAATAAATCAAAGTTTTAATACAAGCATTTGTTGAAAATACGAATTGAAATCTAGTTAAATCTGCTTCAAACATATTAGCAACCAAAATACTCATCAATTGTGATAATAAAAAACCTATTCCTAAACCAACTACCAATGAAACTATACCTATTATTAATGTTTCAATAAATAATATTAAGGATATTTTCTTTTTGCTCATTCCAAGCGTTAAATAAACTCCAAATTCTTTATTTCTTCTTTTTATTAAGAATCTACTTGCATAAACAATTAAAAACGCTAATATTATAGATACAAACACGCTAACACCAGAAAGAATATTGGTCATAAGTTTTATTATTTCTGCTGTTGTTGATGATACCTTCATCATAACTGACTGATCATCTATTGCATTGAACACATAAAAAATCGCAACACCTAGTATCAGAGTAAAGAAATAGATGGCATAATCCTTTATACTCTTACTAATATTTTTTAATGATAACTTAAAGAGCATCGTTTAAGTCACCACCAAGTAATGTTACAACATCTATTATTTTATCAAAAAATTCTTTTCTAGAATTTGTTCCTTTAATTATTTCATTAAAAATTTTGCCATCTTTGATAAATATGACTCTTGAAGAATAACTTGCAGTAAACGCATCATGTGTCACCATAAGAATTGTTGCTTGTAATTCTTTATTCAAATAATCAAATTTTTCTAAAAGCATTTTAGCTGACTTTGAATCCAATGCACCTGTTGGTTCATCTGCAAGAATTAACTTTGGATTAGTAATTATTGCTCTTGCACTAGCGACTCTTTGCTTTTGACCTCCACTCATTTGATATGGATATTTATTAAGTACATTAACAATATCCAGTTCTTTTGCAACTTTTTTAATTCTTGTATCAATTTCTCTTGAATTCACATTTTGAATAGAAAGTGCCAAAGCAATATTTTCATAAGCAGTTAAAGTATCAAGTAAATTAAAATCTTGAAATATAAAACCTAACTCTTCCCTTCTAAACTTATTTAGACTATTTCCTCTTAATTTTGTGATATCATTACCTGCTACATAAATATGTCCAGATGTAACTTTATCAATTGTAGATATACAATTTAAAAGAGTAGTCTTTCCAGAGCCACTTGCTCCCATTATTGCAACAAATTCTCCCTTTTCAACATCAAATGATAGGTTATCAATTGCTTTTGTAAGACTAGATTTATTGCCATAATATTTTTCAATTTTATCAATTTTTAAGATATTTTCCATAATCTTTCTCCTTTCTGATTACATTGTAATATAAAAGATAGGATTAGTCGTTATTCTAATATTACAGAATATTACAATTTTGTAATATTTATTTTTAGTATCCAAATCTGCATAAACTTTAATCAACTTTATAAAAATCATTTTTATAAAAGATAATTGTAATTTTTGTATATTTATGTATTTCAGATTCAATAATTATCTTATGTCCTAATTTATCGCATAATTTCTTGACAATATAAAGTCCCATACCTGTTGATTTTGCCATTATTCTACCGTTTTCACCAGTGAAAGATTTATCAAATACTCTTTTTATATCGTTTTTAGGTATTCCTATTCCATTATCCCAAATAGTTAGATATACTTTATCTTTTTCATCTTTTACACTGATTTTTATTATTGGATCGTTATTATTTTTTTTATATTTAATACTATTGTTTATAATCTGATTTAATACGAACTCTAACCATTTTGAATCCGTTAAAACTTTTTCATTATGAATATCAACTTCAAGATTAACTTTGTTTTCTAATAAGTCATCTTTATTTTTTAAAGCAACATCTTTGATAATCTTCTGCAATTCAATTTCTTTGATAAGATAATCTTTCTCGGCATTTTCGCTTCGAACGAAATATAAAATTTGATCTATATAGTTATCTAACTTTCTAATTTGTTCTATATATCTCTTATCAAACATATTTTTGTTGTTATGAATTAATAAAGTTAAACTTGCTACTGGAATCTTTACTTCATGAATCCACATTTCTACATATTCCTTGAAATCGGTAATACTTAAATTATATTCTTTTACATTTTCAATCATTGACTTGTTTATATCATAAAGAATTTGATAAAAAATTTCGCCATCATAAAAGTTTGGCTTATTTAATATTTCTAAAATTAAATATTTTTTATCTAACTTATCAAGCGTATTTAATATTTTTTTGTAAAATTTGTATTTCCTGAAATAATCAAAAATAATATTAAATGTTGCAACTAAAAAAAATAATATTGTCAATGCTATTTTCAAATCATTTTCCACTTTAAATGCGTTTAACATAAGAATAGCAATTATGAATCCAACAATTGACACAGTTATCTGTACTGTTTTATCTAATAAATATTTTTTAAAACTCATAATAATTTATACCCTTGTCCTTTTCTTGTTTCAATTCTATTTTCAAGTCCAAAATTTTGTAATTTATTTCTCAATCTACTAATATTTACTGTTAGAGCGTTGTCATTTATAAATTCATTATTATTCCATAAATCTGTCATTAAATCATCACGAGTTACTATTCTACCACGATTACTTAAAAGATATGTAAAGATAATCATTTCATTTTTAGTTAGTTCTAATACCTTTTCACCTTGTTTCAATATTCCCTTTTGTGGATTAACACTAATATTATCATAAAATAAATCGTCCATATTATTATCCATTCGTTTAAATATATTTTGTATTCTCAATAATAAGATTGTTGGATTATATGGCTTAGTAATATAATCGTCTGCACCATAAGATATAGATAAAACTTCATCTACTTCTCCTACCCTGCTCGTAACCATAATAATAGGAACATTAGATTCTTTTCTAATTTCTTTTAATAAAATTTCACCATTTTTATTAGGTAAATTAATATCCATTAAAATTAAATCAAATTTCATATTTTTTATATTTTCTTTAACATTATCAAACTTTTCTATAATTAATACTTCATACCCTGAATTTTCTAACAAAGATTTTAACTCATTTCTGATGATTTTTTCATCTTCTATAATTAATATTTTTTTCATAGTTTGTCTCCTTTCATAATTTGCTTTTTTAATCATTCATATTATATCACTTTAATTTTATAAATTATAATAATTCAGAAAATTAAATATAATTATTTTATAATTTTTTCTGCTTCAACTTTATCTAGGTTACCATATTTAATCATTTTATTTATGACTTGCCTCTGTCTTTCAATTGCTAAATTTTTATTTTGAATTGGATTATATAAAGACGGAGCATTTGGGATTCCTGCTAGCATAATTGATTCACTATCGTTCATATCTTTTGGTAATTTATTAAAATAACCTAAACTTGCTGACTTAACAGAATAAAATCCATTGCCAAAATATGAAGTATTCAAATATAATTCTAATATTTCATTCTTATTATAGTTACTTTCTATGCTAAATGCCATAAAAATTTCTGCAACTTTCCTTACTATTTTCTTATCTTGTGTAAAATAGATATTCTTGGCTAGTTGTTGGGTAATTGTGCTTCCTCCCTCTACAAATTTCATTTTTTTTATATCATTTACAAATGCTCTTCCAATAGAAATGACATCTATCCCAAAATGTTTGTAAAATCTATGATCTTCAACTGATACAACTGCTTTTAAATAAATTTGAGGCATATCATCAATTTTTGTATAATCTTCTTTTTGTCTAATTGTTGTAATTTTATCCTTTAATGGCATTTTATTTATGGCACTCTTATACATTTGATAACCACTACAAATAAAATAACTTCCTATACAAATAAATATTAATAAAATTGTTATTGCAATCTTTTTAACTAATTTCATATAATGCTAATCCCTTCTTTACTAAAAAGTAATTTATTGCAATAATATTATCATTTTTTATCATATAAGTCGTCATTCTAATATTACTCAATATTACAATTTTGTAATGTAATTTAATTATGTATCAAGGCTATTTCTTAATTTCAGAAATAACCTTTTTTATTTTAGTATATAGAATTAGTATTCCTATACTTAATTTTAAAATTGCAATTAGCATACTTACTCAGCCTTAAAGTAGTTAAATTACTCTGAGGATCAACATCCACAACTAACACTCTTTTTCCTTGTTTAGCCAATGCTACACCAAGATTAAAGGTTGTTGTTTTACCAACTCCTCCTTTCTGATTTGTGATTGCAATTACCTTGCACTTACTTTCTTGCATATTCTCGCCTCCTTTCTTTTAATTTAGCCACCTTAATTTAATAAGATGGCTATGTATTCCATTTTTGGCATAAAAAAAGAACTGACCATTTTTAATCAGTTCAAATATGTTTAATAAATTTTATTTAATTTTAAAATTAGTTCATCAATAGGTTCTGTATAGATACCTTATTTTAATTTATCATTTTTAAATTGTATTAAGACGTTTAAAATTATGTTAGTTTCTATATTTTTAATAGGTAGTTTTATTTTTTCAT
>ENA-OOZA01001634-OOZA01001634.1-human-gut-metagenome-genome-assembly--contig:-NODE-1634-length-11307-cov-2.773196_pt1 | contig 11307 bp, 8 predicted proteins | sample MGYA00241703_ERZ501378 | MGnify/ENA primary metagenome ERZ501378 (study PRJEB25962, sample SAMEA2042916) | human gut metagenome | biome: human gut; feature: human-associated habitat; material: faeces...
GCTGCAAGCGCCGCCACCAGAAGTGCCGCGCCTCCCCGCAGTTCCTCTGCATAAACACAGTTTCCATGCAGCTTCCCTCCACAGACAATTGCTGTGTTTCCGTCCACCCGAATATCTGCGCCCATTTTGCGTAGTTCATGGCAGACCTTAAAACGGTTTTCAAATATATTTTCTTTTATTATACTTTTACCGGGAACAGTTGCCAGAACCGCCAGAAGCGGTGACTGCAGATCTGTGGGGAATCCCGGATAGACCTCTGTCTCCAGAAACGGAAGGGAAAAACATACCCGGCTTCCGTCCGCTATTAGTTTACCACTGTTCCATTCATATTGTCCACCCATTTTCCTATATACTTGAAGGAAGGTATCCAGTTCCCCCTCCGGTGCATTCTCGATCACGATGTGTCCTCTGGTAGCGGCGGCTGCGCAGAGATACGTACCGGCCACGATCCGGTCCGCCGGAATCTGCATCTTCGTACCACAAAGTTTTTCTGTTCCCTCGATGCAGATACAATCCTCTCCTGCTCCTTCGATCTTTGCCCCCATTGCATTCAGAAAACGGCAGAGCCATACGATTTCCGGCTCTCTGGCACAGTTTCGAAGCGTGGTAGTACCTTTTGAAAGCGTCGCACACAGAATTGCCTGTTCTGTTGCCCCGACACTCCTTTTCGAAAAAACGATTTCCGTCCCGCAAAGCTTTTTACAGGAGACCGTTATTTTTTTCTCTTCTTCTTTTATTTCCGCCCCAAAACGCCTTAATACATAAAGATGAAGATCCACCGGTCGCTTCCCGATCACACAGCCGCCCGGATAGCCTATCTCCGCCTGCTGATTTCTGGCAAGAATCGGTCCCAGAAGAATGATTGAACTGCGCATCCTGCCGCTGTATATTTCCGGCACATGACTTCCGTCTGCATGGGTACAGTCCAGATACAGATCATGGTCTTCCCACCATGTTTCCGCCCCCAGCGCGCGTAAAATTTCTTCCATATAAAAAACATCCGTAATTCGCGGACAGGCTTTCAGTACATTGATGCCACGATAAAGAAGCGCTCCCGCCATCAACGGCAGCACCGTATTTTTAGAACCCTGAACGGTTATATTTCCATGAAGACATTTTCCCCCGATTACGTGAATTTCATCCAAACATTCCACTCCCTCAGGGACTCTTGCTGTTATTATATGCAAAAGACCAGATCCCGTTCATTTCCAAGCGGAATCTGGTCTTATGAAATCAATATTTATTGCCCTGCCACAGCGATTACAGGTTTCTGACATATTCTTTAAACATATCTCCGCGCTGTTCATAGTTGTCAAACTGTCCCCAGCTTGCACATGCCGGTGAAAGAAGAACGGCATCTCCCGGATTTGCCTTTTCTGCACATACCTTTACTGCCTCTTCAAGGTTTTCACATAAGATGCACGGACATACACCGAGGCGCTCTGCTGCCTCTTTGATCTTGTCGCGTGTCTGGCCGATCAATACCAGATAACGTACTTTGCTGTCGAAGGCATTCAGCCATTCATCATAGCTGGAACCTTTGTCATAACCGCCGCCGATCAGAAGTGTCGGACGGTTCATTGCCTGAATGCCTTTGATTGCAGCATCCGGATTGGTTCCCTTGGAATCGTTATAATATGCAACACCATTTTTCTCTGTTACATATTCGATACGATGCTCCACTGCAGTAAATTCACAGATGCTCTTACGGATGCTCTCCACCGGAACACCTGCATAATATGCCATTGCAGATGCAGCCATGACGTTTTCGAAATTGTGCTGTCCGAGAAGTTTGAGTTCTCCGGTATGCACCAGCGGAATCTCTTCTTCAGAAGTTTTCAGGATGATCTGATCACCATCCAGATAAATTCCCTCTTCAAGCTTACGTACACTTGAGAAATATACAACCTTCGGAGTAATATTCTGACCAAACTCACGAAGGACCGGATCTTCATAGTTCAGGATACAGAAATCATCCGCTGTCTGGTTCTTAACGATCAGTTCTTTTACACGGATATATTCTTCCATTGTATGATGTCTGTTCAGATGGTCTTCGGTGATATTAAGGATTGCGCTGACCTTCGGTGCAAATTCTTCGATTGTCTCAAGCTGAAAACTGCTGATCTCCGCTACTGTCGTAGTATTATCCTGCATCTCCAGTGCTTTGGAAGTATATGGAGTACCGATGTTTCCGACAACAAAAACAGAATCTTCTGCATCTCTCATGATCTTACCAAGCAGTGCAGTTGTCGTTGTCTTACCGTTTGTTCCGGTAATTGCAAGCACTCTTCCCTTACCTGTGCGATAAGCAAGCTCGACTTCTCCCCAGACCGGAAGCCCCTGCTCATAAAAGCTCTTTACGATTGGGATATCAGTCGGTACACCGGGACTTAATACAACCAGATCCAGTGCTTTTCTTACTTCTTCCGGAAGCTCTCCCGCATATACGCTGATATCTTTACAGTGTTTTACTTTATGTACTACAGCCTCTTTGTCGAGGTCTGCATTTCCATCATAGATGACCGGCTCTGCACCAACCTGTCCGAGAAGCTCGGCTGCACCGATCCCGCTTTTGCCGGAACCGAATACAAGCACCTTTTTTCCCTGTAAATTCATAATAATTCCTCCTTGTGACATTTACATTGCCAGAAGTGCGATCAGACACATAACTGCGGTGATCACAGAAAATACGGCAACAATTCTTGTCTCTGACCATCCACACAATTCAAAGTGATGATGGATCGGCGCCATCTTAAAGATACGTTTTCCGTGAGTTGCCTTAAAATACGTAACCTGAATCATAACAGACAGCACTTCTACAAGATAGATCAGTCCGATCAGCAGAATAAACAGCGGCATCTGCATCATGTAAGCAGCACCTGCAACAAATCCGCCCAAAGCCAGAGATCCTGTATCACCCATAAAAACTCTTGCCGGATATACATTGAACAGAAGGAATCCCATCAGTCCTCCGACTACCGCTCCTGTCACCGGCTCGATACCGCTTCCCATACCAATGGAAACAACAGTAAAGAAAACTGCAACGATCAGCGTTACGCTGGATGCCAGACCGTCAAGTCCGTCTGTAAAGTTTACACCGTTTACGGTACCGATCACAGCAAAGAAAAGAACCGGGATCGCCAGCCAGCCAAGATTCAGATAATGATTCGGCCAGAACGGGATACGCATCGCAAGATCCACATTTGTATAGTTCAGTATATAATATACAAAGATTCCGGTTACAACAACCTGAAGACCGAATTTCTGCCATGCCAGAAGACCATCAGAACGTCTCAGTACTACCTTGAGATAATCATCCAGAAAACCGATGATACCAAATCCCAGTGTCAGAAACAGTACCGGAATCACGTTCGGATAATCTTTTGCATAAAAAAGGGTCGTCACCACGGCTGCGATCAGGAAGATCACACCTCCCATGGTCGGAGTACCTGCCTTCTTTAAATGTGACTGTACACCTTCTACACGCTCTGTCTGCCCCATCTTGAGTCTTCTCAGAAACGGGATGACGATCGGTCCCAGAATCACACTGATTACAAATGAGATCAGTACCGGGAATACAACTTGAATATTCATCCTCACACCTCTTATCATTCTTTCGTTTTTTATCACGTTTGATTATACGGCTTTTACGTAGATTTATCAACCCTCACGTGCCGGACTGTCTGTGATTTCCACTGTTTTTTGCCGTTCGATTCCAAGATATGGAAGTACATTTTCAAAAATGCTCCGGACGACCGGTGCCGCGATCGTGCCTCCATAATAGATTCCCTGCGGATCATGGATAATGCAGAGTGCCAGCACCTTCGGATCATCGGCAGGTGCAAATCCGAGAAATGAGGAAATATAACGGTTTGCGCTTCGTGGAAGTGTCTGGGAAGTTGCAGTCTTACCCCCGATCCGGTACCCCTCAATTGCAGCATTTTTGCCTGAACCTTCGGATACGACTTTTTCCAGTATCATACGCACAGTTGCCGAAATATCTTCCGGAAGGATTCCTGTCTCCACCGGGTGTTCAAGTTCTCTGACTGTTTCTCCACCGGGATTCTCAACTGCCACTCCAAAATGCGGAGTGATGCGGCGTCCTCCGTTGATCAGGGAACATACGGTTGTTGCAAGCTGGATAGGTGTGATCTGAAATGACTGACCAAAAGAAACCGTTGCCAGTTCCACCTCTCCCATATTTTCCATCTTATGCATAATCGTTCCCGCTTCACCCGGAAGGTCAATGCCAGTTTTCTTCAAAAGACCAAACTGTCGGAAATAGCTGTAGTATCTTTCTGCTCCGAGACGCAGTCCCACTTCAATAAACACAGGATTACAGGAATTTTCCGCTCCCTGTATGAAGTTCTGTGCTCCGTGTCCCCGCCGGTTTGCACAATGGATTCGCCGGTCTTCTACCAGCTTATAGCCCGGGCAGTAAAAAGAATCATTGACAGAAACGACACCTGCTACAAGTCCGGCAGACATCGTGATGATCTTAAATGTGGAACCCGGCTCATACGTATCGTTCAGACATGGATTCCTCCACATCTGATTGAGCAGATCCTGTTTTTCTTTCTCACTCATTCTATCAGTACTGACATCTGTATTCAGTGTAAACGGCTCATTCAGGTCAAACTCCGGCACATTGACACAGGCATAAATTTCTCCGTTTTGCGGATTCATAAGCAGAATAGAAACGCGCTCTGCCTGTTTTTCTTCCATAACTTTTTTTGCTGCCTGTTCCGTATATTCCTGAATACATGCATCCAGGCTGATCCGAAGATTGTATCCCTGCTGTGGCTCTTCTCTGTTTTCACCAATTCCGTCCAGTTCAATCCCTCTGGCATCTGTTGTCGTCAGAATCTTGCCTGCTTCTCCTTTCAGGATTTCATCATACTCTGCTTCCAGTCCGATAATGCCCTGATTATCACCGCCGGTAAATCCCAATACCTTGGACGCCAGATCCCCAAGCGGATAATAACGCTTATAGTCTTCATCCACTTTTATCCCGGCAAGTCCGGCATTTCGGATTTCATCACCGGTCTCTTTCTCCACATTTGTTTTGATCCGCTCGATGGAAGAAACTTTTTCCACCCTTTTGCGCACAGTTTCTTCCGATATCCCCAGTTTTTCCGTAAGCAGGTGGATGATTTTTTCCGGCTCTTTTATCTGACTGTGTATCACCGAGACCGTACATACAGTTTTGTTCGCCGCAAGTACTTTTCCGGTCGCATCCAGGATCTTTCCTCTTGCAGCCTTGATGTCACGCTCCCTCTCATGCAGATTCTCTGCTTTTTCATAATAATAATCCGATCGGAATCCCATCAGATAGACCAGCCTTCCAATGAGTCCCGCCGTCATCGCCATGCAAAGTAAAAAGACGATCCATACTTTTCTTTTGTGAAACGTATAATTTCTTTTATAAAATGCATTCTTTTTTTGCACAAAAAATCCCCCGGGCAATGTCATAATAATATATGACGCGTTCCCGGAGGATACTTCTGTTATTTTATTTAGTCAAGTCCGGCCTCTTCGTTGGTAATTCCTTCACTTTCCATATCATTGTTCTCTGTTGTTTCGGACTCATCCTCTTCCGGAGGGGCCGGTACATTTGTATCGGAAATTGCCTCTTTCAGTGTGTCTCCGGACGATGAATCGCCCGTCGATGTGATAATGTGTGTAGATAAAATATACTCGCCGTTATCGTCAAGCTTATGTTCTCCGTTGTCATCCAACAGATAGCCATTCTCATCGATACGGTTGCCTTCCAGATCCACACGGTTTCCGTTTCCGTCTACGAGATTCCCCTGTTCATCTACACTACTTCCGGATACATCTACCAGATTTCCTTTGAATTTTTCCCAGAGTTCTGTCTCCGGTACACTTCCGTCTTCGGATTCATCCGGAGCGACATTCAGGTACGGAAGAAGTTCTGAAAGAATACCCTGTGCGATATACTGTGGATATTTACTGTCTGCCTGATCTTCTGTATTTGGTTCATCTACAACGACATAGAGAAGTACCTGCGGATCATCTACCGGTGCAAATGTAATAAAAGAAACCAGATATTTGCCGTTGCCTCGCGGAAGTTTTTCTGCTGTACCGGTCTTACCACCTGAACTGTATCCCTCTACCTTAGACGTACGGCTGGTACCTTCCTGCACACTGGCTTCCATGTAAGAACGGATATCTGCGGAAATCTCAGAAGATACAGTCTGTTTCATCAAAATCGGATCGATCTTTTTGACCGTGGAACCGCTGCTGTCACGAATTTCTGTCACGAGATGCGGCTGATAATAGGAACCGCCGTTAATAACCGAACACATTGCATTGATCTCCTGGAGCATCGTACAGGTAAATCCCTGTCCAAATGCAGAGCAGGCAAGCTCGGTCTCTCCCATTGTCTCTTCTGTATGAATTACACCGGAACCTTCATTTGGAAGATCGATACCGGTACGGGATCCGAAATTAAATAACGTCTGTGCTTTCAGGAACTGTTCCGTTCCCATTTTGGCTGCGATCTGCATCATTGCATCATTACAGGAGTTCGCGATTACATCACGAAGCGCTTCTGTACCATGCGCATCCGGCCATACCGCACACTTGATGTACGTATCACCATTTGCACCAAATGTCTGTCCACCGTCACAGTTGAATGTATCTGACTCAGAAATTCTGCCCTTTTCAAGCGCCCCTGCCATGACGATCGGTTTTACTACAGATCCGGGCTCATAGGTTTCGGTAATGCAGAAATTGCTCCACATGGAGTTCAGCGCTTCTACCGTCTCCTCATCATTCATCGCGGCGATTTCTTCTTTACTGTGTTTACCGGACAGATCACGCGGATTATTCAGATCATAGCGGTCACCGCCATCCATGGCAATGATTTCACCCGTCGAAGGCTTCATTGCGATCACACCGATATTCTTAGCTCCCATTGCAGTTTTAAATCCATTGACATATTTTTCAACAATCTGCTGTGCACCGACATCCAGTGAAGTGACTATACTCTGTCCGTCTTTTGGATCGATGATCGTCTGCTCTACATCAGAATTGTCATTGATATATCCATACTGGCGGCCATCAGCGCCCATAAGAGTACTGTTATAGTAGCTTTCCAGACCTACATCGGCGGTGTCACGTGCCAGAGTAAATCCTACTGTATCGCATGCAAGATCATTAAAAGGATAAGTACGAAGATAATCTTCTTCAAACCATACGCCCTTGACATTGCTGCGCTCTGCTTTCTGTGCATCTGAGAGTTCGCTGTCCTCTCCCGGTGTCTGATAATCTTCAAATGCTTTCTTTTCATCCATGGAAATCTGTTTTTTGATGATCTGGTACTGACTGTTTTTTGTATCTTCTGCCGAAAGCTTCGAACGAATATCTTTTTCATCCAGCCCAAGAACATCCACCAGCGCCCTCACGGTAGGCTCTACATAATCCTCATCGGAATTGACGGTTTTGCAGTCCAGAATTACATTGTAAACCTTCTGGCTCGTTGCAAGAATGTTGCCGTTCCGGTCGTAAATATCACCACGTTTGGCTGGAAGCACATTGCTCTCGTATTTCTGCTGCGCCTGTGTCAGCACCTGTTTCTTGTATTTTTGCCCGCTTATGGCATTGATGTATGTGATTCGCCCCAGCAAACAAACTAAAGCTAGTAACACTACTGCAAATAGTCCTACTAGCTTTCCTCTCATCAAGTGATTAATTTTTTTCTGAGGTTTCCTGTGATTCCTCTGTCTGGTATTACTCAAATTCTCACCTCTTGTTTAATGCACATCCTGATACTGTCTTACATAACTGTTACTCGGCATGCTGTATGTCTTTTTCTGGTCATCTGTCGGATAATTCATACCCAGACGACCGATTGCGAGTTTTTTGATGGTGTTCAGGTCTACATCAGAAGTCACCTGACTTTCGTATGCATTGTTATCTTCTTTTACCTGAGATAATTCTGTCTCCAGAACTGCGACAGTCTTCATTTTGCCTGTAAGATCTGATTTGAGCTGCAGATAATTCACACAGCAAAAAAGTACTGCCACACTGACAACTGCAAGGAACAGTACAAAACCACGTCCCATACTCTTTGCTTTCTCTCTGTTTCTCTGTGTCTCCCGGCTGAGCTGACGGGATTTCTCTGCTGCGCGTTCCTCGCGGACACGTTTGGCTGTCTGCACTCCTGCTGTCTGATATTTTCTTGCAGGTACTTCCTGAAGTCTCCGTGCGGCATTTCCGTCCACGTACATTCCGCGGACATTTCCTGCGTTTGTTCTGTTTTTTCTGGATGTGACCGCTCTGTTTGTCCTCTCCATCTCTGACTCACAACTTTCTATCTAAATTACTTCTTACTTCTATTTCTTATATCTTCGCTCAAAAATTCTCAGCTTTGCACTTTTTGATCGCGGATTTTCTTCCATCTCGACCTTACCTGGCAGGATTGGTTTTCTTGTAATGACTTTTCCTTTGGATTCCTTACCACATACACATACCGGGAAATCCGGCGGACATGTGCACGGGTTTTCATTTTTGCGGAAAATCGTCTTTACGATCCTGTCCTCCAGTGAATGGAAAGTGATGATGCAGATTCTTCCGCCATCATCAAGCAGATCAATCATACCATCCAGGGATTCTCGAAGGACATCCAGTTCACGGTTCAGTTCGATTCGGATTGCCTGGAAAGTTCTCTTTGCAGGATGCCCTCCGGTCGCCTGAATCTTCATCGGAATGGACTGACGGATAATCTCTGTCAGTTCTCCGGTTGTCTGAATCGGTGCCTTTGCTCTCGCAGCCACAATATGCTTCGCAATATTTTTTGCAAATTTATCTTCTCCGTAATCACGAATGATCCGGTAAAGTTCTTTTTCGTCGTAGCCATTGACAATGTCAGCAGCTGTGCGACTCTGTCTCTGATCCATTCTCATGTCAAGCGGTGCATCTACCCTGTAGGTAAAGCCACGTTCTTCGTTATCCAGCTGATAAGATGAAACTCCCAGATCAAGAACGATTCCATCGACTTTCTGAATGCCCAGATTCTTAAGTTCATTTACCATGTAACAATAATTGCTGCGAATGATCGTCACTCTGTCCTCATAGGCAGCCAGTCTTTCACTCGCAGCAATTATCGCATCTTGGTCCTGATCTATGCCAATAAATCTCCCCTTGGCAGAAAGTCTCTGACACACTTCACTTGCGTGCCCCGCTCCTCCCAGAGTTCCATCCACGTAGATGCCATCTGGTCTGATACTCAGACCTTCAATGGTTTCATCCAGTAATACAGATTTGTGTTTAAATTCCATATCCGTCTCCTGTGGGATTTCTTTCCGGCGTAATGCTTAGATGATGATACCCATATCCTGCATTCCCTCTGCGATACTGTCCATATCATCATAATCGCAGTTCTCGCTCCACTTTTCTTTGCTCCAAACTTCAATGCGGTTCAGATTTCCGGTAAGTACAACGTCTTTTTCCAGACCAGCAAATTCCCGTAACGTCTGTGGTACAAGGATTCTCCCCTGCTTGTCCAGTTCACAGTTTGTCGCACCTGCTACAAAGAAACGTGTGAAGGTTCTGGCGTTTTTATTTGTAAGTGGTAAGGCTCTGAGTTTTTCTTCAAAGGCTTTCCATTCGTCCATCGGATAAATAGAAAGACAACCATCAAGTCCCTTGGTCAGTACGAACTCTTCTCCCAGGAGTTCCCTGAACTTGGAAGGGATGATCAGACGCCCCTTCGCGTCGATTGTATGATTGTATTCGCCCATGAACATTTTACTCACCTACTCTCTCAGATACGATTCTCCCCTTCGTATCCTCGGATGGAAACGGTGGAATCTGCCACATTCCCTCCATCTGCCACCACTATTCACCACTTTCTACCACTTATATTGCCATTCTACCCTATTTACCCCTAAATTACAAGTGGGAATCGTAGATTTTTTCCAAACAATTCAGTACTTTGAAAGTATTATTTTAGTTCTGTTACAAAAAAAGCTCCCCACGTCATAAACATGGAGAACCTTTTGCTCATTTATTCAGTTTGATCATGATCCGATCCAGTTTCCGGCTGAGCGGAAGCTGTTTCTGAAGATCCTTCCTGCTTTTGATCTTCCGGTTCAGTCTGCTCTGAAGGTGCCGAAGTCTCCGGCCTGTCCAGAATTTCTTTAAATTCATCCTGAACATTTTCAAAGTTCTGAACATTCCCGAGTCTGCTTCCATCCGTGTTTTCGTCCGGCACATATGCCTCCTCTCTCCTGCGGCTGCGAAGTGCATTTCGTTTTCTGGAGAGGATATGACGTACCGAAGCCGTCACTCCACAGACCAGAAAGAGCACTGCAGATACAAGAAGGGAAACGGATATTTTAGTTCCCGGAATATACAGGCTGTCCGTGCGGAGCCACTCGATTCCACATTTACCCAGTCCGTATCCGGCAAGATAACAAAGAAAAATTTCTCCCTGAAAACTTTTTCTTCTGCCAAGAATCAAAAGAACGATCAGCAGAAGAAGGCACCAGATACTCTCATAGAGAAACAGCGGATGTACCTGTATAAAAGGTTCATCAAGTACCATCACCAGATTGTCCCTCATCTGTTTGGTCACTGCGCTGCTGTGGACCGATTCCAGTGGAATCTGCATTGCAAACAGACTGTCTGTGTACTCACCAAAGGCCTCTCTGTTAAATGCATTTCCCCATACACCTATTATCTGCCCTGTCAACAATCCTATACTGACAGTATCTGCCATTTGCCCAAAAGAAACTTTACGTATCTTACAGTAAATAAATCCTGCCAGCGCGCCGCCGAAGATCCCTCCATATATTGCAAGTCCGCCCCCACGGATATTGATGAGTTCTGTCCATGGCTTTCCGCTGAAAGACTCCCACGAAAATGCAAGATAATACAATCTTGCACCGATCAACCCGCCGATCAGTGAGATCAGTACCATTCCCAGATAGAGATTCGGGTTTTCTTTATGCTTTCTGACCTGAAGCATTATAACTGCAAGTCCGAAAAGCATTCCAACCGCTACCAGTATCCCATATACTGTGATCTCAAATCCGAAAACCGTAAACGACTTATTCATCCCCTCAAAATAAGCACTGATATTAGGAAATCGAATTGAAAGATTCATAAAACACCTTCCCTTATTCCGGATCTTAACCAAGATCCTTTATCTGCAATCCATTATACATTGAATCTGAACAGTATCACATCACCATCCTGCACGATGTATTCTTTACCTTCCATACGTACAAGACCTTTTTCTCTTGCACCTGCATAGGAACCACAGTCAAGAAGATCCTG
>ENA-OOZA01001637-OOZA01001637.1-human-gut-metagenome-genome-assembly--contig:-NODE-1637-length-11274-cov-8.135217_pt1 | contig 11274 bp, 6 predicted proteins | sample MGYA00241703_ERZ501378 | MGnify/ENA primary metagenome ERZ501378 (study PRJEB25962, sample SAMEA2042916) | human gut metagenome | biome: human gut; feature: human-associated habitat; material: faeces...
GGCATTTTTCTGGGAGCAGGAAGAGATAAACATTTTGGCTTTTCAGTAGAAGTTAGATATGCAGATAAAAATATGGCAGAAAGCTTTAATTGTCTGCCAACTACAGGAAGACTGCCAGAGAAGGAAAATGAAGTAGCAGTCAGCAGTTTGGTACTGGAAGCACTGGGAGTTACACCAAAGATTGGGGAAGAAGTCACGCTGACGTGGGAAGTAAATCCAATGCTGAAACAATACAAAACAGATACATTCCAGATATGTGGATTTTGGCAGGGTGATAAGGCTGTTTTAGGTCAGATGGTCTGGGTATCTGAAGCCTATGCGAAGGAGAATTGTTATCCTGTTACACAGAAAGAATTAGAAAATGGTATCTATAATGGGGGAAAGGAGTATTCTGTCTGGTACAAGAATCTTTGGAATCTGGAAAAGAAAACAGAAAATATATCTAAGACAGCAGGATTTACGAAAGCAGGGACAGGATTGGAGATCAATCCGGCATATAATCTTTTTGAAGAGGATTCATTTTCATTCACTTCCTTTATTGTAATGGTACTGTTTGTGATATTGGCTGGTTACTTAATTATTTATAATATTTTTAACATTTCTGTGAAAACGGATATCCGGGCTTACGGATTGTTAAAGAATGTGGGGACAACGGGAAAGCAGTTGAAGAAAATTGTACGTATGCAGGCGTGGAGATTATCAGCTATTGGCATTCCAATCGGATTGCTTTGTGGTTATCTTGCAGGTCTTTGTATGGCTCCGTCCTTGACTGCAGATGCCCAAATTAGTGCACAGGCAGGAAAAACGGCTCAGACAGTAGTATCAGCAAATCCTTTGATTTTCCTTGCAGCGATACTTTTAACGCTTTTAACGGTGTATCTCTCCAGTCTGCAGGCTTGTAAAATGGTGGAAAGAGTTTCGCCTGTGGAAGCTCTGCGTTTGGCAGAAGGAGAGCAGTCACATAGGAAAATAAAAAAGAATACTTCTGTAACCTGGTGGGGGATGGCAGTTCAAAATGTGTTACGAAATTGGAAAAAGGGATTGATTGTTATGCTTTCTATCGCTCTTTCTATGGTGGTTGTCAACTGTATTGTGATGCTGGTGCAGGGATATGATTTTGATTCTTACAAAAAAGTGCTTTTAGCTTCCGATTTTCAACTGGATCAGATGACGGGAAGTTTGTTAAATACGAATTTCAACGGTATTACACCTGAAATCAAAGAGATTCTGGACGAATGTCCTGATAGTGCTAAGACAGGATATGTGTATTATTCTGAGGAAACCCACAAGATGGAGCCGGAACTTCTGAAAACATGGGAAGCATTCGCAGATAAATATGAAAAAAACTGGAACGATTATGAAAAACAGGTTTGGGAAGAGGCAAAGGCTTCTAATACAGTAAGTGTTCATTTTCTCGGAATCAGCGAGTCGGTGTTTGACAAATTAGAATGGAGAGGGGAAAAATGCTCTTGGGATACATTTAAAAGCGGAAATTATGTGCTTGTAGATTATGGTGATAAATATGCAGAGCATCCGGTTTCTTATTATCAGACTGGGGATATTTTTCAGATGGATTACAAAAATGGAAACCAAAAAGATTACGAAGTCATCGGAGAAGCACTGATGCCATATGCATTGGATTATCCGTATGCGGACTGTATCTATATCACGGTATTGGTTCCCGAAGAGGAGTATATCACCCAGACAGAAAATCAATCAGCAATGTATGCTGCTATTGATGCCAAGAAGGGAGAGGATAAGCAAGTAAAAGAATACATTGATAAAAATGTTTTGAAAGAAAATGATATGATAAATGTTTTTTCTGTATTGGATATGAAGGCGAGCTTTAGGCGGTTTGTCAGTAAATATTATATGATCGGTAGTTTTCTTGTCGTTATTTTAGCCTTTATTGGCATTATGAATTTCTTTAATACAACAGCAACTTCTGTAATTAGCAGAAAAAAAGAACTGGCACTTTTGGAAGTTGTGGGAATGACGAAAAAGCAGATATCGAAAATGCTAGTGGCTGAGGGATTCCTATATTTGGGAGGCGCATTTATGATTGCAGTATTGTTAGTTGTGGTTGGAGCAAAGCAGATTTTAATAAATACGCTTGGTACAGCATTTTTCTTTCAACTGCATCTTACAATCGTGCCGTGCCTGCTTATGGTTCCGATATTAAGTGGAATTGCATATGCGATTCCAAAGTATCAGTTTAAAAAGATGAGTCAGGAAAGTGTAGTTGAAAGAATTCGTAAGGAATAATAACAATATATAAATCAGGCGTATGGAAGTATATTAAAGAAGAGCGGTATGACGATGGTGGAGATTGCGAAGCGGAACAATGTCAGTGAGCGGACGATTTATAGGTATAAAGAATATAAAAGGTCGTCAGGAATTTATGCGGATGCTGAATGATATTGAAGACGGCAGAGGATGAAGTGAAAATTATTCAAATGGTTTTTGACAGGTATATTCATACCAATGATGGAATCAATGGTGTGGCAAATTATCTGAACAATCATGGATTATAATGCAAAAAAATTGATTGTATAAAAGAAATGTGTAAGTTATAATATAGATGCGGTCAGATGCCTTTTGGGGGACGACAATATTTGTTACAAAAAGGAGAAAGACCAGTGAATACAGAATTGAAAAATGAAGTGAAAGCGATTATTGCAGGAAAAGAACCTGCACTTGCATAAAGTTATGTAAGAAAAAGAGCCTTTGAGTTAAAATGACTTGGAGGCTCCTGTTATTTTTCAGTAAGGAGTTAGGAGTAGTAAATGGATATTAATAGACAGCAGAAAGCTCCAATTTATGAGGCACTTGAGGAATTTAAAAAAAGAAGAGTGGTTCCATTTGACGTGCCTGGGCACAAAAGAGGCAGGGGAAACCCGGAACTGGTACAGCTGCTTGGACAAAAGTGCGTGGAACTGGACGTAAATTCCATGAAACCACTGGATAATTTGTGCCATCCGGTTTCTGTTATCCGCGAAGCAGAAGAACTGACGGCAGATGCATTTGGCGCAGAAAATGCATTCCTCATGGTTGGGGGAACGACATCGGCAGTGCAGGCAATGATATTGTCAACCTGTAAGGCGGGAGATAAAATTATATTACCGAGAAATGTCCATAAAAGTGCACTTAATGCACTGGTGCTCTGTGGGGCAGTTCCGGTTTATGTGAATCCGGAGATGAATGCGAAACTTGGGATTTCTCTCGGAATGGAAATAGACCAGGTTGCCAGGGCGATTGAGGACAACCCGGATGCAAAAGCGGTTCTGGTAAACAATCCGACGTATTACGGGATATGTTCAGACCTCCGGGCAATCGTAAAACTTGCTCATTCCAGAGGAATCAAGGTGCTTACAGATGAAGCACATGGGACGCATCTGTATTTTGGGGAAAACCTTCCGGTATGTGGTATGGCAGCAGGCGCAGACATGTCTGCCATCTCCATGCACAAATCCGGGGGAAGCCTTACACAAAGCTCCATCCTTCTTACCGGGAAAGCGGTAAAAGCAGATCATGTCAGGCAGATTATCAATCTGACACAGACAACCAGTGCATCGTATCTCCTTTTATCGAGTCTTGATATTTCAAGAAGAAATCTTGCGTTGCGGGGAAGAGAATCTTTTGCCAGAGTTGCAAAAATGGCAGAATATGCCAGAAATGAAATCAATTCTATTGGCGGTTACTATGCCTATGGACGTGATCTGGTAAATGGAACCAGCATTTACGATTACGATGTCACCAAGCTGTCCGTTTATACACTGGATATCGGGCTTGCCGGAATAGAAGTATATGACCTGCTCCGGGATGAATATGACATACAGATCGAATTCGGTGATATCTGTAATATCCTTGCGTATATTTCCATTGGTGACAGAATTCAGGATATTGAGAGACTCGTAGGGGCATTGCAGGATATCAAGAGGTTATACAGCAGGGACAGGACAGGGCTTTTGTCCGGGGAATATATCAATCCGGAGGTGGCGGTATCTCCGCAGAAAGCTTTTTATGCAGAAAAAAAATCGCTAAGTATAAAAGATTCCGTGGGATGCATCAGTGGAGAGTTTGTCATGTGCTACCCACCGGGGATTCCGATTCTTGCCCCGGGGGAACGGATTACAAAAGAGATTGCGGAATATATTCTGTATGCAAAAGAAAAAGGATGCTCCATGCAGGGAACCGAAGATCCGGCAGTGGAATATCTTCAGGTACTGGCATGAGTGGCAACAGGAGGTAAAGATATGCAAATGTGGTTTTCGGAATATCATACAGTTAATGTAAAACTGGATGTCCGGATAGAGGAGCAGCTTTTTTCGGGGAAAAGTGAATATCAGAAGATAGATGTATTTAAATCCTATGAATTTGGAAAAATGGCAGCATTGGATGGTGAAATTGTTTTTTCCGATGCAGATGAATTTATATATGATGAAATGGTGACCCATGTGCCGATGGCAGTCCATCCCAATGCAAAAAAAATTCTGATTATCGGTGGCGGGGATGGGGGTGTGGCGAAAGAACTCATAAAATACCCGTTTGTTGAAAAGATTGACGTGGTAGAAACCGATAAAATGTTTGTGGATGTATGCAGAAAATTTTTCCCGGAGGTGGCATGTGGGTTAGAGGATCCCAGAATTTCAATGTATTATGATGATGGGCTTAGATTCCTGCGTGGGAAAAATGATGAATACGATCTGATCATCAACGATTCAACAGATCCATTGGGGCATACGGAAGGACTTTTTACAAAAGAATTTTACGGAAGCTGTTATAAAGCTCTCCGGGAGGACGGAATCATGGTGTATCAGCATGGAAGCCCGTTTTATGACGAGGATGAGGCTGAATGCCGGAAAATGCACAGAAAAGTCTATAAGTCATTCCCGATCAGCCGGGTATACCAGGCACATATCCCGACCTGTCCTTCCGGGTACTGGTTATTCGGATTCGCTTCTAAAAAGTATCATCCGCTGAATGATCTTGATGCAGAAAGATGGGATGCACTTGGAATGAAAACATGGTACTATACTACAAATTTACACCGGGGGGCATTTATGCTTCCAAAATATGTAGAGGACTTACTCGAAGAGGAAGAAACCCGGTAAAATAAATGATACAGGAGGAATAAAAATGAGCAGATTACTTATTATTGGATGTGGCGGTGTTGCACAGGTGGCAATCAGAAAATGCTGTCAGAACAGTGAAGTTTTCACGGACATCATGATTGCAAGCCGTACCCTGTCAAAATGTGACGATTTAAAGGCAAAACTTGAAGGGAAAACAGCTTCCAGAATTGAGACAGCAAGGGTTGACGCGGACAATGTGGAAGAATTAAAAACACTGATCCGTTCGTACCGGCCGGATGCAGTGCTCAATGTGGCACTCCCTTATCAGGATCTTACGATTATGGATGCATGTCTTGCCTGTGGAGTTGACTATATTGATACCGCAAACTACGAGTGCGAGGATACGCAAGATCCACAGTGGAGGGAAATTTATGAGAAGCGGTGCAAAAAACTGGGATTTACCGCTTACTTTGATTATTCCTGGCAGTGGGCTTATCAGGAAAAATTCAAGGAGGCAGGACTTACCGCAATTCTTGGAAGCGGGTTTGACCCTGGTGTCACATCGGTATTTACGGCATATGCGCAGAAACATTATTTTGATGAAATCCACACCATTGATATACTTGACTGTAATGGCGGAGATCATGGATATCCGTTTGCCACAAACTTTAATCCGGAGATAAATCTTCGGGAGGTATCCGCTAACGGTTCCTACTGGACGGATGGGCACTGGGTAGAAACCGAGCCGATGGAGTGGCGGGCACAGTATAATTTTGACCAGGTCGGAGAAAAAGATATGTATCTTCTCCACCATGAGGAAATAGAATCCCTTGCAAAAAATATTCCGGGTGTGAAAAGAATCCGGTTTTTCATGACGTTTGGACAGAGTTATCTTACACACATGAAATGCCTTGAGGATGTGGGAATGCTCCGGACAGATCCGATTATGGTAGACGGAAAAGAAGTGGTGCCGTTACAGGTGTTAAAAGAACTGCTTCCGGATCCGGCATCACTTGGACCACGGACAGTAGGGAAGACAAATATCGGATGTATTTTTAATGGGATAAAGGACGGAAAAAAGAAGTCTATTTATATTTATAATGTATGTGATCATCAGGAATGCTACAAAGAAGTGGAATCACAGGCAGTTTCCTATACAACAGGAGTACCCGCAATGATCGGTTCCATGATGGTTGTGACAGGACTCTGGAAAAAGCCCGGAGTATTCAATCTTGAGGAGATGGATCCGGATCCGTATATGGAGGCACTGAATAAGTTTGGTCTTCCATGGAAGGTAGTCGAAAATCCGGTACCCGTGGATTGTTACAAGACAGCAGATCCTTCTGTCCATATGGATTGATGAGCCGGAGGAAAGGATGAAGATTAGTGAACTGAAAACTCCCTGCTACGTGATAGATGAGGGAAAACTGACAGAAAACCTGAAGATTTTGCATCATGTAATGCAGAGAACGGGCGCAAAGATCCTTCTTGCACAGAAAGCATTCAGCGCATTTTGTGAATATCCCCTGATTGGAAAATATTTAAGCGGGACGACGGCAAGCGGGCTGTATGAAGCACGGCTGGCACAGGAAGAGATGGGAAAAGAAAACCATGTCTTCTGTCCGGCATATCTGCCGGAAGAAATGGACGAACTGGTAAAAATATGTGACCATATTGTTTTTAATTCCGTTTCCCAGTTTCTGGTTCATAAGGAAAAAATCAAAAAAGCAGCTGCAGGGATAAGTACAGGACTTAGAATTAACCCGGAGTGTTCTACACAGGAAGGGCATGAGATTTATGATCCGTGCGGTACGGGTTCAAGGCTTGGGGTAACGAGGGCAGAGCTTGACAAAGCCATACAAAACGGTTTTGACCTGTCGCAGATAGACGGGTTTCACTTCCATACGCTCTGTGAACAGAATTCGGATGCCCTGGAAACGACACTTGATGCCGTGGAAAAAAAGTTCGGAGATCTGCTGTACGGACGGAAATGGCTTAATATGGGTGGTGGACATCATATCACAAAAGCCGGTTACGACATGGAAAAACTGGAGGACTGCATCCGGCGCATGCAGGAAACATATGACCTTGAAATTTATCTTGAGCCGGGGGAGGCAGTAGCCCTGAATGCAGGCTATCTTGAGACAACCGTACTCGATATTGTCGAAAACAATGGGATAAAGATACTGGTTCTGGACACTTCGGCGGCATGCCATATGCCGGATGTACTCGAAATGCCGTACCGTCCGCCGCTTAAGGACAGTGGAAAAGCAGGGGAGAAAGCATATACATACCGGCTTTCTTCCTGTACCTGTCTGGCAGGTGATGTGATCGGTGATTACTCATTTGATAAAGCGATAAAAGTGGGTGACAGGCTTACATTCTGTGACATGGCAATTTATTCCATGGTCAAAAATAATACGTTTAACGGTATGCCGCTTCCGGATATCGCGGTTATGGGGGCGGATAAAGAATGCAGGGTAATCAGGAGATTTGGATATGAAGATTTTAAAGGAAGGCTGTCCTAGCCAGGATGGATTTCATATGCCAGCGGAGTATGAACCGCATAAAGGGACAATACTTATATGGCCGAAACGGCCGGGTTCCTGGATATATGGTGCAAAAAAGGCAAGAGAGGCTTTTGCGGATGTCATATGTGCCACTGCGGAATCCGAGACGGTATATCTGCTGGTGGAAGCGGGGGAGCTGGATCATGCACAAATGATCATTGAAGCTGTCCGGAAAGAAAAAAACTATCAGAAAAATTATCCGGTCCATTATATGGAAATTGCATCGGATGATGCATGGGCGAGGGATGTCGGACCGACCTTTGTTGTCAATGGGCAGGGGCAGGTACGGGGTATTGACTGGTGTTTTAATGCATGGGGTGGAATCTGTGACGGATTGTATGCAGACTGGGAAAAGGATGATAAAGTAGCGTCCTCTTTTTGCCGGAAGGCAGGATATGATCTGTATGATGCGCATCCGTTTGTGCTAGAAGGAGGGGCAATCCATACCGATGGAGAGGGAACCATCCTTGTGACAGAAAGCTGTCTGCTCAGCAAAGGCAGGAATCCGGAGCTTTCAAAAGAAAAGATCGGACAGAAGTTGATGGACTATCTTGGGGCAGAAAAAATCATCTGGATTCCATATGGAATCTACAACGATGAGACAAACGGACACATAGACAATGTCTGTGCATTTACCGCTCCCGGACATGTGGTGCTTGCGTGGACGGAGGATCCCAAAGATCCGCAGTATCCCTTGTCATCTGCAGATCTTGCAATATTGGAAAAAGAGACAGATGCCAGAGGGCGGAAGCTCATAGTCCATAAAGTCCCGGTTCCGGGGAAGCCGGTTTGTATAACGGAATATGAACTTGCTGGTTTTTCCTTTGAAGAGGGGGAGGAGCAGCGAAAAGCAGGGGAGCGGCTTGCCGCAAGTTATGTTAATTTTTATATTACAAATGGAGGAGTACTGATTCCCCAGTTTGGTGATGAGATGGATGCAGAGGCTGTGAACATCATAGGGGGGCTTTTTCCCGGAAGGAAAGTATACCCGGTTTACGCACGTGATATTATTGTCGGTGGTGGGAACATTCATTGTATTACACAGCAGATACCGGCTGATTCCGGGAGGATGGGAGGAGCATGATATGAGAAAAACCACAGTGGCTGCCATACAGATGGGCTGCGGCAGCGATGTAAAAGAAAATATAGAAAAAGCATCGGAACTGATCAGGGAGGCCGCTGCACAGGGGGCGCAGGTCATTCTTCCTCCTGAACTTTTCGAAAGACCGTATTTCTGTCAGGAGAGAAGGTATGAATATTATGGATATGCAAGAACGCTGGAGGAAAATGATGCTGTCATCCATATGAAAAAACTGGCAAAAGAGCTGGAAACGGTGATTCCGGTGAGCTTTTATGAAGCAGGGGATCACAGACAGATGTTCAATTCCGTGGCAGTCATTGATGCCGATGGAAGTGTGCGCGGCATTTACAGGAAAACACATATTCCGGACGACCATTATTATCAGGAAAAATTTTATTTTACGCCCGGTGATACAGGGTTTCGGGCATTTAAAACCAGATATGGGACGATTGGGGTTGGAATCTGCTGGGATCAGTGGTTTCCGGAGACGGCAAGAGGCTTGGCACTAAAAGGGGCGGAACTCCTTTTCTATCCAACTGCAATCGGAAGCGAGCCGATACTTGGCTGCGATAGTATGCCGCACTGGAGACGGTGCATGATGGGGCATGCGGCATGTAATCTTATGCCGGTCATTGCTGCAAACAGGATCGGGACAGAAACCGTGGAACCGTGCGCGGAAAATGGACAGCAGAGCTCAGCCCTCACGTTTTACGGTTCCTCTTTTATCACAGACGCAACAGGGGAAGTGACAGAAGAGATGGACAGGGTATCAGAAGGCTTTATCCTGCATACGTTTGATCTGGATGAAATAGAAGAAGAAAGAAGAAGCTGGGGGCTGTTCCGGGACAGAAGACCGGAAATATATTTGAAAGAATAGTGATGGTGCGGCTGCACATATGGAAAATTTCTGTCATATGATAAAGCATACCTGAATAAAATGAAAGGATGCAAAAAAATGGCAATATTTACCAATCAGGCACAGCTCCGCTATGGAAACGCTGTAGCCAATTCCAACGTTGCAGTGGGAGAAATCCTTGAGGTACTTGCCGCAACCAAAACTGCGGTACGCAAAACATACGGGCAGAATGACCGTGTCACCTATGTTGTGAGCATAGTGAATTCCGGAAATACAGCCATGACAGGACTGACGGTTGCAGATGATCTGGGGGCATATGCATTTGGCACAGACACACTGGTGCCACTGACGTATGTGGCAGATACCGTGCGTTATTACAGCAATGGAATCTTACAGACAACACCGGCAGTCACGGCAGGACCACCCCTTTCCGTTTCCGGGATCAGTGTACCGGCGGGGGGAAACGTGACCATTGTATATGAGGCAGAAACCAATGCGTTTGCACCTCTTTTGGCGGAATCGGAGATTACCAACACGGTGACCGTTTCCGGAGGGGGAATTACACCGGTTACCGCAAAGGAAACCGTCATCGCGGAAAGTGGTCCGAAGCTGACAATCACCAAATCCGTCAGTCCGGTTCCGGTTACGGAAAATGGAACACTGACCTATACGTTCCTTATCCAGAATACCGGAAATACTGCGGCACTGGCGGCAACCGGCGCAGTGGTGACAGATACATTCGATCCGGTACTTTCGAATCTTGCGGTATCGTATAATGGAACGGCATGGTCGGATCCGGCAAATTATTCCTACAATGCCGCGACCGGTACTTTTGCGACGCAGGAAGGGCAGATTACCGTACCGGCAGCAACCTTCACGCAGTATTCCCAATTCGGAGCTTCGGCGAGTTCCTGTTCCAACGGAACCATCGTGAGCGCCTTGCCCAATTTCGGATTGCCCGGACATACGTCGGCACAGTTGCCGCAACCCAGACAGTCGAGAACGTCTACCTGCATACGGAATGTCATGCCTTCGAATGCCTTACCCACTGCTTTCAGTTGAGCGAACTCAGCACCCTTCTGCTCTTCAGCGTCGAGTACGAACGGACGGATAGAAGCGTGAGGACAAACGTAAGCACACTTGTTACACTGGATACAGTTCTCAGCGTTCCATTCGGGAACGAATGCGGCTACACCACGTTTCTCATATTTGGCAGTGCCTTGTTCCCAAGTACCGTCTTCAATACCCTTGAATGCAGATACCGGCAATAAGTCACCGTCTTGTGCGTTGATAGGACGAACCACTTCGTTGATGAATGCAGGATCGTTGTTTTCAGCCTTGGCGTCGTCTGCCAGATTGGCCCAAGCCGGGTCAACGGTCAGTTGCTTGTATTCGCCGCCACGGTCAACTGCTGCGTAGTTCTTGTTGACAACGTCTTCACCCTTCTTGCCGTAAGACTTAACGATGAATTTCTTCATCTGTTCTACAGCCAGGTCAACCGGAATAACGCCGGTGATACGGAAGAATGCGGATTGCAGGATGGTGTTGGTACGGTTGCCCAAACCGATTTCTTGTGCAATCTGAGTAGCGTTGATATAGTAAACAGTGATATTGTTCTGTGCAAAGTACTTCTTCACCTTGTTGGGCAGGTTCTTGGCAAGCTCTTCGCCTTCCCAGATGGTGTTCAGCAAG
>ENA-OOZA01001641-OOZA01001641.1-human-gut-metagenome-genome-assembly--contig:-NODE-1641-length-11257-cov-2.683182_pt1 | contig 11257 bp, 7 predicted proteins | sample MGYA00241703_ERZ501378 | MGnify/ENA primary metagenome ERZ501378 (study PRJEB25962, sample SAMEA2042916) | human gut metagenome | biome: human gut; feature: human-associated habitat; material: faeces...
CGGGCCGTTGGTATCCGAAACTGCAATACCACAGCTTTCCTGTCCTCTGTGCTGCAGAGCAAACAACCCATAATACACTGTTGAAGCAATGTCATTTCCGTCGAAATCATATGCTCCAAACACTCCGCATTCTTCGTGAATTCCAGAATCCACACATTCTTCAGAAAACTGTTCTTCCATATCAAACGCCATTTTCTTCCTCCATAATTTCATTAGTGAATATAATTGAAACGATTGTATACTAACATAAAATAAGTGTCCGTACAAGCCATTTCTCAGATTTCAGAACCATTCACAAATTTTATGTGTATTTTATATAGTATTTTTTATGAATTTTACAGATTATTTTCCTGCATTATGACGAAATAGTTTCGAATCTGTTGGAAGGATTCCTCTGCGGATTTTTACGGAAAGAATCCGGCTTACCGCCTCATTAATCTTACTCTCAGAAATCGTGCCGTCTTTCACTGCTTCTAATACACCTTCAAATGCCTGTTCAAAATTATCCGGCATTAAAATCATGTCATTTCCAGCCTGAACTGCCATTACCGCCGCCTGATCTGCGTCATAGAACTTTGTGATAACTTTCATATTCATAGCATCTGTAATAATAACATTATTAAATTGTAATTCTTCTCTTAAAATATCTGTTACCATAAGTTTTGTAAGAGAAGCCGGGGTTTCCTTTCCTGTTACCTGGCTCACAGCAACATGGGACATCATTACCATATCCGCTCCCGCTGCAATTCCAGATTCAAACGGAAGGAATTCTACTTCACGGAGGCGGTCAATTGTTGCATTTAGATCTACATACCCTTTGTGTGTATCCTCTCCACACTGTCCCTGTCCTGGAAAATGCTTCAAAGTAGAACTTACGCCCTGAGACTGCAGGCCTTTCACTTCCTGAGATACCATTCCTGCTACGGTTTTGGCATCAGAACTAAAACTTCTATTTCCGATTTCCGTATTTTCTGCATTTGTATTCACGTCTGCTACCGGTGCAAAGTCAAGGTTAAATCCAAGTTCCCTGATTTCTTTTCCGATTGTCTCTCCTACTTCGCAGGCTTTTTTACTGTCCCCACTCTTACCAATCTCGGACATGGCAGGGAACTTAGTTGTCTGCATATTTTTTGAGTTTGCAATTCTTGCTACGGAGCCGCCTTCCTCATCAACCGAAATAAACAATGGAATATCATTACTTTTCTGAATGTCAGCAATCATACTTTTTACCTGCTCACGGTCTTTAAGATTATAGGAAAAAAAGATAACACCACCAGGTTTATACTCTTCTAATTTCTGCTGCATCTTCTTTGTTACTTCTGTCTCCGCATCAAAATCAAGTGAATCGGTACAGACAATGAACATCTGCCCTATTTTTTCTTTTAAGGTCATACTTGAAAGAGCATCAGAAACCATCCCCTCTAAAGTAATATCATCTAATTCTCCTGAATCCTTTGAGGTAGATGTACTTTCTTCGGATTTTTCTTTCTTTTTATGGGAGCCGCACCCTGCAAGTATTCCCGCAAACAGGGTAAAGCATAATAATAACACTATTACTTTATATCTTTTCATTACTCCTCCTGCGGTGAAAACCGAGGGTCAAAGGTTCTCTTTTTGGGTACTTTCTTTTTTGATTCATTTGCTGCAGCAATCGCTTCCTCGCAAAAAGTCTTCTGTGCCTCAATTGCCTCTTTTCCCCTTCTGTCCACTTTCTGATATGTGCCATCTTCTAAAAGCCTGTGCGCTTTTAATGTGTCACTAAGCTGAACATCTAAAATATGTTTTGCTTTTTCTTTTAATTCTTCCTCTTCAACTGGGAAAACAATCTCTACACGGCGGTCAAGATTTCTAGGCATCCAGTCCGCACTTCCCATATAAATTTCTTCATGTCCGTCATTATAGAAATAGAAAATTCTTGCATGCTCTAAGAAAGTTCCCACAATAGAACGTACCCGGATATTTTCACTGACTCCCGGTTTGCCCGCTACAAGACAGCAGATTCCACGAACAATCAAATCAACCTGTACACCTGCACAGGAAGCTTCGTATAAGGCAAGGATAATCTTTCTATCACAAAGAGAATTGCATTTGGCGATAATTTTTGCCGGTTTGCCTTTTTTTGCGTTTTTCGTCTCTCTGTGAATCATCTCAAGAAAACGCTTTTTCATCCAGATTGGTGCTACAATCAGCTTATTCCAGCTTTTCGGTTCAGAATATCCGGAGAGCATGTTAAATACTGCTGTTGCATCTTCACCAAAACGTTCATCGCAGGTAAAGATACCGCAGTCTGTATAGAGTTTGGCAGTGGAATCATTGTAGTTTCCGGTTGCCAGATGCACATAACGGCGGATTCCTGTCTCTTCCCTGCGCACAATCAGTGTGATCTTGCTGTGTGTCTTAAGGCCTACCAGACCATAAATTACATGACATCCTGCCTTCTCCAGCTTCTTCGCCCATACAATATTATTTTCTTCATCAAAACGTGCTTTCAGCTCTACCAGCACGGAAACCTGTTTGCCGTTTTCTGCTGCCTGCGCAAGGGCAGCAATGATCGGTGAATTGCCGCTGACACGATACAGAGTCTGTTTAATAGCCAGAACATCCGGATCTTTTGCTGCCTGACGTACGAAATTTACAACAGGATCGAAGCTCATATAAGGATGATGCAGGAATACATCGCCCTCACGTATCACCTGGAAAATATCCTTCTCATTCTGAAATTCCGGTACAGGTGCCGGCTGATATCTCGGTGTCTTGTAAGCATCAAAGCCATCCGCGCCATATACTTTCATAAGCATGGTAAGATCCAGAGGTCCGTTTATCTCAAAAATATCTGCCTCTTTGATGTCAAATTCCGTTTTCAGAATCTTCAGCAGGCGTTCATCCATCTTATCCTCTACTTCCAGACGGATAACCTCACCCCACTGACGTTTCTTTAACTGGCGCTGGATCTCCACCAGCAGATCCTCTGCCTCATCTTCATCGATGGTAAGATCCGCATTACGCATAATACGGTAAGGATGGGCACATATCACATCATAACTCAGGAAAAGTTTGTCAATATTTCTTTCAATAATCTCTTCCAGCAGGATCACTGTGGTATCTCCATCCTTCTTTGACGGAATCTGCACCACCCTTGGAAGCACAGACGGAACCTGCACTGTAGCAAACAGAAGTTCTCCTGTTTTATCCTTTTTGTTGAGTTTATCACTCTTCTCCTTCTTGGAGATCAGAGCGCCGATATTTAATGTCTTGTTTCTGATCAGCGGAAACGGTCTGGAAGAATCCATCGCCATCGGTGTAAGTACCGGATATACATTATCCTCAAAGTATCTGTCTACAAATATACTCTGTGCTTCTGTAAGATTCTCATGGGCTGCCACCAGGTGCATTCCGGCTTTCTCAAGCGCAGGGATCAGAGAACGGTTCAGAGTATTATACTGTACATGAACCAGTTCATGGGTACGGACACTGATTTCTTTTAACTGCTCCTTGGCTGTCATTCCTGCAATGTCTGTTTTATGATATCCTGCATGTACCTGATCCTTAAGAGACGCCACACGCACCATAAAGAATTCATCCAGATTGGATGCGGTAATGCTTAAGAACTTCAGTCTGTCAAACAAAGGAAGATTTTTATCTCTTGCTTCACTCAGAACACGCTCATCAAATTTGAGCCAGCTCAGCTCGCGATTCACGAAATATTCTTTCTTTTCAAATTTTTCAAAGTCCATAAGTTCATCCTCCTTTACGCTCTGCCCTTGCGTCTGAGAACCAGACGAATGCCAAATACTTCTTCAAAAAATGCCTCTTTATCTTTCAGCAGTCCCAGTTCCAGGGAAATGTCCTGTGCAGAATCCACGATCATCTGCAGTTCTCTGTCTTTGAGCACTGCTTTGATTCCTTTTACTTTCTGATAATGACTTCTGTCCATGGCATTCGCCAAACGAAGGATTGCAGTCATCTTTACCACCTTGATATAGCTCTCTCTGTCTATAGCGATTCCCATACTGTAAAGTTCATCGTAATAAACAAACGCAGAATTATTGAATCTGACCGCACATGCGATCATCTGGCGTTCCAGAGAGGACAGCCCAATGATATCTGTAGACATAATGATCTGATAGGAACACTCAGAAACCTTTTCCATACTGATATATTTGCCACAGTCATGAAGTAGTGCCGCGATCTGCAATAACAGACGTTCTCTTGCTCCCATACCATGAACCTTCTTCATACTGTCAAAGATATTCAGGCAAAGATTCATAGTTCCCTGGATATGGCTCTTACTGCTGGAATAGCGTTTTGCAATGTTCTTTGATGTAACCAGAATGTCATTTTCAAAATTGTGGACACTTTTGAGAAATTTTTTCTTCTCTGCAAAATCATAGGCAATTCCATCCAGCAGGGAAACACCTGGTGCCCAGAGAGACTCTGCATTAAAAATATCAATAAAATTTCTGCACACTACCATGGTCGGCACAACAAGGGATGCATATTCCGGATCAATCTCCATCTCCTGTGCCAGCAGGTCAACAGATTTTCCAACTGTATCCTCATAGCGTTTCATAAATTCTTCCCTTGTAATGATCCTGTCTTCCATTTCCTCCTGGAAGATCATATCTGTAATAAAATCTCCCATCAGGATCACATTCCTGATCTCCTTATCCTTCAGATACAGACGCTGAAAGCTCATCAGGTCATTTCGGATAAATTCCTCAACCAGCTTGTCATAATGAATGGTTGTTTTCTCCAGTTCCTGCAGACGCTGGCGGATTCTTAAACTTCCCATTTTAAGTCCCTGGGTAGTGACCAGAGCATCCTTGTCAAAGAGGGAAACCTGAAGGCTTCCGCCGCCCACATCCAGGATTGCGGTGCCTTTCTGGATCATCTTTTTGAATCCCTTTTCTATGGCAGCAATTGATTTGTACCCAAGGAAATGCTGTTCGGCACTGCTTAATATTTCTATTTTCATTCCTGTACGCTGATAGATCTGTTCAATGATCAGCAGCGGATTCACAAGTTCTCTGAATGCACTGGTGCCGCAGGCACGATACTCTTCCACCCCAAAGTCCTGCATCAGCCTCTTAAAGTCGTTCAGCACCTCACATAAAACATTCAGCATTTCTGAATCGATCTTTCCGTCAGAATAGACACCCTTTCCGATTTCCAGACTGTATCTGACATCATTCAGTTCACGAAAACCAATTCTTTTTGACATCTCAAAGATCTTCATGCTGACTTCATAAGATCCGATATCAATGGCTGCAAATGTCATGACTGCCATATGCGTTCCCCCTTTACCATTCATCTATTTGCTTTTTTATTCCTTCTCCACACCCAGCAGATGGTCGATAAACTGCTGTGCAGTTCGTCCTGTAAGTCCTCCATGGGAAAGCTCCCACTTATTTGCTTCCAGAAGCAGTTCGTCCTCCGGCATGGTAATTCCGTTTCTCTCTGCGAGAGCTTTCACAATTGTCTGGAATTCTTTTTTGCTCGGTGCACCATAATAAATACGGACACCAAAACGATAAACCAGTGAAAGCTTCTCCTGCACTGTATCGGAGGAATGCAGATCGTCATCATCCATGATCTCCAGCTTGTCACTGGATTTCTCTCTTACCAGATGTCTTCTGTTACTTGTTGCATAGATCAGGATATTGTCCGGCTTCTTCTCCAGACCACCCTCGATCACTGCCTTCAGATATTTATATTCGATTTCAAATTCCTCGAATGACAGATCATCCATATAGATAATGAATTTATAGTTTCTGTTCTTGATCTGGGCGATCACATCATTCAGATCCTGAAACTGATGCTTATACACCTCGATAATACGAAGTCCCTCATCATAATAACGGTTCAGGATTCCCTTGATACTTGAGGATTTACCTGTACCCGCATCACCAAAAAGCAGACAGTTGTTTGCCTTTCTGCCTCTTACGAAAGCTTCTGTATTCTCGATCAGTTTCTGCTTCGGGATTTCATATCCGACCAGGTCTTCCAGTTTCACATGAGCGATCCTTGTGATCGGCTGGATCTCCACATTATCATTCTCATCATGGCCTACACGAAAAGCCTTATGTAATCCCAGCTTACCCACACCAAAATCCTTATAAAACTGCACCATATCCTTCATGAATTCCTCTGTGGACTCCGCTGCTGCCAGCGTTTTGCTCAGATCACAGATACGGTCTCTGATACGGGAATTAAACATCTTGCTGTTACTTCCGGTGTTGGTATAATCACCGAGAACCTTACAGCAGGAAATTCCAAATGCCTCATCCAGTACAGTCAGGTCAAAATCATACAGTTCTTTAAACACACCGAAATCATTCAGTGCCAGTTCATTAATACTTCCGTTGACAGCCCCTCTGATCTCACAGGCTGTACTGAATGCATTTTCATTATTTACCAGAAGAAATGTCAGATAACAGTGCCATAAATTTCCGGAAAAGCCATAAGCGCCGGCAGTTTCCACCAGTCCGTTGGCACACTCAAAGAACAGCCCTTCCTTTTCTTTCAGATCAGGTGCTTTCTTTTCCCAGGCATTCATCAGTTCTGCCATTTTATCAAGGATTTCTCCATGTTCAAAGTTACGGTATAAGATGCATTCATTTAATCTAGCCATTTTTTATTACTTCCTTCTTACCTTGTTGTTTTATCTTATTGTTCTGCTGTGAGTGGTATAATTATTTCGAAAACGATGTACCAGAGTGTGTTTGAAAAATGCTTTACGCAAAATATGCCGCAAAGTGGGACGTGCAGATTGTGGAAATGATTTTTCAAACACGCTCTGGCATTATGGAAATGATTTTTAATAATTTCCCAAAATTCTCATTCTGTCAGCTTCTGCCTCAATTCCTCTCAGGGCATTCTTCACTGCACTGTCCTTTAAATTTCCCTCGAAATCAACAAAAAAACGGTACTGCCAGTTCTTCCCTGTGATCGGGCGGGATTCTATCTTCGTCATATTCAGTCCATTATAAATAATGTGAGACAACATATTGTAAAGAGTTCCGCTCTCATGATGCAGTTCAAAGAAAATACTGATCTTATGTGCATCCTTCACATAGATTGGTTTCTTACTCACGATCACAAAACGTGTGGCATTCTGTCCGTTATAGCAGATATTCTCAGCCAGGATCTTCAGTCCGTAAAGCTCTCCTGCCTGTCTGCTGGCAATAGCAGCCTGCGTCTTGTCATTGTCTTCTTTTATCTTCTTGGCAGAACCGGCAGTATTTTCCATCTCTTTCTTCTTCCAGTCCGGATGAGATTCCAGATATTTTCCACACTGGGAAAGCGCCTGAGGATGAGAACATACCTGTCTGATATCCTCCAGTTCAGCATCCGGCAGTCCCAGAAGTACATGCTCCGGACGGATGATCTGTTCTCCTACAATACTCAGCTCATACTCTGTAAGAAGATCATAAATATCAGCCACAATACCGGCAGTTGTATTCTCAATGGGAAGTACCGCATAGTCTGCTCTTCCCTCCACAACTGCTTCCATTGCATCGCGCCAGGTTTTTACATGAAAACTCTCAATATCGTCCTGGAAATATTCCCTCATTGCAGCATAGCTGTACGCACCTTCCACACCCTGAAAGACAACTCTTACATCTTTCAGCGGAAGTGCATCTACCATTTCCAGTTTCTCATCGTCCTCGATTCCATGCTCTGTGAGAAGCTGATACTGTCTCTTACGGCTGATCGCCATGATCTGCTGAAAAAGCTCCTGCGCACCAAGCTGATTAAATTCTCCATGCGCCTTACCTCTCAGGACCTCCAGCTTCTGTCTCTCTCTTTCCGGATCCAGAACCTTCTTTCCTGTACGTATCTTATATTCTGCAACATCCTCACACACCTTCATTCTCTGTTCAAAAAGACGTATGATATCGCTGTCGATCTTATCTATTTCATTTCTGCATTCCTGTAAATCTATCATTTATGTTATACCTTTTTACTTTCACAAATTCTCTACAATGTCAGTCATCTCTCCGATAAAGGAAAGAGAGCCAAAGGCAATGATCACATCCTGTTCCCCGGCAAGTGAAAAAGCCTCCTCCACTGCATCTTTAATCGTATCCATTGCCTGTACATTGGGATTGTATTCACTGACAGTCTTCGCCAGCTCTCCGGCAGGCAACGCCCTTATATTATCCGGAGTCTGGATCGTAAGTATCCGGTCTGCAAAGTGCGCAGTTTTCTGAATCACACTTCTGTAATCCTTATCTGCAAACACTCCCATAATATAGATGATCCGTTTTCCCTTAAAATAATGCTCTATTGAAGCTGCCATCATATCCGCAGCAGCAGGATTATGAGCCCCGTCTACCACAAACAGCGGTTTTTTACAGATAACTGTAAACCGTCCGTTCCAGTTTACTGTGCGAAGCCCTTCTTTTTTCTGCTCCGCAGCAGTGGGAAAGCCCAGCTCATCCAATACTTTTAAAGCATTCAGTGCAACTACTGCATTTTCCTTCTGATAAACACCTGCCAGCGGAATCTCATACTCTTCACCCCTGTACCGGATTGTCTGTCCAAGGCAGCTTTCCTTTAGCACCTCTGCCTCAGAAGCATCTGCTATGGTACATTTTGTACCATGTTCTCTGCTGATCCTCTCGATCACCTGCATTGCTTCCGGCTTCTGTCTGGCAGTCACCACTCTGCAGCCGTCTTTGATGATCCCGGCTTTCTTCTCTGCGATCTGTGCCAGAGTATTTCCAAGAAAAGACATATGATCCATACTGATCGATACCAGCACTGCCAGCAGCGTATTTTTAATAATATTTGTGGCGTCCAGATTTCCGCCCATTCCCACTTCCAGCAAAACGAGATCACAATTCTCTTTTTTAAAGAACAAAAATGCCACCGCAGTCTCTATTTCAAATGCAGTGGGATGGGGATAACCATCCTTTGTCATAGCAGTAATAACATCAGACACCTGTGTAATATAAGCAGCAAAGTCCTCTCTGCTGATCCTGCTTCCCGAAACTTCCATCCTGCCTCTGTAGGAATACAGGGTAGGCGAAACATATCTTCCAATGCGATATCCCGCACCGGATAAAACAGAATACAAAAAAGCAATGACAGAACCCTTGCCATTGGTACCGGCTATATGCACATATTTCAGATCATCCTGTGGATTTCCAAGACGTTTCATCAGCTCACGCATATGATCCAGTCCCAGGACACTGGGAATTTCCCGGGTGATTTTGTCTATGTACTCCCGGCTTTCCTGATAATTCATAATAAACTCCTCTTATTTCCATGAGATCCCCTCCACACGTTCCTTTTGCGCATAAGGCACCTCATTGCTATAGTGTAATAACGTGTTCTCATTATATCCTACGTGTATGTTTTTTTCAAGGCAGGCAATACTAGAATCATAGAAATTTATACAGGAGCGTTACCTATGAAAAAAGCTTTCATTCTCTGCGGTCTGACGGGCTGGTGCATGGAAATCCTCTGGACCGGACTGCATTCCATCCTTTCAGGAGAACTTACCATGACAGGAAAAACTTCCCTTTTAATGTTTCCCATTTACGGATGCGGTGCCATCATCCGCCCGCTCTCCGGTAAACTTTCTGCTGTCCCGCTTTTTGTCCGCGGCTGCATTTATACTGTCGGATTTTTCTTCGTGGAATTTATCAGCGGTGCTCTTTTGCGCTGTTTTCATATGTGTCCCTGGGACTACAGCAACACTCCTCTGAATTACCGGGGACTGATAAGACCAGACTACGCTCCCCTCTGGTTCGGAGCCGGACTTTTTTTTGAGAAAATACTTGGAAAACTCTCTTGAAAAAAGCACCTGATTATTATATGATGTTATGAAGGATTAAATAAAAATTCCTGAACCAGTAAAATATGGAGGTATGAAATGAGACACTTAATGAGTCCGCTGGATCTGTCTGTTGATGAGTTAAATACTCTTCTTGACTTGGCCAGCGATATTGAGAAACACCCTGATAAATACGCACATGTCTGTGACGACAAGAGACTTGCAACTTTATTCTATGAGCCAAGCACCCGTACCCGTCTCAGCTTTGAAGCTGCTATGATGAACCTTGGCGGTAAAGTTCTTGGTTTTTCATCAGCTGATTCCAGTTCCGCTTCAAAGGGTGAAAGTGTTGCCGATACAATCCGCGTTGTATCCTGTTACGCTGACATCTGTGCTATGCGCCACCCGAAAGAAGGTGCTCCGTTAGTAGCTTCTATGGCTTCTTCTATTCCTGTTATCAACGCCGGTGACGGTGGTCATCAACATCCTACCCAGACATTAACCGACTTACTTACCATCCGTTCCCTGAAAGGACGTCTGGACAATCTGACCATTGGTCTGTGCGGCGACCTGAAATTCGGACGTACAGTTCACTCCCTGATCGAAGCACTTGTACGTTACACAAATGTAAAATTCATTCTGATCTCACCGGAAGAGCTTCGCATCCCAAGCTATATCCGCGAGGATGTTCTGAAAAAGAACAATATCGAATTTCAGGAAGTAGAGAGACTGGAAGATGCCTTACCGGATCTTGATATCCTCTACATGACACGTGTACAGAAAGAACGTTTCTTCAACGAAGAAGACTATGTCCGCATGAAGGATTTCTACATTCTGGACAAACAGAAAATGGAACTTGCAAAAAAAGACATGTACGTTCTTCATCCGCTTCCACGTGTAAATGAAATCTCAACAGAGGTGGATGCAGACCCGAGAGCAGCTTATTTCAAACAGGTACAGTACGGTGTATATGTACGTATGGCCCTGATTCTCACATTACTGGAGGTAAAATTACCATGTTAAATGTTGGAGCACTTCGCGAAGGTTATGTATTAGACCATATCAAAGCAGGCAAGGCCATGACTATCTATCATGATCTGAAGCTTGATAAACTTGACTGCACCGTTGCCATCATCAAGAACGCGCGCAGCAACAAAATGGGTAAGAAAGATATCATCAAGGTTGAATGCCCGGTTGAGAATCTCGATCTTGACATTCTCGGCTTTATCGATCATAACATTACTGTAAACGTAATCAAGGACGAGAAGATCGTTGCCAAAAAAGAACTGAAACTTCCGAATCAGGTTGTCAACGTGATCAAATGCAAGAATCCACGCTGCATCACTTCCATTGAACAGGGACTCGACCAGATCTTTGTTCTTGCAGATAAAGAGAAAGAAGTTTACAGATGTAAATACTGCGAAGAGAAATACACAGGTAAACGCAATAAATAATAAAACAAATATCAAAAAA
>ENA-OOZA01001647-OOZA01001647.1-human-gut-metagenome-genome-assembly--contig:-NODE-1647-length-11250-cov-7.434748_pt1 | contig 11250 bp, 8 predicted proteins | sample MGYA00241703_ERZ501378 | MGnify/ENA primary metagenome ERZ501378 (study PRJEB25962, sample SAMEA2042916) | human gut metagenome | biome: human gut; feature: human-associated habitat; material: faeces...
AATTTAAACAAATTATTAATCAGAATTCTGTTGCATTTGCAAGTTGAATTCAGCTTAAATGACACGGTGTAAGCCGCACGGATACGACCGCTGAAGCTCTTGATACTTTTCTCCGTGTCAGAAGCTTTCATCATCATGGCGCACAAAGCCGGACAAAGCGTCAAGGCATTAATACAGGAGAGTCCTACAGCCACCGCCATCGTAATACCAAACTGAGTGTAGAACACTCCGGAAGTTCCTCCCATGAAAGTCACCGGAATAAATACAGCCATAAAGACAAAGGTACACGACACAACGGCCATCGTCACATCACTCATGGCATCCTTTGTGGCAAGATAAGACGAGCGATACCCCACATCAAATTTGGCTTGTACGGCTTCCACTACAATAATCGCATCATCCACCACGGTACCGATGGCCAGCACAAGGGCAAACAAGGTCAGGATATTGATACTGAATCCGGCTACCGACAGGAAGGCAAACGTACCAATCAGTGACACAATGATGGAAATGGAAGGAATCAAGGTACTCTTGAAATCATGCAAGAAGAAGTAAACCACCAACACTACCAGGATAATAGCTATCACCAGGGTTTCAACCACATTGTCGATAGAAGCAAAAAGGAAGTCGTTCACACTCATCATCTGAATAAACTCCGTTCCCTCCGGAAGATCTTTTGAAATATCATCCAGCAAATTGGAAATCTCCTGGTTTACAGCCGTAGCATTGGCACCAGCCACCTGGAAGACCATAAAAGTAACTCCCGGAACTCCATCTGCTTCGCCATGGAAACTATAGGATTCACGTCCCAGTTCTACTTCTGCAATATCTTTTACCCGAAGTACGGATCCGTCTTTCTGCGAACGTATGACCATGTTTTCAAATTCTTCCACGCTCTTCAGACGGCCTTTGTACTTCATGGTGTACTGAAACACATTGTCCGAACTTTCACCCAGTGAGCCCGTAGGTGCTTCCGTGTTCTGCTCACCCAATACGGCTGTCACATCAGAAGGAACCAGTCCGTATTGTGCCATTTTGTCGGGTTTCATCCAAATACGCATACTGTAAGTATCTCCCATCAGCTGCACATCACCTACGCCCTGAATACGTTTTACCTGGGGAATCACATTGATGTCAAGGTAGTTGGCCAGGAAGGTTTCATCATAACGCTTGTCGAGGCTGATAAGACTGTTAATCTGAAGGAAGCTGTTCTGGCGCTTCATGGTGCTGACGCCAATAGCAGTTACCTCGGAAGGCAGCAGACCTTGTGCGGCAGACACACGGTTCTGCACATTCACCGCTGCCATATCCGGGTCCGGTACCCTGCTTGAAATACACCAGGATTTCGGCTGTACCCGCATTGGTAGCCGTAGAGGTAATGTATATCATGTTTTCTACCCCGTTGATACTTTCTTCCAGCGGCATGATGACACTGTTCATCACCGCATCGGCATTGACACCAGTATAAGTGGCTTCCACGCGTACGGTAGGCGGAGCAATGTCAGGATATTGTTCCACGGGAAGTGTATAAAGTGATATAAATCCCACTATCAGAATCAGAACCGATATGGAGAGGGCCATCACCGGCCGCTTAATGAATATATTTCCTTTCATAATCGTCTGTTATTTTACTTGCGTTCCTTCACGAATCATTCCGGCTCCGTCGGCCACAATCTCATCTCCAGCTTTCAGTCCATCCAGCACAATGTATTCTTTCCCATCGTTGACCGGAGCTACTTTAATCAAAGTAGATACCGTTTTCCCGTCTACCACCTTATAAGCCAGAATCTTATCCTGCAACTGTACGGTAGCTCCCTGCGGAATCACGATACATTTCTTATAGACACTTGGAATCAGCACGTTGCCCGATGCCCCACTGTGCAGCAAACGGGAAGCATTCGGGAATACCGCACGCACACCTACCGTACCCGTCTCCTTGTCAATCACGCCACTGATAGATTCTATCTTTCCCTTTTCTTCGTACACAGAGCCATCGTTCAACTGAAGCTGAATGGCCGGCATATTTTCTACCGCTTTGTCAATCGTACCGTATTGACGTGCCAAAGCCAAAAGCTGATTTTCAGTCATCGAGAAATAGACATACATGGTGGCATTATCTGACACAGTGGTCAGGGGTTGCGACATATTGGAACTGACCAGTGCTCCTACCCGGTAAGGCAACATGCCAATCACTCCATTGCTGGGACTTTTTACTTCCGTATAAGAAAGGTCATTCCGTGCATTTACCTCCTGTGCCTTAGCCTGTGCCAGCTGCGCCTTGGCAGTCAGATACTCATTTTCAGTTGTCTGCAAGTTAAAGCTGGAGACCACCTTCTTTGCATACAGTTCCTTTGTACTTTTATACGTAAGTTCGGCTGTAGCCAGACTGGCTTTCGCTACTTCCACATTGGCAACCGCTGTTTCCAAAGCCGCCTTATAAGGAACCTGGTCAATCACAAACAAGACTTCTCCCTGTCGTACGACATCTCCTTCGGATACATTCAACTTTTCAATATATCCTGACACTTGCGGATAAATGTCAATGTCCTGCATACCTTCAATAGAGGCAGAATACGAAGTCATGATTTCCTTATCCGTATCTGCTGTAAGCGTTACAAGATTATAGCCTTTCTGAGTGTTTTCTTTGGTTTCCGTCTTACAGGAAGTTATCCCCATCGCACAGCTAACTAGCAACATCAGCCATACGTTTAATTTTCCAATCTTTTTCGTCATATTCGTTTCTTTTTTTGTTCGCGCAAAAGTAGCAAGCAAGGGAAAAAGGAAGGCAACCGATTTTCGCACAGAGATGTTCAATTTTCTCCACCCTTCCGTCAAAATCATGAAATATGGAAAATAAGACATTCTTGAGAGAAAATAAGACATAGCACCTTGACCAAAAATCTTCATCTTTGCAAAAAAGAATTATGGAAGAGATTATTAGACATATTCACATAGAAATGCTTCAGGCACATTGCGATGCCCAAAGCTATATTGACGATTACATGTTTCTGACCGAACGCCTGGAGAATGTGTTCCCGGAAAACCGGAATGTCAAACTGGAAGTTTTTCTGATGCTCTATTGTGAGGAAGGAGAAGTAAAATTGGAACTGAACAACGTGGCCCGACACTTACAGGCCAACGACCTGCTGATTAGCCTGCCCAATACTATTATAGGTCAGGTAATGGCCAGTCCCAACCATAAGGTAAAAGTATTCTGTTTCTCCAACCGCTTTATCCAACGGCTGACCCAGACTCAGAAATATAGCTGGAAGTCGATATGTTACATACAGGAAAACCCCATCAAGCATTTTGGAGAAAACCGGAATGAAACGTTTCACCAGTACCTGAAACTGATAGAGGACAAGATACAGACTCCACCCGACAAATACCAGAAAGAGATTCTGCTGCACATTGCTTCAGCTTTTTATGGCGAGATGGTGGCTGAAACCACCCGAAAGTCCATTGAAAAAGAAAAGCAAGGATACCACACTCCTGTCAAACAACCCGACTTCATCTTCAAGCAATTCATGGAAGCGCTGACAGCCGACAATGGCAAACATCGTACACTGACTTACTATGCCGACCTATTCTGTTATTCACCGAAGTACCTGTCGCGCATCGTCAAGCAAATCAGCGGGAAAAATGCATTGACATTGATTCATGAGAATGCCATTGAACATATCATTCCGGAGCTGAGACATTCCAACAAAAGTATTAAGGAAATTTCTGTGGATTTTGAATTCCCCAATGTGTCGTTTTTTGCACAATATGTAAAAAAATACTTAGGAATGACACCTACGGAATATCGCAACAGCAGTCAAGAGAAAAAATAGCAAAACAAATATATATCAACCCAAAAGCAACAGCAAATCCACGCTGTTGCTTTTTTATTTTCATACGTTATCCTTTTTATAATCAAACAAATACGTACCCTTATTCTCAAAAATTAAAGCATCAAGAAAAAATTGCCTGAACAAAAACGGAAATATTACGTTTAAAAGCATGAATAGGCAAAAACATTAACGAGATAAACAAACTAAACCATAAAACGACTAATTAGTTATTTTTTCGACGGAAAAAGTTATAGGGTTGGTTTAATAGATTGTAATCAACGAGAAAACAACAACAAAATGAGAAAACTTACTTTTATTGCATTTTTATGCACTTTGCTATTGGTTTCTTGTAACCAGGAAGAACAATTAGACACATCGTCTACTACAAACAAATCCGGGATTTTATTCAAATTACAAAAGGATGGATATGAGGGAAGTACTTCACGTATCTCTGGAAAGGAAACCTCTCCATACGATGAGTTGCACTATTTCATTGTGGATGAAAACGGTGAAAAAGTCAAAAATATCAAGAGCTATTATGAAGCCTCTACGTCCACAATTTATACTGAAGGACTGCACAAAGGAAATTATCGTCTGCTGGTTTTAGGAATCCAGGGCGATGCCACCAAAGATAAAGCCATCGTTCATACTCCTGAGCGTATACAAGATGAGTGGCTGGCATTTCCGGAAGATTTGCAGAAACCACTGGAGGCTGAATATTTCTATTCGCAAATTCCTTTCTCAGTCATAGAGGTACAGACTGCCGACGGAATACAGGAAACGGCTTCAATTACAGATGAAATAACCCAAAAACGGATTGTAAGCCGGGTAGATTTCGATTTTGCCTACCACAATCCTTATGTGCGCTATGCCGTAACGGATAAAAGCCTTTCATTTGGCGACGTACGCTTTTACACCACTCTTTCAGGCAGCGGAGAATTGAGCGGTGAAAGCAATGGAACACTCTACCCGATTTCCTTGAATGAGCAGACTTCTTACCTCTTCATGCCGCTGTGCGAGAATGCGGAACTCAACGGTGAAATCACAATTTCTACCCGTAACTACCGTAAGGAGGAAAGACGTCAGGTCTATGGGTTCGAGCATAAATCGCTAAGCAGCAATCACATTCATCACATCGAATCGGTAGTGACTCATCCGGATGACAAGGATATAATGATGTTCATCACACCTGCGGCATACAATGCAGGCGGACATAAAGCCATCCTGCAGGATGATGAAACAAAGGAAGTGTACACCAACCCGTCACTCCGGAAGTTCAACACGTCACAGCCGCTTCAGGTATCAGTTACCGAAGAAGGAAAGCTGCACGCACGCTTCTATTCTCCTCGTAAACTGAGCAACGTACTGATAAAAATGCAATTGCCGCAAGTGAGCAATGAGTATTTTGACCTGGCTTACTTTGATTCAATTCCTGCATTCTGCGATTTTTATGAGGAAATTCCATTGATAGAACGTACGGTAATGTGCCGCACGGAATCCGGTAAAATCATCGAAATAAGCAAAAAAACGGCTGAAGAACTCTCGGATGCCGTACTTAAAGTTGAATCTGATGATCCGTTCTGGGCCAAGCTACAGAAAATCAAACATGGGTGGAACATTTACTGGGGGCTATATGGCGGAGATCCGGAAAGAGAAGATGGTGGTCCGGTAGGTAACTGGATGGGAATACGCCCAGTACACTGCCGTGAATCGGTAGCCCTCTTCCTGAACTTCACCTATATGATTGACATGCCGGAACACGAACAGATTCTGCGTGACAATGCCGACCAGCTGTACGATGATAACAAACAGCCCGTAAAGGTGGAATCGGTACTGCAACAGATGCAAATGGCCAGAACCCTTCAGGTGGGATTGGTCTACCCAGGAAACGGAGTCGTTGGTTTAGGAGGTGGAAGTACCTTCGGATGTTACCAGCAAGGATGGTTTGAACACTATTTCAATACTTACTCGTGCAGTATCATGTTCCATGAACTGGGACACGTAATGGGATATGGACACAACAGTTCATTTACTTACGGACCATGGGCAGAAAAATTGATGAATAATTTTTATGTCAATAATATCCAGGACATGCCGATTGACTCCAAAAACTATTTGAACAGTACGCAAAACCCTCACCGATACAAATAAACTAACGAAATACAATCTGACGAAAAAAATGAATATGAAATATATACTTACAGTGGCAAGCGCAGGCTTGTTCTTACTAAGTGGCTGCCAAAAAGAAAAGATACGGCAGGATAATGCAGCAGACGGCTCACTTCGCATCAGCATCATCAGTTCCGGAATGAACTATGGGATAACCACAGAATCCGAAACAAACATACACACACTTGATGCTTATCATTTTGAAAACGGCATATTAAGCAAATCATTCAATTCCCTGCAGATTGATGAAAAAGGAGTATGCCGGCTCGACATTAAACAGAAAAATGGCATGCTCTATTTTCTGGCCAATGATGCAAACATAACTTCCCGCGCCAACCTGACAAACAATGTCACTACCCTGGAAGAGTTCCTGCAACTGACCGCAACAGCCGATGAAATGACCTCAAAGAGTCTATTGATGAGCGGCCACACAGAACTGGATGGAGAAAATGCCTCTCTATCCGTATCTCTTAAACGTACGGTAGCCCGTATTGACCTGGAATCTGCTTTTCAAGATGCAGAAGTAAACAGTATCACGATAAGAGATATAGCCCTGATTGGTTTGGTGAATGAAGGAGGCAACAAAAGTGTGCTGACCAATATCGAAAAAACCGACTTGACAAAAGATTTTGGAGAACAACCATTCAAAAATAAAAAGGAGTCTCTTTACTACCTGCCGGAACAAACATCCAACGGTCATGAGGTGGAAATTATGATGACCGCCAATGGAGGATGGCATAGGTTAAGAACTACCCTTCCGGCGTTGAAACGTAACACGGTGTACACGCTGAGAGTGTATGGAAACGGTGCAAACCTGAACGTGGAAGTACTGACGGATAACTGGGAAAGCGGTGACTCATCCGCATCAGGTCTTACGCTCAAAGGACTGGTCGATAAAGAAAATTCACAGCTTTCAGAAGGTGTAACTGTCAACGAACGTGGTGATACTGTATTCGTTCCTTGCTGGGAAAGTAATTTCCAGCTGACTTTGGCAGCCGAAACAGGAGCCGAAGTCAGCATATTTGGAGGAGCTGAAGGAGTCACAGTCACTCCAGCCACTCGTTCCAGAGAACTTTCTCCCGTTGCACAGATTAATGTCGCCAGCAGACAGAAAATGCCGGGCAGCAAACATGAATACGTATATCTGGATGTTCACAAAGACCAGGTACAAACCGGTAGAGTGGTACTGGTATTTACGCCTAATCCGATAGAATTGAGCGGACTTATCCAGTTTGACGAAAATGGAGAATGTGACTTCAACCGATACGTGGACGGAGAACTGGCCCGCTTGATTTTGCCGGAAGGAAAAACCGCCACACTGAGATTCGGAGAAGAAGAAGCACAATGGATGAAACTCACTGATGAAGGTAACAATACCTATCGTCTGTTAGGGGGATGGAAACCCAATGACCCGAAAGCAGACGGAAGAGAGCAGGCCGGCGAATTAATCATTACAGATAAAGACGGCAGCCATCCGGAGACTTATACCATCCGACGCCTCAACTGGGGATTGCCGGTAGTTAATGTCAACGGTACATGGTGGTGCAAGTACAACCTGAGAGGTAACGTGAAGAATTTCAATGACCAGATTCTGATTAATTCAGACCCTGCCAAAGACAGCAGTCTGGCAGACTACCTGACTTCCTGCTCTGACGATGAATTCCTGCACATTCTGGGCGACCAGTATCAGGCCGGAAATCCTGAAGGGTTACAACTTACTCATGATGACTCTTCATTCTATTACGAAGGATACAAAAGCCAGACGAACAACTTCGGGACCCTGTCTCCTACCGTCATGGCACCCGACGGTTACCAGATTCCGGACTTCGATGACTACCGTTTCTTTACAGGAAGCACGAATTTCAATCTGGGTTACTTCAACCCCGGTGCCTTCAACAATGGTTTAGGCCAGCGACTCAACTTTAAGGTCGTAGAACGTAATGCGACTTTCCAGGGATTGCAGTACGGTCCGGTTACCTTCTATGATTTTGAATACGAAGGCAGCCACTGGACAATCTGCGGCTTAGGTCACCAATGGGATGCAACCAGCATATCAAAGATGATGATTTTGCTGGCGACCTATGGAAATGGAGGAAGCACCTGGATGATAGAAGGTTATTCAAACAGTGAAGGCAGAGGAAACTGGTTCAAGTATACAGGCAACAATGCACAGAAAACCCGTACTATCCGATGCATCAAGACACCGGTGGAATACATCTACGAGTAAAAAAACAACAATATCTAAACAGACAAATAAACCAGTATAATATGTACATCAAAAAATACATACAGTTTTTCGGCATACTTTCTGCCCTATTATTTACAACAGCCTGTGGAGGAGAAGATATCCCCAGCGGAGGAGAAGGAGGAGGTACAGGAGACGGAGGAAGCAGCACACCTGTCCGAACTATCACTACTCACATCAATGAGTTCCAGGTGGAAGGAGAAAACTCCTCTCTTCCCGGTGAAGGTGAGATAAAAGAGCTGCAGGCCTGCCTGTTCGAAGACGGTGCGATGACGGAAATCTATACCCAGTTCACTCAGAAAGACGGCCAGTATATGTTTCAGACAGACAAACAGACAGGTCATCTCTACATATTGGCCAACATTGCCGACCAGATCAACATTCAGGAACTGAAAGCACAAGGCATTACCGAAGAAGAATGGCAGCAGATTACGTTTGCACATGCCGACGATTACATACATGCCCCGGAGTTTTTCTCCGGCATGATTGACTTGGGACAGACCGACGAAAACTTGCTTCACCTGGATCTGGAAAGAGGCATCGCCCGTTTTGACCTTTCCATCCGGACCACCAGCTCCATCAAGGTGAAAAAGGTCGTGCTCAAGAACATGACGCACCACACTTTCCTGTTTCCGCAAAATCCGGTCACCATACCGACTGATGCGGGTGTAAAAGACCGTTCGATTGAGTTTCCACAATGGCTGGAAACGAATACCCAAGGCATCGCCTACGTGTACGAGCAGTCTGGAGAAGATTTAAAGGCGAGCATGGAAATCGTGAAGAATGGGAAAGAGACTACTTTGGAATCTACCCTTCCATCTACTTTGAAACGAAACGTAGTGTACACATTAGAGATTACTACGGATTCTGCTACGGGAGAAGCCAAACTGAACATCGTTGAATGGAAAAACGGAGGCGACCATACCCTTTCTTCCGGCATGGGCAACTTAAAAGTAGATACCCAGACGTCTATTCTTCCTGAGAATGTGGTGATAAATGAGGAAAAGACACAGGTAACCCTTCCTCATACAGCTACAGAGATGACATTGGCCATCGACTGTGATGATGAACTGGAACTCATTCCAGGGAATATGCCGATAAAGATTGAATCACTGGGAGGTACTCGTCCGGAAACGATAGGAAAGAACCTGTTCCGTATTCAGAAAGAACAATGGAGACCTGGCGTTGCAGGCCAAGAACTGAAGCTCAGATTCCACCGGAAAGGACTGCTTCACAATTATGAGGAAGACGCTCTGACATTAGTCTTATCTGAAAACCCAATTAAACTGGAAGGGCTCATCCACTTCCATGACGGCTATGAATTTGACTTCGGACGCTACATTGACAATGAATTGGGACTCATCACTCTGCCGGAGTCTAAAAAACTGACGGTGGAATACGAAAGTGGTGAAGGTCACTGGATTAAGCTGGATGAGCAGGATGAAACACCCAACTCATTCCGCATCATAGGAGGCTGGAAACCCAATGACCCAACGGCCAACGGACGCAAGCAGAAAGCTACACTGGTAATCTGCAATACCGACGGTACGGACAGAGAAGAATACACGGTCGTACGCCGCAACTGGGGACTCCCTGTTACCTACCTCAACGGTGTATGGTGGTGCAAATACAATGCCATGGGAGATTCAAAGAATTTCAGCGACCAGATACTTTCTTCTAACGACCCGGCTGCCAAGGCAGGAAAGACGCTTTTTGATTACCTGCGCGACTGTACTCCTGAAGAGTTCTTCAAGTTATGGAAATGGCAGTACCAGGGAAAAACCACGCAGGGAATGGAAGTAATTGATGACGGTGGAGTGGCTAAAATGAAAGGATACGGTCCGTCTAGCGAGCATATCAATAAACTGGATGCTACCGCCATGGCACCCGACGGCTACGAACTTCCTTCCATGGAAAACTTCGAAAGAGTCTTAAATTCAACCAGCGGAACCATCTGGCTGATGTGGAACGGAAGCCATACCACGGCATGGAACGGAGGCTCAAACATCCAACGTCGCCAAAGAAGAAGAAACGATGTTACCGTAGGAACCGTAGCGCTGTCTGACCTGATTTACATTCAGATGTATAATAATGCAGAACAGCAATATGAACCACTCGTATGGTACGGTCCCGGAGCACAATGGGATGACAGTGGTATCAAACATGGACACTACAATGCCATGTTATGGGCTACCCACTCGCCCAGCAACGGACAGGGATGGTTTTATAACGGAACAATGGCAGGGCTTTATCCCAACAAGAACGGTGCAGGATCAAACGACACCCGACTTCTTCGCTTTAAGAAATCAGACGTAGAATACATCTATGAATAACAACCCTCAAAACGTCTTTGCGTTTCAAAGTAAACGCAAGGACGTTTTACTTAAAACGCAAGTGCGTTTGGACCAAAACTCTTTTACGTTTTAGTTCAAACGCACTTGCGTTTTTTTCATGCTTTCAGAAAGCCTGTATATTTCTTAATAAATCAATTGAAAAACAGCCCAATAACCTCCTGCCATAAACAACAGCATCAACAATTCAGACAAGCGGTTAATACGAATAGCCACACGCATATCCCGACTGCTCAACGGACGAGGATTGTCTCCAATAAAAGGCTTATAAACTGTCTCGCCGAAATAGTCGTGCGGACCGCCAAAGCGGCAGTTCAGGATTCCGGCCAGTGCCGCTTCCGGATAACCGGAATTAGGACTGGCATGCATCCGTCCGTAATGTGCCACGAACTTCAGCAACGACCAGCGACCGGAAACCAGCACCATCAGCAGGGCAGTCAGCCGGGCGGGAAGGTAATTGGCCACATCGTCCATACGGGCCGCCCAGCAGCCAAAATCTTTATAACGGGCATTGCGGTAGCCAATCATAGAGTCGAGGGTATTGACCATCTTATACGCCAGCATCCCCGGCACCCCCAACAGGAAATACCAGAAAAGCGGAGCAATTACCCCGTCACTCAGGTTCTCGGCCAAGGTCTCAAGAGCCGCCGTA
>ENA-OOZA01001650-OOZA01001650.1-human-gut-metagenome-genome-assembly--contig:-NODE-1650-length-11233-cov-2.989265_pt1 | contig 11233 bp, 15 predicted proteins | sample MGYA00241703_ERZ501378 | MGnify/ENA primary metagenome ERZ501378 (study PRJEB25962, sample SAMEA2042916) | human gut metagenome | biome: human gut; feature: human-associated habitat; material: faeces...
AGTTCGTAGGCTTCCGCCTAGCCCTTCCGTGCGGTACCGCGTGGCTTGCCGCCCTTGCGCTAGGATGGGTCGCCACTCCACGCCGCCCGGGGCCGATACAAGAACCGCTAAGAATAGAACCGGAAAGAACTAGTTAGCGCCGCCGGGTGACTAGTCCGGCAAAGGCCCCATAGGTCTTGCGCGTGGGTTACGGTCGGGCCACGGCCCAAACGGTCTGCTGCAACGTAACGCCTATTCCTTTGTCAATTGCCCGGATGCATCGAAACGCAAGCCCGGTGCCGTTACCTGGTTGTTTCTGAAATGCTCGTGCTGGTGGCACGTTTGGCATAGGGCTTCCAGGTTGTCCCATGCCAACGTTATTGCCGGGTCGCCTATGTTCTTAGGCGTTAGATAGGTCTTGTGGTGGACTATGTAGGCGGGTTTCCCGCAACGCTCGCATACATAGTGCTTGCTTTCCATGTAGGCCCTTTGGGTCTTCCTCCAGGCCGTGGAAGTGTAGAACGGTCTAGCCCATTCCTTCATAGCCCACCACTCACCTTTAGCCCACGTGCGTAACCGCCTTTAGAAGGTTGTCGATTGAACGTTGCAGCCTGTCCGTGTCGGTCTGCGTGGGGTCGTACCAAAGCGAAAGAAGAAACTTCGTCGCCGTCTTTGCCAACGGGCTTTGTGCTTGCGCGTTCGTGTCCAGGCCGGTAGCAATGGCGATGTACTCCGCCGCGCCGTCGATAAGCCCGGAAACAACCGCGTCGTTGTCGGTGCCGTCCAGGCGCAACCACTCGCGGGCTTCGTCAATGCTTATAACCTGTGCCATGCGCTACACCCCCTAGGCCGTGGCAATGGCAAGCTTGGTGAAGGCTTCCGGCACGATAACGCGCGTGTCCGCAATGGCCATGCCGCGATAGTCGATAAGCCCAGAACGGAAAGCCGACTGCGTGCTGCTCTCAACGGCAATGCCGTTCGCGAGATTGTAGCCCAGATAGTCAAAGTTGCCGAAATAGCAAACGTTGTCGGCCACATAATCATCTACGACAACCTCAAAGCCCAGAATCTTGCCAATGCCGTCGTTCTGGGTGTCGGCGATGAAAACGGGGCGCTTGTTGCCGTCCAGCATCCCATAGAAGACGCGGTAAAGGGTGGCATTGTTCATGACCCACTTAGCGCCCTTGGAATAGCCGCGCTTCAGAAGGGCAACCGTGTTAACAACGTCCGCGTAGGCGATAGAACCGCCCTTGGCAACGGTAACGCTGTTCTTGGCGTCCCAGGTAACGCCGTGCTCCAGGCCCATGCCCTGGTTGGTGCCGTTGCCGTTGATAAGGCTGTCGGCGATGCACTCAAAGACGCACTTGTTAAGTTCGTCCGCAAGATAGGACTCAAACGCGCTAATGCTCATGGTCTTAACCTTGGCGCTGATAGAGAAAATCTTGATAATCTCGTTAGCGTCAAAGGTGACGTTGGTAACGCTGGGCTGCTCCGTGTTCACGGTAGCGCCCTCCGTGTGCCATGCGGCCTTGCCGGAAGGCGTGGCAACGGGAATGCTAATCTTGCTGGGCATGTTGAACGCGCGGGCAATGGAAAGCGTGCCGCCCTCGTTGCGGGCCTTGCTCACAATCTCGTTGAGCGTGGCCGTTGGGATGATAACGGGCGTGTTGCCGGAAGTGGTGTAAGCGTCCGAACCTGCCCGCTTCTCAATCTCCATAGCGCGGTTAAATGCGTTCTTCTCCGCCTGGTTAAGGCTCTTGCCGGTAAGCGTCTTGTAGAAGGCGCTGCGGTACTCCGCGCTCGCGTAAACGTCGCCCGTGGTCGCCTGGTAGCTTCCGCCCGCAAAGTTCGCGCCGGTGATTGGGTTGTAGCCGCGTGCCTCCGGCTCCTGTGCGCCCTGTGCGCCCTGTGCGCCGCCCTGGTCGCCCTGCTTCTCCTGGGCGTTGGCCTTGGCTTCCGCAAGCCCGGTAAGCTCGATGTTAAGGGCCTTGATGTCTACGCCGGGGTCTGTCTCAATAACGCCCTTGACCTCCTGGGCGCGCTTCTCAATGTCCGCAAGGGAATAGTTGCGGTAGTGGTTGAATGCGTCTTGAACGGTCTTAAACATGGTTAAAACTCCTTTGCCAAAATGATGTTTGCAAGAATCCGCGCGTTGTTCAGTGCTTCCAGGCGGTTCAATCCGTCTTGCCGTGCCTTCCGCGCTTCAACGCTTGCCGCCGGGTAAGCCGGGAACGGGCAAACGCTGACCTCGTAGACTTTTTCAATCTTTGAGATAGTGCGCGTGTTGGTCTTCGGGTCGTAGCTGTCGCCGCCCTGTGGCACCTTGAACGCAAAACTCATGCCGGATAGGTCGCCGCGCTTCACTGCCGTGTAGATAGAACGCGCTTCCTCCGTGTCCGGCAATTCCGCCCGCATTTCAAGCCCCCTGCCGGTGACGTTGAAATGAAGCGTCTTGGGTGTACGCGCTAGCGGGATGCGGTTTAGGTCGTGGTTGTAAAGCAAACGGCTGTCCGCAATGTCCGCGCCGTCCAGCGCCCCGCGCTTGATAACTTCCGTGTAGCTTCCCGCTGGGTCGTTAATCGTTGTCGGGGTGTCGTAGACGATTGGCGTACCTATCAAAACAAGGTTTCCGCCGCCCTCTGCCGTGGGCGCGTCCGCCTTGATTTCCGCTGTCCTTAGCTCTTTCATGCTGTAGCCCCCTTTTCAGTGTCCGGGGCCGTCCCCGCCGCCTTCTGCTGCTGGTAGCTGTCCACAATCTCCGTGTTGGCGTTGTTGAGCGACTGCAAGCGCCTGTCGCCGTCTTCAACGGGCGGAAGGTTGAGAATTTCCAAAGCCTGGTTGATGGTGAGAACGCCGAACGGCATTAGCTCGCGCACGGTTTCAATCTTCGTTTGGTTGGATGCGTACATAAGCCGCCCCGCGCCGAAACGAATTTCGTTGCCGAATGCGCGTTCGCGCTCCGTGAAAACCTTCCGCGTGAACTCCAGGGAAAGAAGAAGGGCGAACGGCTCAATTACGGATTCGTAGAACGCGCCCCATTCGTCTTCTGAATAGGTCGAATTTACGATTTTCTCCGAAATACCCAGGTAGTTGTAAATCTTCGTCGCCGTGGTCTTCGTCTGCTCCGGGTCGATGGTAACGGGCTTCGAGTCAATTGGCACGTATTCAGATTTTGAATCCGTGGCAACGATGCCGCCATTGTTGGCAACGTCCAGGTATTCGGCTATGAAGGCTTCTTTGTCGGCCTTCAACTTCTCCGGTGCAAGAACCTGGGTGTATTTGAGAATACCCCGGATGGTCGCGCCGCTCTTGATGCCGTTGATAATGCCCTCGTTCTCCGTGTGCGCTAGCTCCAGGGCCGGGTAAAGGGCTTCGTTGGTGTCGCCCATAAGGTCGTTGCTGTTGAAGTTTCGCCGCAAATGGATAACGTCGCCATACGGAAGAACGAACGTGTTCCCGCTCCTAAAGCGGAATTGCACGAAAAGCCGCCCGCTTGCATCGGTCAAGAAGTCCGCCTGGGTGCAAGTGATGGGGTAGACGTTGCGAACGGCCCCGCGCCCGTCCCTGTCCAGGAATGCAAAGGCGTTGTTGTTCAAATAGTAGTGGGTGCAAAGCTTATAGATAAGGTCGTAGGCCGTCATATAGGGGTTTGGCTGAATCTGCAAAAGCCTGTCTAGTGACTTGTCCCCGGCCTTTGCCTGGTTGTCCGCCCCGGTGACGATGTGCGCCCCTTTGAGCTTTGCCGCATTGCGTGCGATAGCGTCAACCGCTCCACGATAAATGTCGTTGTCGTAAGCGCCGCCGCTGAATGCCGTATAGGTCGCCGTGTTGCCCGTAAGCGTCTGAACCTGCGAAAGTTCGCGCCCAGGACGAAAACGCCGCTTGAATGTCTGCAAGAATCCCACTTCTTCACCCCCCAAAAAGTCAATGAACGATAGTCAATCGTCAATAGCTATGTATGATTTTACCATATGCAAGCTGTCAATCATAGCAAAACATGCATCATAGGTATACACTTATGCATTAAAGCTGTCTTGCTGTCTTTGTGGCAAAGATGGGAATGTTGAAAACTTCCGCGCGTTTTTCGTCCGCTTGATTTTCGCTCCAGGCAATGAAGAAAAGATTTTGGGGCGCTTCTACTAACAAGTGAGTCTGTCTTACTAGTCCCCCTTCGGTGTGAAGTTATAGATAGAAATAGCTTGTAATTCTTGTCTGTAAGACGGGACGGGCGCTAAATGCCTGGTGGCAACGGCTTTTTGGGCCTTGAGGGCGCAACACTTGTACACGGTTCCGCAACGTTTGTACACGGTTTGCGCAACGTTTGTACACGGTTTTGGGAAAAGCCCAGGTAAAGGGCGTAACGTTTGTACACGGTTTTGGGCGGCTTTTGGTGCGTTGGGCTTGTTTTGTGGCTCTGACCTGGGGCGCAACACTTGTACACGGTTTTGGGCGCTTCGTCTTGGGCTTAACGCTTTTCCTGGGTTTGGGCGTTGCCGTTTTGGGGCTTTGACCTGGGGCGCAACACTTTTACATGGTTTGGGGGAACACTTCTACATGGTCTTGCGCGTCTTGACGAAACCATGTAGAACCGTTGCGCTGTCGCCGCTTCCGCGTATGCCGCACCGTGGGCAAAAGAAAAACGCCCCTGTGGGGCGCTGTAGGGGCGATTTTAGGCGTTTTATTCGGTTGCTAGGGTATTTGGTCGCTTTCGTGTCTAAAGCCCGTCTAACGGCCTCCTGTGGCCTTGTAGCGTGGATACTCTGCGAACGTGGGCCGTCCGCGCTTAATCTGTCGGTCTATGGCCCGCTGTATCTCGTAGTCCAGGAAGTCCACGTTTCCGCGCGATTCGTGGAACTTGACGCGCCAAACGTCGCAAGATTCGACAAGCGAACGCATTAGAACCGGGTTCCGGTTCGTGTAGAAGGCGAAATGGTCTAACAGTTTCGCAAGCGGGCGGCTGTTGTCCTCGTACCCCGTGAAGTCTCCACGCGCTAGCCGCTCTATCTCTTCCCGGTGCTTGCCGCGCCGCATAGCCGCCCATACCTCTTCAACGTCGCCGCTAAAGGCTTGCTGTGGCTTCGTGTAAGGCGCTCTAACGGCTTCAACCGTCGCCGCTTGCTCTTGGGTCGCTTCCGGTGCAATGAAGGCCTTATAGACGCGCTCCAGGGCTTCCGGCGCGTCTTTGATTGTGTCGCGCTTTTCCCATATCCGCCCGGTCATGGTCATATAGCGCTTTTCCGTGTACATTTCTATTCCTGGCTTCTTCAAGCCGCCGCCGTAACGCTCCACCGTGTACGGGGTAAGCTCAAAGTCGCGCTTCTTATCGCCTAGCGTGATTCCGTGGTTGCGCGCCACGATATGAAAGCCGCGCCCGCTGGGGCTAATCTCCGTGTAGCTGTCTACGGCTTCGATAATCTCCAACGCCAAAGGCAAGATATAGCCCTTTGCGTCTATAACGCCGTCCAGGTCTACAAAGACGTATTCGCCCGCAAGGGCAAAGCCGACGCCGCTATATTCGCGCCTTCTAACGGCTTCGTAGCACGCTTCAAAGCTCGCCCAGGTCTTAGGGTCTGTAGAATCCGCGCAAGTGCCTTTTACGGGGTTCCAGGGCTGTTTAGCCTTGTATTTCCGGTAGGCTTCGCCCTTCCTTCCGCGCGCTACCCAGTGGTCTGTGTTCCGCAATTCTTCCGGTATGCGCTGCAATTGCCTTAGCGGGTTTCCAGGCGGTGAGGTTAGCCGCTTTGCCATTATTTCTTGCCCTCCCCTGGCACAAAGATTGAAACGCCGTCTTCGTCCACGTCGTGCCGTGAAATGATGCCGTGGTATTCCAGGTATTCGACCTGCTTAACAACCGCGTTTCTAATGCGCGTCTTGCGCATTCTGGTTGCGTTCGGTGTCTTGTCCTTTGAATAGTCGGCCTTGTCGTAAAGGGTTTTGAAGGCTATCCGGTGCATGTTCGGCGGTATGCGCTTGCCCTGCTTTGCCATTCCGTCAAGCATGGTAACGCGGTCGCCTATCACGTCCACAATGGTTGCATTGAAGGCCGTTCGCCTTATGCCAAAGCTAAGAACGCCTATCTTGTGGGGCTGTAGCGTTGTCATTTGCTTTAGCGCAAGCGCGTATTGGAACAGTACCGGCAAAGTCCTGCCAAACTCATAAATCCTGTGAATCTTGCCGTCTTCGTCGCTCTTGTAGCTCCAGCGCACAATCTCAATTAGGCTTCCGCTGTCCTTGATGGCCCCAACGCCCGGGTAAGCGTCTAGAATCGCGTCAACGTCAAGCGTTATGTAAATGTCCGCCATGCGGACAATGCTAGCGTGCATTTCGTCTAGCTGGGCTTCCCTTGGGTTGGCGTTCGGCTTCATTGCTATCTTCCTGTAAAGCTGCAATGGTGTCACGATGTATTGGTGTTTCTCTACCAGGTCGCATATTGCAAAGAAAACAAGCTTGTCTTGTGCGCTAAGCCCCTGCATAACCTCGCGCACCTTTGAGACGTTCTGCAAAAGAACCTTAACGGCCCTGTCTTCACGTTCGCCGGTTAGCTCTGCGCTCACAACCTTAACAATGGCTTCCGTGTTGCGCTCAATCCGCCTAAACTTCCCTTCCGGGTCGATGCCGAAAAGCTGCCTGGTTAGGTTGTCGTGTGAAACGTCGTAACCGTCATACTTTCCGCGCAACGTGTTTCCGGTTGGCACCGCCTGTGGCTCCAGGTATTCCGCTAGTGCCGCGCTCACGTCTTCAAGCGTCTTGCCGTCCGCTAGCTCCAGGCTGTCGAAATAACCAACGCTAGCGCCTTCGTGGAACTCAATAACGCCCTTGTCCATTAGCAGGTTGAGAACCTTTAGAAGTTCGCCGCCGTGGTCGCCCAGTCTCTTGCCCACGTATTCGACAACGTTAGTTTGTCCCATTCTTAGCGCCCCCCTTCTTCCCCGCGTTTATGGCCCCGTGCTTGTCCAGGTAGTCCAATACGCTTTGCTCCGTGAAGAACCAACTACGGTTAATGTTGCGTGCGTTGAAGCGCCCGGCTTCCCTGTACCTAATTACCGTGCGCGTTGAGCAATTCAGTACCTTTGCAACCTCTTCGTTGTCGTAGTAAGTAACGCCGTCAATTTGAATCTGCATTGCTATGCACCTCCGTTTTTTCTGGGCTTGTAAACCTTCATGAATGCGTCGTATGCCTGTTTCTCTTCCGGCTCCAGCGCCTTGCCGTCCAGGTAGTCGTTTATTACCTTCTCAATGGCTTCTATCTGGGTGCCGCCGTTCATGATTGCAAAGCCCTTGAACCGCCTTAGCGTGTCGTTGCTTATGCGCCATGAAACCAGGGTTGCTTCCCTCTTTGCCTTCTTCTCTTCCTGTTGCTTCTCTTCCTGTTCGTCCGCGTCCAGGAACGCTTCAACCGCTTCTAGTCCAAAGTCTTTCTTTCTTGCCATTCCTATTGCTCCTTCTCCGTTAGTTCGTCCGCTAGCGCCTGGTAGTCTTTCGCCCCGTTGCTCCTAGGGTCATACGCAAAAATGTCCGCGCCTTGCGTGGGCGCTTCCGCTAGCGCAACGTTGCACCTAATGCGCGTGGCGCAAAGCTTGCCGGGGAAAAGCTCACCCAAACGCCCTTCAACCGCCGCCGTTAGGTTGCGTCTCTTGTCGTACATTGTCATTACAACGCCCGCTATGGTTAGCGCCGGGTTTAGCCGCCGCCTTGCAACTGCTATGGTCTGCGTTAGCTGTGCAAGCCCCGTAAGCGCCAAATATTCCGCTTGCGTGGGAATGAGTACCCCGCCGCAAGCCGTAAGCGCGTTGAGGGAAAGCACGCCCAGGGATGGGCTACAGTCAATCAAGATGTAGTCATACGCGCCCGTAACGCCCTCCAGGGCTTCTTTTAGCAGGTATTCGCGCCCTACAACGTCGTTGCTTCCCTTTTCGATTCCAGTTAGCCGCAAGTCTCCGGGTATTAGGTCGTAGCCCCTTTTCATGTGCCTTATGACCTCTTGCGCGGGCTTGTCGCCCTTTAAAAGCTCATAGGCCGTTGTATCTTCCTGGGCAACGTCTACGCCCAGGCTGGTTGTTAGGCTCCCTTGCGGGTCTAAGTCAACCAATAGAACGCGCTTCCCGCTGTCGGAAAGCGCCGCGCCCAGGTTAACGGCTGTCGTTGTCTTTCCAACGCCGCCCTTCTGGTTAACTATCGCTATTATCTTTTCCATCATTTGGCCCCTTTCTCTTCTTTGCCGCGTACCTGTTGCCGATTTTCGCCCGCCGCATTTTCTCCAGGGCTTCTTTTGAGTAAACGCCAGTCTTGCCCTTGTTCCAGGGCTCCGCGCCGCCCGGTGCCACGTTCCAGCCCAGTTCGGTTAGGCGCATTCGCGCTATTTCCTCGCGCTCCAGCCTGTAAGCTTCTTCTTCCGTCAAGCCTTCCGCTATGACGTAATGGCTAACGTTGCTCCAGCCGCCGCAAGCCTTTATTGCCCTGTAGAAGCGCGTTGAATGCTTGTAGCCCTCGCCGCCGTTCCAGCGCTTAGAAGGCTTTTGGCTGGTAACGCCAATGTATATGCGCGGTATGCGCCCGTCCGCCGCTACGTGCGCGTATAGCGTGTACATGCTACGCCCCCTTTATCTCGTGCTTTATTTGCGTGTTCTGGTACCTAACCGGCAAATCTCCCCGGCCTTCTAGATATTCGATGCAAAGCCGCTTGTTGAGAAAGCCGCCGAATAGCTCGCCGTCAATCTCGCCGCCCTCGCTCCAATAGCCGCCGTTATATGCGCCGTCTCCGTATGTGTCGCCCCTCACCTTATCCGCCGCGTGTTGCCGGTCTTGCGCCGTGAAAACCCAACTCCAACCCTTACGGCTTACCGCGAAATGCTGTAGCAATGGCCTTTTCCCTTTGATGTTGCGCCGGATTATGCCGCTTGCTTCGCTCATGGTTAGCCGGTCTATTTGGCTTGCGTCAATCTCGCCGCTTCTTATCTGCTCGCGAAAGTGCGACTTAATCCAACGCGTTTGCTTTTCGCTTGCCTGTCTTGCGTCATTCTTCGTTGACCCAAAGCAAGGGCGTTTCACCGAATGGCGGTTCGTAGGCTTCCACAAGACCGCCCACCTCGTCTTGAAACGCGCTCGTATAGTTTCCGTCCGCGTCCGGGGCTACCTTCTTCAAATAGGGGTCTTTCCCCGGCTCAATGACGGCAATGTGAATGCCCTTGCTCTTTGGCTTTTCATCTTCCCTTGCCGCCCCAATGTCCGATAGGTCGATAACGTTAACCATGGTCGCCCCTTCTTCTAGGCAGTCCGTTACTACACTGTCAATTGTAAATGACACAATGGGTTGTTGTCAATCTATTTTGACTTTTTTTGCTGTCTTGCTGTCTTGCTGTCTTTCTATCTTTGTTGGCATAGAAAAACGGCCCTCCAGGATGCCGTTTAAGGCTCCTAAAAGGCCGTCTTTGAGTATTTGCCCGTGAAGCGCCCTAGCGCCCGTCCTGGGGGCGCTCCGTGGCCCCTGCGGGCATTCGGTCGCTAAAGCTTCTTCGGGTCGTATGGGATTACGGGCGAAAGCTTGCCCGTGTTGGTGGTGTGGGCGTACAAAACAAGGTCGCGCCTGTAGCCTTCGAACGGGTCAATGCGCGTTACCTGGTAAACCTTGCCCCGGTACCCTACGCTAAGGTCTGTGGCGTAGGCGTTGCGTATGTACTCGTTCCAGTTGATGCGAAAGTAACAGTCTTCCTTGTCGGTCGTTGAGCTGTTGGCGTACAGAAGGCTTGCGGAAAGCTGCTTGAAGTACGCCCACAATGACGGCTGAACATGCACGGGCATGTATCCGTCTATCGGGTATCCTTCTTCGTCGTAGCCCTTCACCTTCTTGTATACGCCTATCTTCTTGTCCTTCAAAAACTCGCGCGTAGCCATTTCCGTTACCTCCTAAAGTGCGTTCATGAACTCGTTGTATTTCTCGTAAAGCCCTACGTAAGCGTCCAGAAGGCTTGCCGTGCCGTCTATGCGCTGTTTCGGGCTGCTCGCCTTCTTGGGTACTATGTTGCCGTTCCTGTCTTCCTGTACCGCCGTGTTGGTTAGGCACCATTTCAAGATTGGGTTGTTGTTGTAGTTGACTTTCTTTGCCTGCAAGTCCGCGCCCAGGTTTTGCATTGGCAGTGAAAGCGTCTTGGCCCCCTGTATGCACCTCTCCATTTTGAAGCCGTAGCCCTCCATTTCCTCAACCCAGTAACGGGCGCTCCAACTGTCGTAGTAAACCCATAGGGGCGTAATTCCGTGTTCGTTGACTAGCTCCAGAAACCACGCCGTCACGTCCGAATAGTCGATGGTGTTTCCCCGGCAAAGCCTTACCAGGCCCGCTTCCCTCCATTTGTCGTAGGGTATTTTTTCCTCTTGCACTCGCTGGGTGAAGTTGTCTTCCGGTAGCCAATACATTTGCCAAACGAAACGCTCGCGCGTGTCCGGGTTGAGCATTAGGACGGTTGCGCAAGTTAGGTCCGTCGTTAGTGACAAGTCCGCGCCGCCTATGGCGTAGCATCCCCGTAAGTCCTCTAGGCTGAATGTCGATTCGTTGTTAATCGTGTCAAAGTCAAGCCATGCGTTGTAAAGGGTTTCCCTGACGTTGAAGTCCTTCGTTAGGATTCCCGAAAGGTCTTTGGGGCTTTGCTTTGCGCGTTCGACTTTCGCCATTAGGTCTTCAAGCTTCTTTATGCGCCCTAGCCCTGGGTTTGGCTTGAACCATGCGCCGGGGTCTTTCCATTCGGCCTTGCTGTCCAGCTCGTAGACGATGGGCAAAAAGGTTGGGTCTGTTATTACGCCGTCCGCAACCTTGCAAGCGTAGGAATACATATCATCGAAAATGCATTCGCGCACGGTTCCCGCCGTGGTGATGGTGACGAAAAGGGGCTGTGTCCTTGCGCTTTGCGATTGCTTCATTACCTCGTACAAGTTGCGGTCTTTCACCGCGTGGGCTTCGTCCAGGATTACGCAAGACGAATTAAGGCCGTCCAGGGTGTCGGAATTCTTGCCCAAAGGCTGTAGCTTGCTCATTGAAGCGGAAAAGTAAAGGTCGCTTTTGCGCTTCTTGATGTGCTTACGCAGGTAGGGGCTTTGGCTCACCATGTGGCAAACTTCGTCAAAAATGATTTTGGCCTGGTCTTTCTTCGTGGCAACGCTGTAGACTTCCGCGCCCGCTTCCCCGTCCGCAAGCAACATGTATAGGGCGATGCCCGCAAGCATCGTGCTTTTTCCGTTCTTCCGGGCAACCATGAAGAAGGCT
>ENA-OOZA01001654-OOZA01001654.1-human-gut-metagenome-genome-assembly--contig:-NODE-1654-length-11224-cov-1.695138_pt1 | contig 11224 bp, 10 predicted proteins | sample MGYA00241703_ERZ501378 | MGnify/ENA primary metagenome ERZ501378 (study PRJEB25962, sample SAMEA2042916) | human gut metagenome | biome: human gut; feature: human-associated habitat; material: faeces...
GCTTGATCAGATCACCGATTTCCTCAATGCGCTGTTCTGAGATGCCCGCATCAAAAAATACTGTGACTGCAACACCGGATTCCGCATCCTTTACCATCGCCTGGAAGTTGGCCGCAAGCGAATAAAAGATACCGAACATGAAGATACATGCTGCCATCGTTGCGATAGACGCAATGGAAAACATTTTATTTGTCCATATATTTTTGATACCCTGTTTAATAGTGTATCCAAATGTACTAATTTTCATCTTCTTCACCGCCCATCTGTACATCACTGACCACATGTCCCTGCTGCAGTGTGATGACACGTTTCTTCATTGCCTCAACGATCTCCATATTATGACTGACTACCAGCACGGTTGTGCCTCGTTTGTTGATCTCGTCTAATAATTTCATAATTTCCCATGCATTATTTGCATCCAGGTTACCGGTCGGCTCATCTGCCAGAAGGATCTTTGGCTCATTGATCAGTGCTCTTGCAATCGCAACACGCTGCTGCTCACCACCGGATAACTGATTTGGTTTTGATTTGTATTTTGCTGCCAGACCTACCAGCGAAAGCATTTTCGGTACTTTTTCCTTGATAGAACGGTTCGGTGCAGAGATGACTCGCTGCGCAAATGCCACATTCTCATATACATTACGGTCTTTTAACAGACGGAAATCCTGAAACACACATCCAATATTCCTGCGGAAACGCGGAACCTGTCTGTGTGGAATCTGTGAAAGAATCTTGTCATTGATAATAATCGACCCGGAAGTAGGCTCCAGTTCTTTTAACAGCAATTTGATCAGTGTTGATTTTCCTGATCCACTGTCACCTACCACGAATACAAATTCGCCTTCTTCGATCTGAATATTTACATCAGCAAGTGCCGGGGCACCTTCCACGTATGACTTGCTTACGTCTTTTAAAGTAATCATTTTATCCTCCTTCGAAATCACTTCAAACCATACTTCAACTTATCTGTTTCCAATTGTATTCGACAGAAAAACTTCATTTTTCCTGTCAGGCAAAAAAAAGGGCACGAACGCTTTCACCATTTGTGCCCCCAAACACTTAGCAATTTAATAATCTAATGTTTCCATATATTTCATATATTTTACAACCATTAATGCAATCTTGAATGTGATCGCATCCTCGAACACACGAAGATCCAGTCCCGTGCTCTTCTGCAGCTTATCCAATCTGTATACCAGTGTATTTCTGTGAATGTACAACTGTCTTGATGTCTCAGACACATTCAGGCTGTTCTCAAAGAATTTATTGATTGTTGTCAGTGTCTCCTCATCAAAATCATCCGGAGATTTGCCACCGAAAATCTCTTTGATAAACATTTTACAAAGCGGGATAGGCAGCTGATAAATCAGACGGCCAATTCCCAGTGCGGAGTACGCAATGATGTTGCGATCCTCGAAAAAGATTTTTTCAACATCCAGTGCCATACGCGCTTCTTTGTAGGAACGGGAGACTTCTTTAATCTCACCAACTACCGTACCATATGCAATATGCACATCCGCATCACCTTTGAACAGACCAAGAATTACTTCTGCGGTCTTATCCAGATCCTGATTGCTGTCCATCTCGTCTACTTCTTTAACAACAATAATATTTTTTTCATCTACTGCTGTAACAAAATCCCGGTTCTTTCCTTCAAAGATGCTACGCACTTTCTCAAGATCGTTGCCTTCTTTGTCACGATTGGTCTCTATAATATATACCACTCTGCGCACATCTGTTTCAATATGCAGTTTTTTGGCACGATTGTAAATATCTACCAGAAGCAGGTTATCCAGCAACAGGTTCTTGATAAAATTATCTTTATCAAATCGTTCCTTATATGCAACCAGCAGATTCTGAATCTGGAAACTTGCGATCTGTCCAACCATATAAACATCGTCACTGTCGCCATTTGCTAACAGCACATATTCCAGTTGATGCTCATCAAATACTTTAAAAAAATGACATCCTGATACTACCTGACTGTCGGCAGGCGAATCTACCAGTGCCATCGCCGGACTGACATACCGATCTGCCTCGGAAAATGTCGTTGCCAGGATTTTGCCTTCCGTATCAATGATACACAAATCTATCCTTGTAATATTTTTTAATCCATCAATTGTATTCTGCAATATCTGATTTGAAATCATAATGAAAAGCCCCCCTGTACACTTCCTTATACAACATTCACAATAACCAATTCTCTTTTTCTCGTATATTTTTACTGTGCATTCTTATTTTAAGACAAAACACCCAAAAAAGTAAAGAGGAAATGCAATTTTTTTTATGCATTTCCCCATATTTCACACTTTTTTTAGATTTTCTCCGAATACGACTGGAATCCTTCTCCCCAAACCTCTCTTGCATCGCATATGATCAGAAAAGCTTGCGGATCAATTTTCATGACCGTCTCCTTCAGCCAGACAATCTGCTTGCGGGATACCACACACAGTAACATACATTTTTCCTGTTTTGTGTACATACCTTTCGCCTGAATACCAGTTACACCTCGATCCATCTCCGACAGGATCATATCTGAAATTTTTTGCGCCTCGTCAGACAGGATATAGACTGCACGGGACACATCCAGACCTTCCAGTGTGATATCTGACACTTTGGTGGCAACTGCGATTGAAAAAACCGCATACAGTCCACTTTTCCATCCAAACAGATACAAACCGCTCACCACAATCAGCGCATCAATGATCTGGATCAGACGCACCACGGAAAACTGCTTCCATTTGCTGTGGATCAGCACCGCCAACATATCCGTTCCACCGGTGGTGCAGTTTGCACGGAGTACCAGACCAATTCCAAGTCCCATCAGGCATCCACCAAGGATCGTACCGATGACAAAATCATTTTCAGCCAGATCCAGAGGTGGAATAATCACCAGCCATACAGACAGTAAAACCATCGCAAGAAAAGATTTTCCGACAAATTCTTTTCCTTTTTTAATATATGCCGCAATAAAGATCGGCACATTTAATATAAAAGAGGTCACACCCAATGGAATTCCCCCTGCGCTAAACCAGGATGTCAACGCTTTGATAATGATTGCCAGACCAGAAAATCCTCCGGTAACCATATCCAGCGGATCATAAATACATTTGACCGGCAAAGCCGTCAGTCCAGATCCGATAATAATCAGCAGCAGATCCTGAAATGCCTTTTTATTCGCTATCTTTTTCATAACACTCCCCCCATCTTTTTTAGGTAAAGCGGACATTCGCAATCCGCTTTCGCTACTTGCTCATGAACGCAGTTGCTTTGAGACCTGCCAGCGAGAGCTTTTAACTGCCACTGCTGTTCCGGCAACGATTCATGTAACAAAAATATCTCAGTGAAACGATTGTCTCTCACTGAAATAAAAGCTCCGGCAATTTTACAGTTCGTCCGTTTTTTCCTCTGATTCATAGGACTGAATCTGACGTTTCATTTTATGACGCGCCAGCAGTTTTTTACAGATTCCCACCGATTTCTTCTTTCCATTGACAAAAGTATTCTCGCTTCCAACACCAAACCAGAGATGCGCATTCAGCATCTGTCTGTGCTCTGCCAGAAATTTTTCCTGTCTTGGAGTAGATAACATAGAAAAAATCATCTGTGGTGATACCGCGTTAATCTCATTGACAATCTGCTCCACATCCTCGCCGGCTTCCTCCCAGACTGCATCGCCGCAGACATAAGGTACATTTCCAAAAGAATTTCTCAAAAATTTGCAGAGTGTATCCATTTGTGTCCTTGTCTCACAGAGCAGATAAACACTGTATTTTGCCCGGATCACCCCCCGCAGAGCTTCAGATGCAAAACGATGTTCCCGCGCCTCATCCAGCCATTTTCTGGATGTCACGCCGAGCTCCATCAGGATTTCCTTATCAGAGGGAACTACCAGATCCATATTTTCCAGACATTGTCTGACCTGTTCATCCTCTCCTGCTGTTACCACTGTTTTCATAGAAACGGTCTCCACCGCATGAAGTCCGTCCGACGCAAGATAATGTTCAATTTTATGAAGTGCTTCCCGCAGACTGCATATATCAATCCGCACTCCTGCCAGTTCTTTTCTACTACTCATTTTGTTCCATTTCTTTTATACTTATTCGCAACAATTCCACACATTTTTATTTATAATTACCAATCAGAAATCAAATCTCCATTGAATCTTTATACAATAATTGTTCCCATCCGTCAAGTATATTCCCACAGTCAAACAAAATGAACGACAGAAAACGTCAAATTTTCTTAATAATATAAAGCGGACATATTCTTCTCAGAATCACCGCATTCTGCAGCAAAAAAGAGGATCTGTTTTTTCATCACATTCAGATCCTCTTTCTTGCTGTTATAAACAAGGTTATGCACATTATCCACAAAATCCGATCATTCTGTCCAAATTATGCCAAACCTCTGTATTGTATCCAAATTATCCTAACACTCTGCGCACTGCAAGAATATTTGTATAAGTTGCCGGTGAGATTTTAATTCCATCGCTTGGATTACTTGCATGGATGATCTGCCCACCGCCAATATATAAGGCAACATGTCCACTATAGCAGATAATATCACCCGGCTGTGCCTCAGAATAACTTACACCACGTCCCACACTGCGTAATGCTGAAGAAGAATGTGGAAGGGAAATACCATAATGTGCATATACCTGCATTACAAAACCGGAGCAATCTACACCGTTTGTCAGGCTTGTCCCGCCCCATACATACGGGTTACCAAGGAACTGACTTGCATAGCTGATCACGGAACTGCTCTGTGCACTCTCCACTTCCGGTTTCTCTGCATACTGGTAAGTATCTGCCACTTCTGCATATTCTGTAGAAATATATCCCTCACCGTCAGAAGTCTCCACTTTTGCCCAGCCCGGTGTCTGTTCATCGGTAACTGTAAGCTGTTCGTCCTGTCCGGCTAAAGTTACAACGGAAGCATCTGTGCTTGCTTCGCTTCTTACTTTCAAAGTTTCTGTCTCTATGGTAGCAGTTCTTGTCTTAACGGAATCCAGTAATGCCTGATCACCAACGATTAAGTATTCTGCTTTAATATATCCGCTGATAGAGCCAGATGTGATCTGATACCATCCATCCTCTGTACCGGTAACAGTTGCTACCGCATTGTTTTTCATAATACCAACAATCTCGCTGTCTGTTGTTGCTTCTTTACGAATATTGATGTAGCTGTCCGTCTGTGTCACACCAAGATTTGCTGCTGCTGCCTGCTCTGCGGTATCTGCCTGCGCAACAAGAAATGAAATCCCGGAAGCCGGTGCTACCGTATTACTAATGGTTGTTGTATTATCTGCCTCTGCCGCCTGTGCACTTCCTGCTCCCATGGTCAGTACCATGGCACTTAATAATAAACAGGCTGCAAATTTTCTATTTCTGACTTTCATATTGTCCTCCGTATGTTCCATATTATTTCTTTATTGTTACTTTTTATCTTATTTATTACAAATTTGTTACATTCAACATGTCCGATTATAACAAATCTGTATCATAGTGTCAATATGAGTTTCCTCTCTCATCCTCCATTTTATTGTTTTTTCATACTTTTTTACTTAATTTTTGCAAATCTATTGTTTATTTGCAGGCGCAAAAAAGGACACAGAATTGTAATATTTCTGTGCCCTTTCTTATTTTTCTTAATGTGATGCGTTTTGAGAATTCTGAGTATTTGTATCCGTCTGAGCATTCTGTCCACTATGATTCGGTGTCAGCGCATCAATCAACTGTTGAAACAAACCGTGACTGGTATGCACATTACATACCTCCGTCGGCATTGCATCTTCACCGGAGGCATCCTTCACATAAGTTTTCTTCACTTTGCTGCTCTCAGGACAATATTCTCCTGCAAGCAGACCGGAATCCTTACAGATTACCGCCGTCTCATGCAGATCACATTTTTCCTCCGGTTCGGTTCCATCTGCAAAATATTCCGTCACTGTCTTGGAGCAGACACCCGGAATCGCAATTTTTCCGGAAGTTGCACATACCGTATATTCCTGTACATCCTCTGGCATCTCAAAGTCTTTGTATTCCAGTCCTTCATGAAGCTGTCCCATAATACGGTTCCACAGAATTTTCGGATATTTTGTAGATTCCAGTTCTGAGTAATCATCATAACCACCCCATACCACACAGGTGTAATATGGCGTAAAGCCCGCAAACCATGCATCGCGAGCTGCTTCCGTCGTTCCTGCAGTACCAGTTTTTCCGGCAATCGGCATAGTACCAAAATCTGCCAGTTTTCCTGTTCCGTATTTTACAACATCTTCCATTGCTGATATCAGCAGATATGCTGTGCTGTCCTTGATCACCGTATGTGTTTTCGGAGTCTTGTCCAGAAGGACATTGCCATCCTGATCCAGAATTTTTGTATACAGTACCGGTTCTTTATATTTTCCACCATTCGGCATTACTTCAAATGCTGCTGCCAGCTCCAGATTGCTGACTCCACCGACACCAAGCGGCAATGATTCCACGATATCGTCCTTTGTCAGAGTAGATATGCCAAATTTCTTCACCATCTCATAACCGGTCTTTGGTGTGATATCTTCCACCGTCTTGATTGCCACTACGTTGACAGAATCCTGAATTGCCTCCCGGATGCTCGTATAGCCACGATACTTGCCATCTGCATTATGCACTGTCTGACCGGAAGAATACGTAATTGGTTCATCCAGTACCGCTGTCGCCAATGTATATTTTCCACTTTCCAATGCCGGTGCGTAAGCACTCAGTATTTTAAATGTAGAACCCGGCTGTCGCGTCACCCCGGAAGCTCTGTTTAACGTCTTACTTGCCATCTTTTCACCTCTGCCGCCAACCAAAGCCTTCACCTGCCCGGTACTCTGGTCAATAATCGTTACCGATGTCTGCGGCTGAACAGTGAATGTCACATTTTCCCCAAGTACTGTTCCACCATCACTGATCATGGCTTCCCGATACCGGTCAATCGCATCCTGTGCGGATGCTTCACTCTTGTAATTCAGATCATAGGTCTCGTATTCTTTCTTATAATAAGAAAGCAGATTCTGTTCACTGTAATGTTCCACGGAACCATCTGGCTTCTGAATCGACAATGCATAGGAAAAAGATACTTTTTTTGCAATATCAGAGTAATTACTGTCGTTATTCACCTGATCATCACAGATCTTCTGTATCTTCGGATCCTGTGTCGAATAAATGGTCAGACCGCCGCTGTACAGCGCTTTATATGCCTGTGCCTCCGAATAGTCCAGTTCATCCTGAAGATCCTGTACAATTTCTTCAGTCAGAGAATCTACAAAATAAGAAGTAATGTTCATATCACTGCTTTGCCACTTGGTATTATTATCCTGAATCCTGTCGTATACCGGATCTGCCTGTGCCTCCTGATACTGATCATCATCAATGTACCCCTGATCTTTCATATTTAAAAGAACTTTCTCACGACGTGCTGCATTATCCTCTGGATGCGAAATCGGATTGTATTTGGACGGATTTTGGGTAATTCCAGCAATTACCGCACACTCTGACAGTGTCAGTTCTGAGACATCCTTTCCAAAATAACGTCTGGATGCGGCCTGCACCCCCAAGGTATTTTGTCCCAGATTGATGGTGTTCAGATAATTTTCCATGATCCAGTCTTTGGAAACTTTCTTTTCCAGTTCCACTGCCAGATATTGTTCCTGCAGTTTTCGCTCGATACGCTGTGAGGAATCCTCCGTGGTCCATCCTTCAAACACATTATTTTTCAATAACTGCTGCGTGATCGTACTGGCTCCCTCTGTAAGATGTCCGGTTGTCACACCTTTCGCAACTGCGCGGGCAATTCCTTTCAGATCAATGCCGTTGTGATCATAAAAGCGCTCATCCTCGATTGCCACAAATGCATGCTGCAGATCTACCGGAATCTCGTCCAATGTTACATAGACACGATTGGAACCGGTTCCAACAAGCTGCGCGGTCACATTTCCATCTGCATCCAACACTGTGGACATATACCCGGAAGGTGTCGCATCAATCTCATTAATATCCGGCGCTTCTGTGATTATTTTTTCCACAAAGCGATAACCCTGATAGCCGACATATCCAAGCCCTGAAACAAATAGCAGTAACACGATCAATAAAGTCAGCGAAGAAACCTTCCTGCGCATGACTGTTCCACGGGAAGTCAGTTCCCATTTCTTTCGCGCAGCATTTTTTCTGCCATAATTCATATATTCCCTCCATTCAAGAATGCCCTCATCATTCTTGCTGCTCACCGCCCATAAAAGCAGGAGTCCTCTCTCATCTGGTATAAGTCTTCCCAACTCAGACTGATATAAAAGTCAAACAACTATATTGCTTATATTACCATTAATGCGATATACTTGTCTACATCAGATGTGGATCCCTCACATTTGAGCAAAACAGGTGAAACATCACAAGCAGAAAAACACAATATTGGAGAGCAATCTTTCAAAAATAAAAATTCTATTGATTTGTAACAGAAAGGAATATCATGAGTTATAAAGTATTATACCAGGCCGGTCAGGACGAAATCGAAGAAAAAAAATCCCGTTTCATCGCACATACGCTTCCGGTTACTTCAGAAGAAGAAGCGGTTGCCTTCTTAAATAAGATAAAAAAAGAATATTGGGATGCACGTCACAACTGCCATGCCTATACCATAGGAAAGAACAATGAATGTACCCGCTGCAGTGACGATGGAGAACCTTCCGGTACTGCCGGTCGTCCGATTCTGGATGTACTGCTCCGGGAAGAAATCCACAACTGCATCGTTGTTGTCACCCGATATTTCGGTGGCACACTGCTTGGCACCGGTGGACTGGTGCGGGCTTATCAGGCAGCCACTCAAGCCGGACTGGCAGCAAGTACCATCATTGAAAAACAGTTCGGGCACAAATTACATGTCACCACCGATTATAATGGCATCGGAAAACTGCAATATCTGGTAGCACAGAACCAGATTTTTACGCTGAATACCCAATATACCGATAATGTTACCCTGGATTTGATGGTTCCTGAGGAAAAATTCAAGGATTTTTGCACTCAGATCACAGAAGCCACCAGTGGACGCGCCATCATGGTTTCCGAAGATTTAGGGGAATTTGGCATTGTTGACGGTGAAATCATTTTTTAACCGGTTTTTTTCTCACTTTTTATTTTTACCATCAAAATGTCAGATTATTAGCAAAAATATATCAAAAATTCAAACGCGTTTTTTTCAAAAAAGGGTTGCAATTTATGTAAACAGAACGTATTATATTATTGAAGTGGAGCAAAGTGGAGCGAAATTTCAGTAAAGTGGAGCGAAAGGAGGCGCGAGGGGATGTTCGGGAAGTATAAGCACTCTGTCGATGAAAAAGGACGTCTGTTCGTGCCGTCCAAGCTGCGCGACGAACTGGGAAGCACCTTCTATGTAACACTGGGCCTCGACCACTGCCTGTCCGTCTACACGGAAGCAGGCTGGAAGGCCATTGTCGATAAATATAACGCGCTGCCGATCGTACAGGCCCGAAAAATGCGCTTTCTGTTTGCCAACGCCGCCAAATGCGAGCCCGACAAGCAGGGCCGCTTCCTCATTCCCGCCGAGCTGCGCCAATACGCCGGCCTTTCCAGCGAGGTCACGTTCATCGGGCAGGGCGGCCACGCGGAGATCTGGGACAGCGCAGCCTATGACGAGCTGGAGCAGCAGACGCTGACGCCTGAAAATCTGGCGGCTGTGATGGAGGAACTTGGTTTCTGATGGAATTCGCACATCGATCTGTGCTTTTGCACGAGTGCATAGACGCGCTGGCCATCAAGCCCGACGGGATCTATCTCGACGGAACGCTCGGCGGCGCGGGCCACTCGCTGGAGATCTGCCGGAGCACGGCACCCGAAAAAACAGCCCGGAAAAGCTGGTGCCGTGGGTGGTCACCCGGGAACTGCAAACGGTCTATGCCCGGATGCAGCCGGTGTGGAAGCATATCCGAGTGTATGGGGTCAGCATCGGGGCGTGGTTTGCTATGCAGGCGTTGCAGACGCAAAAACCGGAGAAGGCGCTGCTTGTCTCCCCGGTGGTGGATATGGAAAAGCTGATCCTTGCCCTGATGCAGCAGGCATTCCATTTCTGCGAACAATTACGAGATTGTCCGCTCTATGGTCTTCTACATAGTAACCGCGGCTTTTAAGCATCAGTTTCAGCCAAAACAAAACATTTCGCCTGAAAGAACCGATTGTTTTTCCGCACATCGCAAAGTTTTGACCGTCAAACGATTCCATCGCCCACATAGCAAATGAGAGCGACATAGAGACTGTCTTGCCCGAACGTATTGCTCCATCTGCTATGATGCCGTCCATGTCATGAACTGGAGAGTTTGGCATCCACCAGGTAAGGATTTTCTTTTGTTTACGTGAAAATGGTCTGAATTTAAAGGCTGCTTTCTTTACTCTTCTTCCCATACTGCGTATGCCTCGCCTTTCAGTGCTTCTAGGAAGCCATCATCTTCTGTTTCTTCTTCATCCACACCAGATATAATTGCCGTCTTCGCCCTGATCTGCTCAATCCTAGCCTTCTGTTCTTCTGTTGCTAATTCATAATTACTATGCAACAGTTCATCATATTGCTTTATCAAGGACCTTAATTCTCCTTGTGCCCTTGCCTGTGCTTTTAAAAATGTTGCCTGTTTATCCCATGCCTGTTGTACCTCCCATTTTTCACCTATAACATTTCCCTCTTTTTCCTCTATCTTTTCAATCGTCTTATCCTCATGGTCTTTTACATACATGATCTGCTGCGCTCTTACGATGGCTGCATAAGCAATCTGTATATTCTCCCAGAGAATATCAAGAGGATTTTTCTTCTCGATGTCCTGGATAATAGAAAAGGTCTCTTCCGGAAGATACTTCGAGAAGAAACCATGCTTTTCTGCATTTTTATTACTAGGCTGACCGCCTTTCTTTTTATCCGAACGTTCGCTATTTTTATCCGAACGTTCGTTATCCCATTTATAAGTACTTTTCCATCGCCTAACTGTTCCTTCTGGAAGACTTAGTTGACTTGCAATCTCAACTAATTTCAATCCTTTCAGGTATAGTTCTTTTGCCTGAATTATTCTTTCGTCCGGCTTTCTCGGCATCATCACCACCTCTTTATTCGTTTTGGAAATATCCCCTCCAGGAATCGAACCTGAGACATTACTCTACCACTGAGCTAAGGGGATAAGAAAAGCACCCCGAAGGGTGCT
>ENA-OOZA01001655-OOZA01001655.1-human-gut-metagenome-genome-assembly--contig:-NODE-1655-length-11223-cov-6.897296_pt1 | contig 11223 bp, 11 predicted proteins | sample MGYA00241703_ERZ501378 | MGnify/ENA primary metagenome ERZ501378 (study PRJEB25962, sample SAMEA2042916) | human gut metagenome | biome: human gut; feature: human-associated habitat; material: faeces...
CAACTAACAGTAGGACAGACGTTGATAGTAACCTTGATGGCAAGTCGGACGACACAGCTACCCGACAAAGCTCGGACGTTTCTACCGACAAAGTTACAGCCTCCTCCCCATTATCCCAAATAAACGAGTAGGAAAAATCTACACGAGCCGCAGTAGAATCCGCGTCAGCCGAAGTAGAAACCTCCTCAAGCGAAGCTCAGAAGAAGGCAGGTAACCATTATACGAGCGCCTTTAAATCAAAAAAGAAAGGTATCAGCCAGCGAGTTATGGAGATAAAAGACTCCCTACTCCCTACGTCCGTAACGTACTCTGGTGAATTCCTTTCTTCGGATGCAAAGATACCGACATTATTTGAGATTAACGAAAGTTCTTCCAATAATGTTGCAGATGAGGGCATTATGTCTCGCGATGGTGACAAGGGACTTGAAGAAACCATCACCAAGATAAAGGCTGAGGCAGCCCAAGCCGCGCAGAAGGCCACCGAGAACCTCAACCTTGGCGGCAGAGTTGTCGTGCATGAAAGCGTCGAAGGACTTACAACACGCCATAGAGAAAAACGGCGGCTTTAAGCTTGGAGACTTTGAGAATCCATATAACGCCTATATCACTATGAGCAGTCGCAATTATGCGCAAATGGATATTTACAAGAGGACGCTTTATGCAGATATGATAGAGGCCATTTATGCGCTTGGCAGCGAGACAGGCCGTTCATACGAAGAAATAAAGACGTATGTGATGGCCAAACACGGCATGGAGCGTCAAAAGTATATGGCAGGAAAGGCAGTTGTAGAGGCAAAATAATACGACAAGGCAATATCAGACTAATTTTGATCGCCTACTTATCACTGGAATTACAATACTGGATCAGCAGCTTCTTCAGCTATGACGCTTACAATGTGGAGGTTTTTTATTTTTCTTGCTGGTCTAATTCCACATCTTTGACCTTGCGGAACAAGTCTGAGGCAAAGATAAAACTATTGAGTTTCTCATTGTCTGAGCTGACAATTTCGTCTTTTGTACCCTCCCATTCTGCTTTGCCTTCACACAGAAATAGTATGTGCTCCCCTATTTCCATTACGGAATTCATGTCGTGGGTGTTGATGATGGTGGTCATGTTGTATTCGCTCGTTATGTCGTGTATCAAGTTGTCGATAACGAGTGAAGTTTTTGGGTCAAGACCTGAATTGGGTTCGTCACAAAATAGGTATTTGGGATTGAGGACAATGGCACGGGCTATGGCCACGCGCTTCTGCATACCGCCGGAGATTTCGCCTGGCAGTTTTTTCTCAGCATCTAAAAGGTTGACTCTGTCTAAACAATAGCGTGCTCGCTTCAAGCGGTCTTTGAATGAGTCGGAGGAAAACATGTCCAGGGGAAACATGACATTTTCAAGTACTGTCATTGAGTCAAACAAAGCGCCCGACTGGAAAATCATGCCCATTTCTCTGCGAAGCAGGGCTCTTTCGCGTTTATTCATTCGCACAAGGCTTCTGTTGTCGTAGAGTATATTGCCCGCAGTGGGTTCAAGCAATCCAACGATACATTTCATAAGTACGGTCTTGCCAGAACCACTTTGACCGATTATCAAATTGGTTTTGCCGTTTTCAAAGCGACTGCAGATTCCCTTCAGAACGACTTTGTCATCGAATGATTTATGTAGATCCTTTATTTCTATCATGAAAGCAACTGTGTTAGGAACATATCTGAGAATAATATAAGCATGCTGCTTGACACAACAGCATTTGTGCTTGCCTTTCCTACATTTACAGAGCCACCTTCAACGGTGTAGCCGTAGTATGAAGAGACGCTTGCAATGATGAACGCAAAGAACAGACTTTTGACGGTACCCATCCAGAAGAACCACTGGTTGAAATCATGCTGCATTCCCGATGTCAAATCTGTTGCCGTGATGATATGGCCGATGTATGCTGTTGCATAGGCACCGACAACTCCACTGACTGTGCTGAAAACGACGAGGAAAGGAATGACGGTTACAAGTCCTAAAATCTTTGGCAATATGAGAAATGACGCAGAGTTTATGCCCATTATCTCTAATGCGTCAATCTGCTGAGTTGTACGCATTGTTCCGAGTTCGGAGGCTATGTTGGAACCGACTTTTCCTGAAAGTATCAAACACATGATGGAAGATGAAAATTCCAATAGCATGATTTCGCGTGTCACATATCCAGAGACCCATAACGGCATCCAAGCGCTTTGGATATTGAGCTTTATCTGGATGCAGATAACAGCGCCTATGAAGAAGGATATGAGCAGAACAATTGCTATTGAATTGAGTCCCAATTGTATCATTTCCTTCAGGTATTGCTTGAAGAACATACGCATTCTTTCGGGACGGGAGAAAACGCGTCCCATTAAAAACAGGTACTGGCCGAACGCATGTAGAAATTTGGTTATATACATATTGGTTATCTGATTAGAATTTCACTATCGAGGGAAAGAAAGATTTCTGCTGGTACTTGCAATATGGAGCGTCTTTAAAACCTCTCCAAACGCCTGCTTGAAACGTTCAAGCTATAACGAATGAGAATCTATTTGATCCTGAAATGTTTTCATGTCGGATTTCTTGGTAATCTCCGTTGCATCGGGAAATCTCTCGTCATACCATTTTTCGAAACATTCCAGCGCTATTTTTTTCATTTGGATTCTCCCCGCAGAGAGACCGCTTCTATAATGATGATATGGTAATAAATTCCTGTTATAATTGCCGTCGCTCATAAATGATAAATATAAAATTGCCTTTCATCAGTCACGTAGTCTGCTACGCTTTTTCTATAAGACGTCTGTAGGAACCAAATACTACGACTATTCAATATAAGCAATGGTGAAAAAATAACTTGAGTAATTTTTAGGTATAATGAGTCATTTCATATACCCTGTATTTTTGCCGCTCTTGGTATTTGTCATCGGTCACATAGCCCGCTGTGCTCCCTCTTCCAAATTCAAAAACCAACAAAAATACAGGTCAAAATTGACCAACTTATTCTTTCACCATTACTAAACTAATTGTGTAGACCTACTTACTGACGAAAAAAGGTGTACCATAACCTATTATCTGGTCGCGGCACACCTTTATTTATAAAGACTTATCTTTTGCTATATAGAGTCTTACTTCACCTTAGCAACAATTGCCTTGAAAGCTTCAGGATTGTTAACTGCGAGGTCAGCGAGGACCTTACGGTTAATTTCGATACCAGCTTTGTGCAAATTGCCCATCAACTGAGAATAAGAAAGACCTTCCAAACGAGCAGCTGCATTGATACGCTGAATCCACAAAGCACGGAAGTTGCGTTTCTTCGTGCGACGGTCACGGAATGCGTATGTCAAACCTTTTTCCCAAGTGTTCTTGGCAACGGTCCACACATTCTTGCGGGCACCAAAATAACCGCGAGTTAATTTAAGAATTCTTTTTCTCTTTGCTCTTGAAGCAACATGATTGACTGATCTTGGCATAATTTTTTGTTTTTAGGTTGTTAGCGTCGTACTGATTTGTACGCTCTTAATGCTAAACATCCAGTTAACTTTTTTGTTAATTAATTAAAAGACTGCGATTAACGAAGACAGAGAAGTTCTCTTACTTGCTTAACGTTGGTACGATCGACCAATGCGACATGATCGAGATTGCGCTTCTGCTTTTTGGTCTTCTTAGTCAAAATATGACTATGATAAGCATGCTGTCTTTTGATTTTACCCGTTCCGGTAAGAGCGAATCTTTTTTTGGCACCGGAATTAGTCTTAACTTTTGGCATTTTCTTTGTATTTTAAATTATTATTATAACAAGCGGCTGCGTGAGATACCAAACACAGACGCGCTTTTTTATCTTATATTAGAAGTCTTCGCCTTCCACCTTTGGACCAGTGTATTCTTTCTGCGTTTTCTTTGCAGGGGCCACTTTCACTTTTTCGGCTTTATTTGAAGCAGGATTCTTTTCATCTTCCTGCTCTTCGGTTTTCTTAGGTACAGCAACTTTTTTAGGAGCGATGAAAATAATCATTCTCTTGCCCTCAAGCACTGGCATCTGTTCAACCTTACCGTATTCTTCCAAGTCATTAGCGAATCTCAGGAGCAAGACTTCACCTTGCTCCTTAAATAAAATGCTTCTGCCTCTAAAGAAAACATAGGCCTTCACTTTGTCACCTTCAGTCAAAAAGTCTTTGGCATGTTTCAACTTGAAATTATAATCATGTTCATCCGTCTGAGGTCCGAATCTGATTTCCTTGACTTCTATCTTAACCTGCTTGGCTTTCAGTTCCTTCTGGCGTTTCTTCTGCTGGTAAAGGAATTTCGAATAATCAATCAATCTACACACAGGCGGCTGAGCGTTTGGCGAAATCTCAACCAAATCCACACCCTTTTGCTCTGCCAATTGAATGGCTTTATGGGTAGGCATTACAGTTGACTCAACGTCATCACCAACTAAACGTACTTCTCGAGAACGGATTTGCTCGTTGATACGATAGTTATTTTTTATCTTCTCATTTTTCATTCAGAACTTGTATATAGATAATATTGATTTTTTGCTTTAGTGATTTATACGACTTCACCATTAATGGAGGAAGCAAAATGCGATGGCAAGGCACCGCATTTTGTTCTTCTTCCTATTTTCCGCTGCAAAGTTAATAGTTTTTTGTCATTTCAGCGACTTCATCATTGATTTTCTTTGCGAAATCAGCGATTTTCATGCTTCCTTGGTCGCCCTCGCCCTGTTTTCTTATAGAAACAGTGCCTTCATTGACCTCATTTTCACCCACAATGAGCAAATAAGGAATATGCTTCATTTCATTGTCGCGAATCTTTCTTCCGATTTTTTCAGAGCGGTCATCAACTGTTGCTCGAACATCGCTGTCATTCAACTGACGGCAAACTTCGTTGGCATAGTCATTATATTTGTCTGAAATCGGGAGGACAACCACTTGGTCTGGAGTCAACCACAATGGGAAATGACCGGCGGTATGTTCAATGAGGACAGCCACAAAACGTTCCATTGAGCCAAATGGTGCACGGTGAATCATCACAGGGCGATGTTTTTGATTGTCAGCGCCTGTGTATTCAAGCTGGAAGCGCTCTGGAAGGTTATAATCAACCTGGATTGTTCCCAACTGCCAACGTCTTCCAATTGCGTCCTTCACCATGAAGTCGAGTTTAGGACCATAGAATGCGGCTTCGCCATATTCCACACGGGCTTCAAGACCTTTTTCTTTGCATGCCTCAATAATGGCTTGCTCGGCATGTTCCCAATTCTCTTCAGAACCGATATATTTGTCACGGTTTACTTTGTCGCGCAGTGAAATCTGTGCTTCAAACTTATCGAACTTCAGGGCGCGGAAGATAATCATAATGATGTCCATCACTCTTAGGAATTCGTCTTTTACCTGCTCTGGGGTACAGAAGATGTGGGCGTCATCTTGGGTAAAGCCACGAACACGTGTCAATCCGTGCAATTCACCACTCTGCTCATAGCGATAAACGGTGCCGAATTCTGCCAATCGCAAAGGAAGTTCTTTGTAAGAACGTGGTTTCCAAGCAAAGATTGAGCAGTGGTGAGGGCAGTTCATGGGCTTAAGCATATATTCTTCACCTTCCTCCGGAGTGTGGATGGGCTGGAAGGAGTCCTTACCATACTTGGCATAGTGGCCAGACGTTACATAGAGATTTTTTGAACCAATATGCGGCGTCATCACCTGCTGGTAGCCGTAGCGCTTCTGGATTGCCTTCAAGAAATCTTCAAGGCGCAAACGCAAAGCAGTTCCCTTCGGAAGCCACATAGGCAAGCCCTTACCGACCAAATCAGAGAACATAAACAGTTCCATTTCACGACCAATTTTACGATGGTCACGACGCTTGGCTTCCTCCATCAATTGGATATATTCATCCAAAAGTTTTTTCTTCGGAAATGTTATGCCATAAACACGGGTCATCATTGGACGAGTGGCATCGCCACGCCAATAGGCAGAGCTAACAGCAGTCACTTTAATGGCTTTGATTGGAGCCGTTGTCAACAAGTGTGGGCCGCGGCACAAATCCGTGTAACTGCCCTGTGTATATGTTGTTATATGGCCATCTTCCAATTCTTCGATAAGCTCATTCTTATAGGTCTGTCCTCTTTCAGCAAAGAATGCAAGTGCATCGGCCTTGGAAATTTCTTTGCGCACGATAGATTCCTTTTTCTGAGCTAATTCGGCCATTTTCTTTTCGATTTTCGGGAAATCGGTTTCGCTAATAACGACGCCCTCGGGCGGCATGACATCATAATAGAAACCGCTTTCAATGGCAGGTCCAATTCCGAATTGGGTGCCAGGCCACAATTCCTGCATTGCTTCAGCCATCAAGTGGGCAGAAGTATGCCAGAATGCGTGTTTGCCTTCCTCGTCATCCCATTTCAGCAATGACAATTTTGCATCATTTTCTATAGGATAATCCAAACCAACAATTTCGTCATTCACATTAGCCACCAAGACATCAGCAGCCAGACGACTGGAAATGCTTTCTGCTATCTGCAACGGGGTCACATTCTTTTCGTACTCACGAATGCTTCCGTCAGGAAAAGTTATTTTTATCATAGTAGTTATTTTTATCGTGTTGCGAAGTTAACGTAATTCACGTGAATCCCCAAGAAAAAATAGGCTTTTTTTGGGGTATTCACAAAATCACTTTCGAAATTCCACTTATTTTTCTTTCAAACCCAAGGTGGCATTTACGAAATAGAATATCAGTATCACATACATTGCCAATGACATCACCTGGCTTGCGGGACTTGCCAGCCATGTTTCTGACGCAAAGTTCAAGCCACCAAACTGCATGCCCGCGCTGACAACTCCCATCAATGCTCCGCCTGCAATAAATCCGGAAGCCAAAAGGGTACCACGTTCACTGCGCTCATTATTTAATTCCTTATTCAATGAACGTGTGCTGACATACCAGTTGACCAGTCCTCCTACGATAAGCGGCAAGTTCAATTGCAAGGGGATAAACATACCCAAAGCAAACGCTAAAGCTGAAACGCCACACCAATTCAAAATAACGGCGATCAGAGCACCAATTCCGTATAAGAGCCAGTTAGCCCCCTGACCGCTCATAAGTGGTTCGATAACGGCCGCCATCGCACGTGCTTGAGGAGCAGCCATCACATCGGAATTGTCTGGTGTGAAACCATACGCCTTGTTTAAAATCATGATGACTCCCGCAACTGTTGCTGCAGAAACAAGGATGCCGATGAACTTGAATGTTTCCTGCTTTCTCGGCGTACTACCCAGCCAATAGCCGATTTTCAAGTCTGTCACAAACGCGCCAGCTGAAGAGAGCGCGGTACACACAACGCCACCCATTATCAATGCTGCCACCATGCCGCCTGTGCCTTTCAAGCCGACAAGCACCATAATGATAGACGAAAGAATGAGCGTCATTAAGGTCATACCACTAACGGGATTGGAACCTACAATGGCGATTGCATTTGCTGCGACCGTTGTAAACAGGAATGCAATAATGGCAACGATGAGAACACCGACAATTGTGAAGAGCAGTTGACCATGCATCACTCCGAAGAAGAAGAACAAGGTGATCACTGTCATGGTGGCGAGGGCACCGATGGCAATTATCTTCATGGACAAATCTCGCTGTGTTCGCGATTCGATTTCCACATTCTTCTGCCCCTTAAAGACTTTCCCCACCAAAGAGAAGGCATTTCGGATGACGGGCCAACTTTTGATAACACCAATGACACCTGCTGCCGCAATGGCACCGATGCCAATGCTCTTCGCATATCCAAAGATCTGTTCGGGAGACGCTTCTGCAGCAGTAATAGCATTCCCAGAAAGTGCGGAACCTGCAACGGCCAAATCCGGGAATATGATTGCGATTCCAGGAACAATGACCCACCAAACAAAGGCTGAACCGGCACAGATTATTGCTGCATACTTCAAACCTACAATATATCCCATACCAAGTAAAGCCGCACTCGTATTGATGCTGAAAACAACTTTCGCTTTGTCTGCTAAAGTATGTCCCCATTCTGCAAAACGGCTTGTGAAATTCTCATTCCATGCGCCAAAGGTGGCAACCATGAAGTCATAGAGACCACCTATCGCTCCTGCCGCCAGCAACGATTTTGTTTGGCTACCACTCTTTTCTCCAGACATGAGAACCTGGGTGGATGCTGTTGCCTCAGGAAACGGGAATTTGCCATGCATGTCCTTGACAAAATATTTTCTGAACGGAATTAAGAATAAAACGCCCAAAATACCGCCCAAGGCAGATGCCAAAAACACTTGCAAGAAATCAACAGTAATACCTTCAAGTCCTGGAGTGGATTGCAGAATGTAAAGAGCAGGCAAAGTGAATATGGCACCTGCTACAATCATGCCAGAACAAGCACCAATGCTTTGTATGATGACATTCTCACCCAAGGGATTTTTGCGATGTGTTGCGCTCGATAATCCCACAGCAATGATGGTGATAGGTATGGCTGCCTCAAAAACCTGCCCCACCTTCAGCCCAAGATAAGCTGTAGCTGCTGAGAAGACAATGGCCATTATAATACCCCAAGTAACAGACCAAGCTGTTACCTCTCTATGCTTTTCTTCTGGTTTCATCAATGGCACATACTCTTCGCCCTCCTTCAGTTCACGGAAGGCGTTGTCAGGCAACGAGTTTTTATTCTCTTCTATTGGTTTCATATAATATTCTTTATTAGCTGAAAATTAATGTATTATTATAATATAGTAACGAATTGGCTTCTGCTTTTGAAGAAGTATTAATCCATCCTTTCTCGATAATCTTCGTAGGTGAACTGGCGCAGCACTTTATATTTGCCTTCCAACGTGTGAAGCACCAAGGCTGGATGCTGTATACCATTAAACATGGTTGTCTTCACTGTTGTGTAATGTATCATGTCTTCAAAGATGACAGCATCTCCAACCTTGAGAGGTGCATCAAACTTCCAACTGCCCATATAATCTCCGCTAAGACAACTGTTTCCGCCCAAACGATAGACGTTTCCTGCATCACTCGCGCCTAAGAAGTTCTCCAGAGTTTCTGCATTTCTGACCTTCGGCCAATAAGGCATTTCCAAACAATCTGGCATGTGGCAGGTGAAGCTTACATTTAAAATGGCGGTTTTAATTCCTTTGTTCTCAACAATATCAACCACGCGTGATGCCAAATATCCCGTTTGCCATGCAAATGCTGATCCAGGCTCTAAGATAATTCTCAAGTTAGGGTAACGCTGATGTAATTTCAGTAAAGTACTGATTAATAAATCAACATCATATCCCGCTTTTGTGACCAAGTGACCGCCGCCCAAATTCAGCCATTCCAATTGCGACAGCCATTTTCCAAATCGTTTTTCAATATGCTCCAATGTGTGAACCAATGAAGAAGCAGGACTTTCACAATGACAATGGCAATGAAAACCATCCACACCTTCTGGCAACGTTTCCGGTAAATCTTCAGCGCAAACGCCAAATCGCGAACCTGGCGCACATGGGTTGTATAGTTCCGTTTCAATTTCACTGTATTCTGGATTTATGCGCAACCCAGCTGAAACACCGCCGTGCTCTTTTAATCTTTGATAGAAATGGCGGTATTGTCCCAAGGAATTAAATGTCACGTGGCTGCTGCAATCAAGGATCTGGTCAAATGTTTCTTCTTCATAAGCAGGAGAATACGTATGGGCTTTTGATCCAAATTCTTCCCACGCCAAGCGTGCCTCATGCAATGATGAAGCCGTGGTGTGTGAAATATATTCACGAAATATGTCGAATGTACGCCAAAGGGCAAATGCCTTAAAAGCCAATATAAATTCCACATCGGCATCCTCCGAAATACGCCGAATCAACTGAAGGTTACGACGCAACAAGGACTCCTCAACAACATACGCAGGGTTTGTCGGTAATTGGGATAAATCAGAATATGTCACCATTGGATAATATAACAAATAAAAAGTCGACAGCGACTATCCACTATCAGAAAAAGGAATAGCCGTCTGTCGACAAATGAAATTATATAACGGATGTTCTTATAAGCCTGCTATTCTAGGCATTCAGAATCCCAGACAGGTTTTTAGAACTCTATTTAATTTAATTACGTGGGGATTACATGATTCCTTTTTCACGCAATTTCTTCTGCCAATTCCACGCTGAGCTAAGAGCTTCTTCCAACGTATGAACGGCCTTCCAGCCCAAAACCTTATTGGCCTTGTCTACATTTCCCCATACCTTTTCAATGTCACCAGGACGACGAGGCACAACCTTGTAGTTGAGTTTAACGCCGGTGCACTTCTCAAAAGTATGAATCAATTCAAACACGCTGACACCCTTTCCCGTTCCGACATTGTAGATTTCAACCGGCTCTGTGTTCTTGCCGTCTAAGATACGAGCCATTGCTGCCACATGTGCCTTTGCAAGGTCAAGTACGTAAATAAAGTCACGGATGCAAGAGCCGTCAGGAGTGTCGTAATCATCGCCAAACACTGACAGACACGGACGGATGCCAATGGCAGTCTGAGTCAAATAAGGAATCAAGTTTGCAGGAACGCCATTAGGCATTTCGCCAATGATTCCTGATGGATGAGAACCAATCGGGTTGAAGTAACGCAACAAAATAGCTGAAATATTGGCGCCACTCTTTACATAATCTTGAATAATCTCTTCATTGATCTGCTTGGTGTTGCCATAAGGGCTTTCAGCCTTCTTGATCGGAGCTGATTCTGTCACAGGGAGATTCTCTGGATCTGGCTGGCCGTAAACGGTGCAGCTTGAAGAGAAGATAATACCTTTGACACCATAAACAGGCATCAATTTCAAAAGATTCACGAGAGACATGATGTTGTTCTCGTAATACTTCAATGGCTTCTCAACGCTTTCTCCCACAGCCTTTGATGCAGCGAAGTGTATAATGCCCTCGATATTAGGATATTTTTTGAAGACACCTTCCAAAGCAGGGAGGTCACAGCAGTCAACCTTTTCAAACTCAGGACGAATACCAGAAATCTGCTCGATTCCGTCAATGACATCAGCTTTTGAATTTGACAAATTATCGATGATGACTACATCATAACCTGCATTCTGCAATTCAACGGTGGTGTGAGAACCGATAAATCCAGTTCCACCTGTAACCAAAATTCTTTTTTTCATGAGTAGAATTATTTATTCATTAGTATTATTTATCAATAGTTCGTTAAATTTTCCAGGCCCTAAGCGGCCCTGGCA
>ENA-OOZA01001661-OOZA01001661.1-human-gut-metagenome-genome-assembly--contig:-NODE-1661-length-11199-cov-2.273780_pt1 | contig 11199 bp, 10 predicted proteins | sample MGYA00241703_ERZ501378 | MGnify/ENA primary metagenome ERZ501378 (study PRJEB25962, sample SAMEA2042916) | human gut metagenome | biome: human gut; feature: human-associated habitat; material: faeces...
TCGCCGACCAGCATCGGATCAAGAGCGGATGTGATCTCGTCAAGCAGCAGCAGTTCCGGGTCGGTCATCAGTGCGCGCGCAATCGCCACGCGCTGCTGCTGGCCGCCAGAGAGCTGATCGGGGTAGGCACTGGCTTTATCGCGCATGCCGATGCGTTCAAGCAGTTCCATAGCGCGGGTTTCGGCGCGATCCTTGCTCCAGTGGTGAACCTTGATTGCGGCAAGGGTCACGTTCCTGAGCACCGACATGTGGGGGAAGAGGTTGAACTGCTGGAACACCATGCCCATGCCCAGCAGGAGTTTGGTGCTCTCCTTGGACGGAGCGGTGACCAGATCGGTGCCGTGGTAGATGATGCTGCCGCCGGTGGGCTTTTCCAGCAGATTCAGACACCGCAGGAAGGTGGATTTGCCGCAGCCGGAGGGGCCGACGATAGCCACCACCTCACCGGGCTGGATCTCGATATCTACGCCCTTGAGAACCTCGTTCTTGCCGAAGGTCTTTCGCAGGCCCTTTACGCTGATCATGCTCATTTTTCATACCCCCGTAAGTGATGGTGCTGGAATCCGAAATAGGAAACGCTGTTGCGGTAGCAGATGTCGGCAACCATCTCCTCCAGCAGGGGACGGTCGTCCGGGTATTGGCCCTCCTCCACCCAGCGGCCCAGCAGACCACACAGGATGCGGCGGAAGTACTCGTGCCGGGTGTAGGAGAGGAAGCTGCGGGAGTCGGTGAGCATCCCCACGAAGTTCCCCAGCACGCCTCCGGCAGCCATACCCTTCAGCTCCTCGACATGCTCCTCATTGGGCTCATAGCCCTGTGCCACAATGCACTCCTTGGCAGCATCAGTAACTTCCAGTTCCAGCTGCTTGTCTTCCAGACGCTTCCGCAGCTTCTCCAGCAGCAGATCTACAATGCGGAAGATCTCGGTCCTGCTCAGCGGTTTGTAGAAGACGATCTCGTCCAGACGGTTCAGGAATTCCGGACGGAACTTCTGCTTCAGGAGCGTATCGACTTCCTTTCTGGCTTCTTCCGAGATGTTGCCGTTTTCGTCCATGCCTTCCAGAATCATCGGCGAACCTAAGTTCGAAGTCAGAATGATAATGGTGTTCTTAAAGTCCACCGTTCTGCCCTGCGAGTCGGTGATTCTGCCGTCGTCCAGCACTTGCAGCAGGATATTAAACACGTCCGGATGTGCCTTTTCCACTTCGTCCAGCAGAACAACAGAATACGGCTTCCGGCGAACAGCTTCTGTCAGCTGACCGCCTTCTTCATAACCCACGTATCCCGGAGGAGCTCCGATCAGACGGCTCACGCTGAATTTCTCCATATATTCGCTCATATCGATACGAACAATGTTGTTCTCATCATCGAACAAAGCTTCTGCCAGTGCCTTTGCCAATTCGGTTTTGCCGACACCAGTCGGTCCAAGGAACAGGAACGAGCCCAACGGACGGTTCGGATCCTGAATGCCTGCACGAGAACGCAGAATGGCTTCGCTGACCTTTTCCACAGCTTCGTCCTGACCAATTACACGGCGGTGCAGTACTTCGTCCATGTGCAGAAGTTTTTCCCGTTCACCCTCCATCAGCTTCGTTACCGGAATGCCGGTCCATCTGCCGACAATGCGGGCGATTTCTTCTTCGGTCACCTTGTCCCGCAACAGAGAGTTCTTGTTCTCTTTCTGCTTTTCTGCAATGGCTTCTTCGTCTTCCAGCTGTTTTTTCAGCTGCGGCAGACGACCATATTTCAGTTCGGCAGCCTTGTTCAGATCGTAGTCCCGTTCAGCACGCTCGATCTCGGCGTTGACCTGCTCCAGTTCTTCCCGCAGTTTCTGCACTTTGGAAATGGCATCTTTTTCGTTTTCCCATTTTGCCTTCATGGCATTGAACTGGTCACGCATCTGGGAGAGTTCCTGCTGTACCTCTTGCAGATGTGCCTGCGACAGTTTGTCGTCCTCCTTCTTGAGGGCAGCTTCTTCGATCTCATGCTGCATGATCTTCCGGCGAATTTCGTCCAGCTCTGTAGGCATGGAGTCCATTTCCGTCCGAATCATTGCACAAGCTTCGTCTACCAAGTCGATCGCCTTATCCGGCAGGAACCGGTCTGTGATATATCGGTTGGACAGTGTAGCCGCTGCAATCAGAGCCTGATCCTGAATCTTAACGCCATGAAATACTTCATAGCGTTCTTTCAGACCACGCAGAATGGAGATCGTGTCTTCTACAGTAGGCTCGTCTACCAGAACCGGCTGGAAACGACGTTCCAGAGCAGCATCTTTTTCAATATACTGCCGGTACTCGTTCAGCGTTGTAGCACCAATGCAGTGCAGTTCACCCCGTGCCAGCATCGGCTTCAGCAGGTTGCCTGCGTCCATAGCACCGTCCGATTTACCGGCACCAACAATGGTATGCAGTTCATCGATAAACAGGATAATGCCGCCTTCGCTTTTCTTGACTTCATTCAGAACGGCTTTCAGTCGTTCCTCGAATTCACCGCGGTACTTGGCACCTGCGATCAGGGCACCCAGATCCAGCGAAAAGATTTTCCGGTCTTTCAGATTTGCCGGCACATCGCCGCGAACGATTCGCAGTGCCAGACCCTCGGCAATTGCCGTTTTACCGACACCCGGTTCACCGATCAGCACCGGATTGTTTTTCGTCTTTCTGGAAAGGATTCGAATGACGTTTCGAATCTCGTTATCTCTGCCAATGACCGGATCCAGTTTTCCGGCACGGGCACGTTCTACCAGATCCTGCCCGTATTTTGCCAGCACATCGTAAGTTTCTTCCGGATTCTGATCGGTAACACGCTGGTTGCCGCGAACTTTCATCAATGCCGCAAGGAATGCGTCCTTAGTCACGGAGAAAGGTTTCAGCACGTTTTGCAGTTCTTTGCCCATGGCATCGAACAAGCCCAGTACCAGATGTTCTACCGATACGAAATCATCTTTCATGCGGGCAGCTTCTTTTTCTGCCTCCCGCAATGCACGGTCTACGTCCTGAGATACATAGACCTCGTCTGCCTTCCGACCGCTTCCGGTTACTGCCGGCAGATTATCAATGGCGTTTTTCAGCTGAATCTGTACGTTATCGACAGACACGCCCATTTTCTCAAACAGCTGCGGAATCAGACCGCCCTCCTGCTCCAGCAAAGCACTCAACAGGTGTACCTGTTCGATCTGCTGGTTCTGGTTCTCCACTGCAAGACCATTTGCAGCCTGAATCGCTTCCAAAGACTTTTGTGTCAATTTCTGTGTGTTCATGAGAACTCCCTCCTATTTCTTGCATTCTGTTTTTGTTGCTCTTTTTTGTCTTATGGCAACACCGCACAAAGCTTGTGCGTAAGATGTGTCGTCAGATTTTTCGGCAGATTGCTTAGGGCAATATGACGGAAAATCTGCAAGCAGATTGCGTACAAAGCCGTCAGGCGGGCTTTATGCGGTGCTGCCTCATGTTTTCCTAAAGCTGGCTGACCAGCTGCTCATGCAGTGCGGCATATTGCTGTTCCAATGCATGCTGCAAAACTGCCGCCGGAAGTCCCTGCTGCAAGCCCTGAAAATAGGATTGCAGCACCGTGTGGAACATCTGGATATACTTTCCGGTTGCTGTTCCCAGTACCTCATTGGACGTAATGCCATGCCGCAGAAGCACCCGTGTCAGGCGGTTCGGTTCGATCTGGTACAAACCCAGTGCACAGGCACCCTCCGGTTCATACTCCTGTTCCAGCTGTACCCAGAACAGGAAGAACTGCTGTATTGCTTCCAGCAGTGTCCGGCTCTGGGTCCGGCAGGAAATTTTCAGCAGCCCGACTTTTTCACTGTGCAGTTCCCGATGCAGTTCCACGCTATAGCGAATGGTAGGGCGGTACTTGTACTGTACCGAACCCAGAATCGAAAGCATGGCATCGGAACCCTGCTCCTGTACGCGGAACGCCGAGTTCATCGCCTGTGTCAGACAGGTAAACACTTGCCGCATTTGCTGCTCCGGTGTGGTACAGCAGACATGCTCCGCCAGAATCTGATTGATCAGATTGGAACGGCTGGTGCCCTGCTGTGCCGCAAGGCGATCCACTGCCGCAACCACATCGTCCATCAAAATCAGGCTGTATGCACTTCGTTTCATCTGCTCACCTCCGGTTTCTTTTTACAATCTTATTATAGCACAAAGAAATAATTTGTCAAGCGAATTATATAGTTTAGTATACAAGTTTTTGAAAAGAAAAGAAAACCGCGGATAAATCCACGGTTTTAAAGGAATGTATGAAAAAAAATTATTCCAAGATGTCGTTTTTCTATTTTGAAAAAAAGGTCTTATTTGTCATAAACCTGATCTTCGTAACAGTACAGGGAAAGAATTACTGTCAGATTGCCGTTCCGCTTCCGAATCTCGTCCATGAATTTTTTCTGGTCTACGTCGTTTTTCAGCTGAATGCTGTAGATCAGTTCAAACAGCGAGCCAAAGTTGGTGGTCTTGACACGCTTCAGGTGCCAGCTGGTCGTGTTTTCTGCGAGAATGTCATCAAACAGTCCGATATAGTTGAGGTTTTCCGGAATGGTCACTTTCAGTGTCATACTGCTGGTTTTGCAGATGCCGTACCGCAGCACCTCTATCAGAATCAGCACTGCCGCGATCACTGCGAAGAACACAAAGACAAACCACACATGTCCGCCGCCGTTGATGCCGCAGATCACACCGGTTGCCATTGCAAAAAAGACATAGGTAATATCTTTCGGGTCACCGGGAACAGTACGATACCGACAGAGGGTAAAGACGCCCGCAAGGCTCAGGGCACTTGCCATTGAGTTGATCATCACCAGCACAATTGCCACGATCGGCGGCAGCATCAGCAGTGTCATAACATAGCTCTGGGTATAGCCGGATTTCTTGTGGGTGAAGATGTAGACCAGACTGATCAGAAAGCCCATGACAACGCCCAGAATCAGGGCAAACAACATATCTCCTACAGAAGTGGTGCTTGTGGTCGTTGTTACATTCGACAGCAGGGAAGACAATTCGGAACTGGTCGCCGTCAAGGCATTGGTAATGGTGTTAAGCATAATTGTAACGTCTCCTTTTTTCTATGGTAAGCTGGGGACGAGTCCATTCCAGCTGATTTTGTACGTACATCTGATATGCCTTTCCGTATTTGGAAAAGCTGGTTTTATACACTTGCAGTTTTGCCAATTCTTCTGCCAGCCACATGGGCATGGAGTCTGAGATCTTGACTTCCATCAGACGCATCTGTTCCGGAATCAGCAGGTCACCATAACTCTGCTGGCGAAGCGAGAGGTCGCTGCGTCGTCCAGTCAGTGCCCGATCAAAAGTCAGCCGGAAATCGGCATCTTCCTTGCCGAAATACGCCGCACGCTGATAACTGATGTACTGCTTCGGGAATATCTCATACCGCTGGCGGAAAAAGTCGATCTCGTCCATGACCTGCTCCTGCAAGTATGAACCGCCTAAGTCAGGGTGAATCTTTTCCTGCAAATAGGCCTCCGCCTGTGCCAGTGTCATGGTAACGCGGCGTTTGTTGACAATGCCGCAGATCTTCTTTTTGATTTCCAGAAACACAGTGTCCTCCGGTTGTGCCGGTGAGAGATGGCTGCGTAACCGGATCTTTTCCTTGTAATCCGGTTTTTCAAGGGATTCCCGAATCAGAAAATCGTCCGGTGTATCATAATAGACGTTATAGATGCCATACTCTTTTCCCCCGACGCAAAATTTGTCGGGGTTCATGTAGTGTTCCAGAAGCGGCAGAAAATCCTGATACTGCTGTTCTGTCAGTAAAAACTTGATTTCCTTTCGTGCGAATGTCTGAATTGCACCCATATATATCCTGCTGCCGGAATCAGGTTTTCCGGCACAGGTTTCCTCCCTTCTGTGCGAAATGGCTGCTTTCGCTTGATGTTGTTGTCATTATAACGTATGTTGCTTGAAATAAGCTTAATGTTTTTAGTGAAAGTTCCAATTTCCAAAAAAGCCGGCGGCGGGGTGTTGCATTTTCGGAACGCATCTTGTATAATAGGTATTCGAGATGCAGCGTGTGCGTGTAGGCACGTGCACGCTTCAGGCAACACCTGCATCAAAACTTTTCAAGGAGTGTTTTTATTATGGCAGAACTGAAATATGAAATCGTAGAGAATCTGGGTTCTCTGGGTGAGAATGCAAGAGGCTGGAGCAAGGAAGTCAACCTGATCAGCTGGAACGAAAAGGAACCGAAGTACGATATTCGTGACTGGGCTCCGGATCACAGCAGAATGGGAAAAGGCGTGACACTGACCGCCGACGAACTGGCTGCACTGAAAGACCTGCTGGCTGGCATCGATCTGGATTCCTTTGAATAATCTCGAAACAGAGCGTGTTTCCGGAAAGCCTGAAAATGCCGTTTGGTGTTTTCGGGCTTTTTACTTTTTGTGAAAATGTACAAGAAACTTTGCCGGAGATATGCAAATTCACCAAAAGTCGAAAAAAGCCTTGTGATTTTTTCGAAAATGTATTACAATAGAAAAGGTTGCACTACTTATTTATTTTATTCATTGTAAAGATAGTGCCGCTTTGAACGACCTGTCTTTTTCTCAAAAGGCGGGTTTCTTGTCTGCTTTACAGCCTGTATGGCAGAAATCATTCGAAAGAAGGGAAAATCTGTTGAAAAATTCAAAAATCATGCTTGGCAATGCCGCCATTGCACAGGGAGCCTATGAAGCTGGTGTCAAGGTTTCTGCTGCCTATCCGGGTACGCCGAGCACTGAAATAAGCGAATGTATCGCAAAATATCCGGAAGTCTATGCAGAATGGTCGCCCAATGAAAAGGTGGCTATGGAAGTGGCAATCGGTGCCTCTATCGCCGGTGTACGGGCAATGGCTTCTATGAAACTGGTCGGTGTCAATGTAGCTTCCGACCCGCTGTATTCGATTTCCTATGCCGGCGTAAACGGCGGTCTGGTACTGGTTGCTGCGGACGACCCCGGCATTTACAGTTCCCAGAACGAGCAGGACACCCGCATGGTTGCACGTGCGGCAATGGTTCCGGTACTGGAGCCTTCCGACAGCGAAGAAGCCCGCATTTTTACCAAGCTTGCGTTTACATACAGTGAAAAATATGACACGCCGGTCATTGTCCGCACTACCACTCGTCTGTCCCATTCACAGGGTGTGGTACATCCGGAGAAACGGGAAAACGTACCGGACAAGCCCTATGAAAAGAACATTGAAAAAAATGTACTGATGCCGGCGAATGCGAAGAAACGGCATGTGATCGTGGAACAGCGGTTGAAGCAGATGGCGGAAGATGCTTGTCACTTTGACATCAACCGTGTGGAATACCGCGACAAGAAAATCGGTATCATCACCAGCGGTATCCCCTATCAGTATGTACGGGAAGCCCTGCCGAACGCATCTGTGCTGAAGCTTGGTCTGGTACACCCGCTGCCGAAAAAGCTGATCGAAGAATTTGCTGCCAATGTGGAAACACTGTACATTGTAGAAGAACTGGAACCGGTCATCGAAGAACAAGTTCGTTCTTGGGGTATTCCGGTAATCGGCAAGGAGATCTTTACAGTACAGGGTGAGTACAGTGCCAATATGCTACGGAAAGCCATTCTGCATGAGGATGTCCAGCTGACACCGCCGGCACAGGCTCCGAACCGTCCGCCGATCCTCTGCCCCGGATGTCCGCACCGCAGTGTCTTTTCTGTAATGAAAAAGCTGAAACTGCACGGTGCGACATCGGCTGCTATACACTGGGAGCCGTTCCGCCGCTGGGTGTTATGGACTTTAACGTGTGCATGGGTGCAAGCATTTCCACTCTCCACGGAATTGAAAAAGCCAAGGGCAAGGACTATGTGAAAAACTGGGTGGCACTGATCGGCGACTCTACGTTCCTGCACACCGGTGTCAACTCTTTGATGAACATGGTGTACAACAAAGCAACCGGAACGGTCATCATTCTGGACAACTCCACCACTGGTATGACGGGACATCAGGATCACGCCGCTACCGGCAAGACCTTGCAGGGTGAACTGACCTATGCGATCAACATCTATCACCTCTGCAAGGCAATGGGCATTGAACACGTCTATGAAATCGATGCGTTCGACATTGAAGGGCTGGAAAAGCTGCTGAAACAGGAAACCCAGCGGGACGCTTTGTCTGTTATCATCACCAAGTCCCCCTGTGCCCTGCTGAAAGAATTTGTTCCGAAGGGCAAGTGCATTCTCCATGAAGATGCCTGCAAGAAGTGCGGACAGTGTCTGGTCCCGGGCTGTCCTGCAATGGTCAAACAGGCAAACGGCATTCCGAAAATCGATGCGGCGATGTGCAACGGCTGTGAACTCTGTGCAAAACGGTGCAAGTTCCACGCAATCGAACTGATCCCGCGGGAAAAAGGAGGCAAGGCATGATGCAGACTATCAATATTATGATCGTAGGTGTCGGCGGACAGGGCACCCTGCTGACCAGCCGCGTGCTGGGAAAGATCGCACTGACTGGCGGCTATGATGTAAAGCTTTCGGAAGTGCATGGCATGGCACAGCGTGGCGGCAGCGTAGTAACATTCGTCCGCTACGGCGAATCTGTGGCAGAACCGATCGTAGAAGAAGGACAGGCAGACATTCTGATCGCTTTTGAACGGCTGGAAGCACTGCGGTATGCACACTTCCTGAAAAAGGGCGGTGCCATTATCGTAAACGACACCCGCATTGATCCGATGCCGGTGGTGATCGGTGCCGCAGAGTATCCGGCACACATTCTGGAGGAGCTGAGCAAAAAATACAATGTGCTGGCAGTAGATGCTACCGCCGAGGCTCTGAAGCTGGGCAATGCACGGGTATTCAACACGATCATTCTGGGCGTAGCTGCACAGCACATGCACTTCTCCAAAGAAGAATGGTTACAGGTCATTGCAGATACTGTGCCGCCGAAAACCATTGACATCAACCAGAAGGCATTTCTCACTGGCTATGCATATAACGGAAACCATACAGAACAAGGACAGGAGTAACGAATATGCCGATCACAGAATTATTGGAAGAAAACGCCAGAAAGTACGGCAATGATGTGGCACTGGTAGAAGTAAATCCGCAGGTACAGGAAACACGACGGGTGCTCTGGAAGGACTACGACCTGATTCAGCCTACCTCGTCTTTCTGGTATCGTCGGGAAATCACATGGCATGTCTTTGACGAAAAGGCAAACCGTTTCGCACAGCTGCTCATGAGCCGCGGCGTGAAAAAGGGCGACAAGGTGGCAATTCTGCTGATGAACTGTCTGGAGTGGCTGCCCATTTATTTCGGCACGCTGAAAACCGGTGCTCTGGCAGTGCCCATGAATTTCCGGTACAGTGCGGAAGAAATCGAATATTGTCTGGATCTTGCAGAAGCCGATGTACTGGTGTTTGGTCCGGAATTTATCGGACGAATTGAAACCATTGCAGAATCGATCAGCAAGAAGCGAATCCTCTTTTATGTCGGCGGTGACTGCCCCTCGTTTGCAGAGGACTATGACAAGCTGACCTCCAACTGTGCCAGCATCTCCCCCGGCGTACCGCTGACAGATGAGGACGACGCTGCCATTTATTTCTCCTCCGGTACGACCGGTTTCCCGAAAGCAATTCTTCACAACCACGAAAGCCTGATGCACGCCTGCAAGGTAGAGCAGAATCATCATCACCAGACCAAGGACGATGTCTTTCTGTGTATTCCGCCGTTGTATCACACCGGTGCCAAGATGCACTGGTTCGGCAGCCTGCTCACCGGCGGACGGGCAGTGCTTCTGAAAGGAGTCAATCCGGAAACCATTCTGGAAACTATTTCCCGTGAAAAGTGTACCATTGTCTGGCTGCTGGTGCCGTGGGCACTGGACATTCTGGAAGCATTGGACAACGGCTCTGTCCGTCTGGAAAACTATGAACTCTCCCAGTGGCGGCTGATGCATATCGGTGCACAGCCTGTCCCCCAGAGTCTGATCAAACGCTGGAAAGAATATTTCCCGAATCATATGTACGACACCAACTATGGTCTGAGCGAATCCATTGGTCCGGGCTGCGTGCATCTGGGACTGGAAAATATTCACAAGGTAGGAGCAATTGGCATTCCGGGCTATGGCTGGGAAGTCCGGATCATTGACGAAAACGGAGAACCGGTGGCACAGGGCGAAGTCGGCGAATTGGCAGTCAAGGGTCCCGGCGTTATGAAGTGCTACTACAACAATCCCGAAGCGACTGCGGAAGTTCTGCATGACGGCTGGCTCTGGACCGGTGACATGGCACGGCAGGACGAGGACGGATTCTACTTCCTTGTAGACCGGAAAAAAGACGTGGTCATCAGCGGCGGCGAAAATATTTATCCGGTAGAGATCGAAAACTTTATGAGCAAGTTCGACAAGATCAAGGACGTGGCTGTGATCGGACTGCCGGACAAGCGGCTGGGCGAAATCGCTGCGGCAATTGTGGAACTGAAGCAGGGCGTGGAATGCACCGAGGCGGAAGTCAACGAATTCTGCATGGGCATGCCCCGCTATAAACGACCGCGGAAAATCATCTTTGCACCGGTTCCCCGCAATGCGACCGGCAAAATCGAGAAGCCGAAGCTGCGGAAGATGTACTGCGGCGACTATCTGATCGAAAAGGAAAATCAAAGCTGATTATGCGTTGTAAGACCTACGAGATAAATGCTCTGAAAAAATACAAGTATGTGGTCATCCTTTCCGAGAGCCATGGAAAAATGATTTTGAGCCGGCACAAGGAACGAACCACATGGGAAACGCAGGGCGGTCATATTGAAGCCGGAGAAACACCGCTGGAAGCAGCAAAACGAGAGCTGTTTGAGGAGTCTGGTGCCGTAGATTTTGACATTGAACCGATTTGCGATTATCGTGCCTGGGACGAGAATACTCTGCATGGTGCCAACGGCGTTGTATTCCATGCAGTGATTCGGCAATTTTCCGACATTCCCGAAAGTGAAATGGCAGAACGAAAAGCGTTCTCCTCGCTGCCTGACAATCTGACCTATCCTGCCATTACGCCTGTGCTGTTTCAATTCTTGTTTGATCGTGAACTGTAGCAGCTGCCAACAGGAACATATTCAAAAAGAACATTCCGCAAAAGCACCGGACGGAGCGATTTCGTCCGGTGCTTTTGTCAATATTCGCTAAGGCAATACCGCACAAAGAGCGTCTGGCGACTTTGCACGCCATCTGCTTGCAA
>ENA-OOZA01001664-OOZA01001664.1-human-gut-metagenome-genome-assembly--contig:-NODE-1664-length-11189-cov-2.386294_pt1 | contig 11189 bp, 14 predicted proteins | sample MGYA00241703_ERZ501378 | MGnify/ENA primary metagenome ERZ501378 (study PRJEB25962, sample SAMEA2042916) | human gut metagenome | biome: human gut; feature: human-associated habitat; material: faeces...
CAAAATGGCAAAACTTAGACCAAAGCAGGAGCGTTTCTGCGAAGAATATTTAATTGACCTTAATGCAACGCAGGCTGCTATTCGCGCCGGTTATTCGGCGAATACTGCCCGTGAACAGGGTGCACAAAACTTATCAAAACTTAACATCCAAGAAAAAATAGCAGAACTGAAAGCAGAGCGTTCTAAACGCACTGAAATAACACAAGACCGTGTTGTTAAAGAGCTTGCGGCAATGGCTTTTGCCAAAGCCACCGACTACGCATGTGTTGAAGATGGCATAGTTATAATTAAGCCGACATCTATGCTTACGCCACTACAGCAAGCGGCTATCGTTGGCATTAAGCAAACGCAGGCCGGCATTGAAATAAAATTGGATAAAAGCAGGGCGCTGGAAATGCTCGGCAGGCATTTAGGAATGTTTAATGATAAACTGGAACTGTCCGGAGCGGTTGCTAACCCTTATGCAAACCTGACGGAAGCAGAGCTTAAAAAGCTGGCTGATGCCGATGGATAAAAAACTGGTTGCTTTAGGCGCTAAGTGCGAGCTTGCTCGCAGGCGCTTTTTTTATTACGCTCAGCTGCGCAATCCGAAATTTTATAAAACTGAGCGCGAATATCTTGTTCAGCTTTGTGATGCACTTGAAGACTTCATAAAATCTGATAAGCGGCTGCTGGTGCTTAATACGCCGCCGCGCCACGGAAAAACGTATACCGTTTTAAATTACGTAGAGTGGCTGCTGGGTAAAAACCCGGAACTGCAAATAATGCTTGGCAGTTACAACGAAACGTTGTCAACGCGCAGCAGTAAGAAAATCCGCAATGACATTATGGAAACAAAAGGCAGCATTTATAAACCTGTTTATTCAGATGTATTCCCCGGCATCGCCATTAAACGCGGTGACGGCGCTATGAATCTATGGAGCCTTGAAGGGCATAACGATAATTACCTGGCTACGTCACCGACCGGTACAGCGACCGGCTTCGGCTGCCAGTTGATGATAATTGACGATATTATAAAAAACGCCGAAGAAGCCTATAACGAAGATGTTAAAGAAAAGCATTGGGACTGGTTTACAAATACTATGCTCTCCCGATTGGAAGAAGGCGGCAAAATAATACTGATAATGACGCGCTGGGCCAGTGATGATTTAGCTGGCAAAGCGCTTAATTATTTTCCAGCAGAACAGACGGTGCACATCAATCTGAAAGCCGTTCAGGACGATGGCAGCATGTTGTGCGACGAAGTGCTATCTGCCGAAAGCTGCGCTGAGAAAAAACGCTTAATGGGCCTTGATATTTGGTCTGCCAATTATCAGCAAGAGCCGATTGACCTTAAAGGCAGGCTGTACAGCAAGTTTAAAACGTACAGCGGCGAGCTGCTGCAGTTTAAACAGATACGCAGTTATACCGATACCGCTGACGAAGGCAGCGACTTTTTGTGCAGCATTGTTTACGGGGTCACGTTCGCCAACGAGGCGTATGTGCTTGATGTACTTTATACGGACGCGCCGATGGAAGACACTGAGCCGCGGACTGCTGCAATGCTTCTTAATAACGGCGTAAATGTAGCTAAGATTGAAAGCAACAATGGCGGCAGGGGCTTTGCCAGCGCTGTGCGTAAGCAACTTGCTGATAATTACGGCAGCAACCAGTGTATTGTTAAATGGTTTCACCAATCTAAAAATAAACAGGCTCGCATATTATCTAATTCGACCTGGGTTATGGAACACATTTATTTTCCGGAAAATTGGAAAAACCGCTGGCCAGAATATTACGATGCAATGACCCGCTACCAACGCCAGGGCAAAAATAAACACGATGATGCGCCTGACGCTACAACTGGCATTGCGGAAGACCTTGCTGGCAATGGCAGTATGAGGATTTTAAAATAGGAGTTTTTATATGGAACTTGAAGTAGCAAAAAAACTGATAACAAAATATGAAGGATTACACGCTGATTTTCTGGCTAAAGCGAATATAGCAATGCGTTATTATTTGGGTAATAATGATATCATGCATCGTAAGCCAAAGGATAAATGCGATGAACCTTTGCGTAATGCGGACAACAGAATTGCCTTTAATTTCCACGGTCTTTTAGTGGACCAAAAGGCAAGCTACCTGTTTACTGCACCGCCAATTTTTGACACTAAAGATGATACGCTTAATGAAATTGTCGCGGCTACGCTTGGTGATGGTTATGCGAAAAAATGCAAAGATTTGTGCGTGGATGCATCTAATGCCGGTGTTGGCTGGCTGCATTACTGGATTGATGATAAAAAAGGTTTTAGTTATGCGGTTGTGCCGTCGGCGCAGGTTTATCCGGTTTATTCTCTGCGATTAGAAAAAGAATTAGAAGCTGTACTGCGTACATATCGCATGGTAGATGATAGTGGTATGGAATGGCAAATTTATGAACTTTGGAACGATACCGAATGCCAGGCATACCGTAAACATGCTGATATATTCCAGCCGTTTGATATGTTTAGTTGTGCAACGCTTGACGGCATGGTGCAACCTACCAGTGTTTATAAGCATAATTTAGGCGCAGTGCCTTTTATTGCTTTTCCAAATAACAATGTTTGCACCAGCGACCTTGATAAAATTAAACACTTAATAGACAGCTATGATAAAACATACAGCGGCTTTGTTGACGACCTCGAAGACATACAGCAAGTTATTTTCGTACTGACTAATTACGGCGGCGCAAATTTAAAGCAATTTTTATCCGACTTTAAGTATTACAAAACCATTCAGACTGAAAGCGCTGGTAGTGATGATAAATCCGGCGTATCTACGCTTACTATTGACATTCCGGTGGAAGCCCGCGATAAGCTGCTGGATATTACCCGCAAGGCTATTTTTGATATGGGGCAGGGCATTGACCCGCAGCAGCAGGGCTTTGATAATACCAGCGGCGAGGCAATGAAATTTCTGTATTCGCTGCTTGAATTGAAAGCAGGGCTGATGGAAACGGAGTTCCGGCAGGGCTTTGGCGAACTGGTACGTGCGATAAGCCGTCATTACAGTGGCAAGGAGCCGGAACAGATTATACAGACTTGGACACGCACCAGTATTCGCAACGATGCTGAGCTGGTTGACATGTGCAGTAAATCGGTCGGCGTAATCAGCAATAAGACGATACTTAAAAATCATCCGTTTGTTGAAAATGCCGAAGATGAGGAAAAAGAACTGGCCGCTGAAAAAGAACAGGCTGCCAAAGCTGCCGATATTTACCGTAAGGCTTTTAACCAGCAGGGCGGTGAAAATGTAGATGATAACGAATGAAAAATACTGGCAGGAGCGCTTCGAGCAGGTAACAGAAGCGCAGCTTAAATCCGGTATGGATTATTACGATGAAGCAGAACGTATGTACCGCGCGGCAATGGAAAGCATTGAAAAAGATATTGCCCGCTGGTATATGCGGCTTGCTGTAAATAACCAGATTACTTATGCCGATGCCAAAAAGCTGCTTACAAACTCACAGTTAAAAGACTTTAAATTGACCCTTGAAGAATATATCAAGCGCGGGAAAGAAAATGGAGTTTCGGCTGATTGGAGTAAGTCGCTTGAAAACGCATCGGCAAAGTATCATATATCCCGGCTTGAAGCTTTGCAAATGCAAATCCAGCAGCACCTTGAAGAACTTTACGGCAATCAGCTGGACGGCATGGATAAGGCGATGCGCAGTATTTATAGCGACAGCTATTATCAAACTGCGTACGAACTGCAAAAAGGCTTTAGCACCGGTTTTGATGTTCAGCAGATTGATGATGCAAGGCTGGAAAGGCTGCTCTCAAAGCCGTGGGCTACTGACGGATTGAATTTTTCGCAGCGACTGTGGGCTGATAAGGATAAACTAATAAATAATCTGCAAAATGAACTTGTGCAAGGGCTTGTGCGCGGTGATGCGCAGCTAAAAATTGTACAGAGTTTTGCTAAGCGCATGAACAGCTCATTGTCTAATGCTGGCAGACTTATTGCTACGGAAAGCGCGTATTTTGCCAGCCTCGGCGAAAAAGACAGTATGAAGGATTTGGGCGTTGAACGGTATGAGATACTTGCAACGCTGGACCGCAGGACGTCCGAAATTTGCCGAAGCATGGACGGCAAAGTATTTAAAATGTCCGAATTTAAGGCGGGTGTTACTGCGCCGCCGCTTCATCCGTGGTGCCGCAGTTGTACAGTGCCACATATTGAAGGGTTGGACAGCGGGCTGCGTGCTGCACGTGATGACGGCGGCAAGGTTTACTATGTGCCGGGCAAGATGAAGTACAGCGAATGGAAAAAGAAATTTGTTGACGGCGGCGATAAAGAGGATTTGCAGGAAGTAACGGCGAAAAAAGAACATATAGTTGTTGAAGGAAAAAATGTTGCAGGCAAATGGAAAAGACGCCCTGAGCAATTTAAATATGAAATTGATGACATTATTGATTATCAGTGGATTTAATGGATTGCCAAGGCTTGTTAATGCGAAAGATTTTAAAAATTTGGTAGAGGAGGACCATTTTATTGCGAAACGTGTATATGCTGCTTCCTCGAAAAAAGAATTAAATAGTTATATGCAACAACTTCGCAGTGGTGAATGGTATATTAATTGCAGCGTTGGTGGTGCTCAATACGGTCAAGGCATGTATTGCGCTGCCGATTACACCAAAGGCAGTTTAGTAAGCGCTATTGATAAAGAAATGGCGCATTATACAAATCTTGGTGTTAATCGTGGTAAAAAGTTTGCTAAAGTAGAACAGATTACTTTAGACAAAAGCGCCAAGATATTTAATTTGCCAGAGAAATGTAACCGTATTACTACAATTCAGTATGTAGCAGCTGAATATATAAATCAAAATCCAGAAATGTATGGTATTAATCCCAGATACATTAATGAATTTAAAAATTTATCTAAAAAAGAACAGGATAAGAATACCAAAATTTATATTAGCGCATGGAAGGCTTTATGCGATGAAATATTCCACCGTAAACGTGACCCAGGCGCTGTATTGGCGGAATTAGGTTATGACGCCATAAATGCAAGAGGACACGGTGTGAGTGGTTCTTATACCGTAATTTTAAATAGAACCAAATTGATTCTATTAGATGAATGAGGTGATTTTATTATGCAGCGCAATAAAGATGGTAGCATTAAAGGGATTTTAACAATGGAAGATTTTATTGACGCAAAGCATGATAAACAATTTGAACCACAAAGCATGCAAGCTGAAATAGATTTAATTCCAACTAATTTGCCGGAAAGTATAAAACAAATAAGAATACAAGAAATAAAAGAAAAATGGAATAAATAAAATCGGCACTAAGCCGCTTACGAAAGTGAGCGGCTTTTTCTATGCCCATTTTTAGGGGGTGAAGCCTTGTATACGCAAGCAGAAGTAAACACCAAAATTACGGCGCTAAAAACATACTCTGTAGCGCAGGACCCTGCGACAGCAGATTTATTTACGCCGCTTGAAACATCAGTGCAGGAATATTTTGCCGCTAATGCAAATATCTCCGGCCCGCTGCGTGATGTTGTTAAGTATATGTACAACGATATTGCCCGGCGCACTACGGTTTATGAAACTGACTGGTCCGATAATTTGCCGACTAATTATCCTGCTGGGTACAATGATGTGCGCACCTGCTTGTATGACTTTGCGGAGCTGATGACGGTTGACAACGCTACATTTTTTGCAGCGTTTGTTTACGAAACGCCGACAGCTACGGCAGGGAGCACGGCAGAACCGGTGCCGGTAAGTAATGATTATTTGACGGAATGGGCGGCAGATATTACTACGGCAACAACAGGCGATACCGGTAAAATATTGGCGCTTGCCGAATGGTGCAAAAACAGCGAAGGCAACTGCGATCTTATCGACCTTTTGGAAGACCGCGGCAAAGTGTTGTCGCAAAAAAGCCGCGAAGAAATTGCAGCAGACATTTACATCGACCGCGGTGTGCTGGAGATTATCCAGGTACGCGGGCTTGATGTTTATATACCCACTTATTTAACAACGGAAGGAGGTGGGGCGGATGTATAAATGGTTTAAAGCATATTTGGCTGCATTTGGCAAAGATTTTCCCTTTGCGGAAGTTGCCGACCTGACTGAATATGAAATCTGCCGTATTATCCAGTACTGTGTAGAACATAATACCGAATATACGCAGGAAATTGCCGTTGCTGTAGTTGGGCAGGGCAAGGTGGGAGAAAGTAAAACAGGTACAGAAACGGAGGGTTAAAATGGCTTACAAAAAACATACATGGACTGACGGCGAATTAATCACCAAAGAAAAATTAAATAACATGGAAGCCGGTATTGAAGCTGCTGGTGACGGTGAAATTACAGCAACAGCTACCGTAGACAATACAACCGGCACGCCTGCGGTTACAGTTACGGCAGACGGGAATGCGTTAAATTTTGCATTTACCGGCCTTAAAGGCGAGAAAGGGGCTACCGGGGCACAAGGCCCGCAAGGTCCGGCAGGCGCTGATGGTGCGCAAGGCGCCAAAGGCGATAAAGGTGACACCGGTGCGACAGGTGCTGCTGGAGCAGCAGGCAAAGATGCTCCAACCATTAAATCTTGCGTAATTAATGTAGCAGGTACTGTTGTCTCCGGAACATTAACTTTATCGGATGATAGCACGGTTACTATTACTGGCACTTACAGCGCATCTTAACGGAGGTAAAAATGGATTTACTGGAATTTTTAAAACAGTGCCTTGCTGATGGTAAAGATTTGGCGAAAGCACAAACCGAAATCAAAGAATTTGTTGAAAAGAATTATGTTGGCAAAGGTAAATTTGATGAACTTACTACAGCAAAGTCTGAACTTGATAAACAGATTAAAGAACGCGACAAGCAGTTGGACGAACTGAAAAAGAACGCCGGCAATAAAGAAGCACTGGAACAGCAGATTGCCGATTTGAAAGCGGCCAACAAAAAGGCGGCAGCAGAATATGAACAGAAAATTAAAGATACTAAAATGGATGCTGCGATTAAAATTGCCGTAGGCAGTACAGCGCAAGACGTTGATATTGTTGCGGGCCTGATTGACCGCAGCAAACTTATTTTGGGCGATGACGGCAAAGTAACAGGGCTTGACGAACAGGTGAAAGCGTTGCAAGCAAACAAGGCGTTTTTGTTTAAACCGGTATCCGGCGGCAATCCTTATAAACCGAATGGCGGCAGCGACCCGATTAAAAATCCTTTTGCCAAGGAAACTTTTAACTTAACCGAGCAGGGCAAACTGCTGCGTGAAAATCCGGAGCAGGCACGTGCGCTTGCCGCTGCTGCCGGAGTAACTATTTAAAAGGGGGAATAACTAATGGCAGGAACTACTTTACAAGATGTAATCGTACCAGAGCTTTTTACTAAATATGTCGTACAGAAAACTATGGAACTGTCTGCACTGTTTAACAGCGGCATCGTTGTAAATAATGCAGAATTTGACCGTTTGGCTTCTGAGGCTGCGCCTATTCATAACATGCCTTTTTTTGAAGATTTACAGGGTTCTTCGGAAGCCATCATTGAAGGGACTGACCTTACTGCAAACGGCATTAAATCTAACAAGGATGTATCTGTTACTATTCGCCGCGGTATGATGTGGAGCGCAACCGACCTTTCCGCTGCGCTTGCAGGTGCTGATCCGATGGCTGCTGTCGGCGACCTTGTAGCAGCTTTTTGGGCACGCGACATGCAGAAAGAACTTATCAGCATTTTAAATGGCGTGTTTTCGGCTTCTACCATGAGCAAACATGTGCTGGACGTTTCTTTGGGTAAAGACGCAGCGGCTAACATCAGTGCTTCCGTTTTTATTGACGGTTTGCAAATGCTTGGTGATGCACAGAGCCAGCTTACGGCTGTTGCAATGCACAGTGCAGTTAAATCTTATCTGAAAAAGCAGAACCTTATCACTACTCAGCGCGACAGCAATTCCGTTGAGTTTGAAACTTATCAGGACCGCCGCGTAATTATTGATGATGGCTGTCCGTGTGCTGACGGTGTGTATACTACTTACCTGTTCGGTAACGGTGCTATTGCTTTCGGCAACGGTAACCCGGTGGGGTTTACAACGCATGACAACCAGTTATACTACATACTATTTGCCAATTTCTTATTCAGAAAGTCATATTGCTATTTTGGGTCAAGAGCAGGAACGCAACAAAGGATTAGGTTTGTCTCCCGAAGGTTTGAACGGTTATATTGCTGCAATCTCATATTCTGGAGATACTCAAAATATACGTTATCTTTCTATCGGCTATTAGCAGTGGAGAATGCTGGAAATTCAAGCTACAGGACAGAATGTTGACTTTCCTATCGCATTTACTGAATGGTGCGTTGCTTGCGGCAGTAGGGTCACTGGAACTGGTGGCAATACTACAACTTTGGGTGCAAATGCTGCTTTTAGTGAACTTGCTACTCTTACGTACGCCATAGTATTCAGTGTTGAAACGCAAGATTATTATCTCTTAGCTGCCGGAGTTTAGCAGTGGAGTTTGTTGTTTCCTAAAAGCAATAATTTTAAATGGTATTATCCTTTACCATTAAACAGTTTATTTATTTGGATTATTACTGATGGTGGAGATGGAAAATCAGCTTTTGGTTCTACTGAACATACAAATACCTTTTTATCCCCTATCCCGACAGGTAGTAATAGCTGTTGTTGTGCCATAGTAATAGGTATTTAGCAGTGGTATTCTTGGAGTTCAACTGTAACCAATACTCATGCTCCACAAATTAGCAGTTATCAAGGTTATGGCATTGCGGTTGGAATTTAGCAGTGGGGTTTAACTTTACCGTCTAATGGTTACATTACTTACTCACTTGCATTAAACTCATCTTGTTTTTCTGCATTAGTTGTGTATTATAGCAACAAACAAGTTCTTTAAAAGTTGATAGTTATAATTTAAAACAAATGAGAGTACAAGATAGTCAAGCTGCAAATGAACCGTCTTATGAAATCCCTGATAAAGCTTTTTGGCTTGTCATAGGAATATAGTGCAGTGGGGTACTATTATTGCCACAGATGATTATAGGTATGACTTCCCTGTAATTTTTGCTTTACCATTCAATACAAAACCTATATTAACTATGACATGTGATTATAACGGCAGCGACGCCGAAAATTTTGGTAGTGCGCCCACAAAAGGAAGTGTTACTGCAACCGGATTTAAAACATCAGCAGGCAACACATCTATTTTCACATGTATTTGGTATATAGCCATAGGCTGATAAATAGCAGTGGGGTTATTTCTACGAAAGTCAGTCCGATACAGATTACCGTCATTTTCCCGTTGCATTTACAACATTCCTATTGCCAGTATTGGGAAAAGCTTATTATTTAACAACAGAGCCAGATGGTTATGTGCCTTACATTGAATACCTTGGGTCAAATAACTTTTTATGCGGTTTCGGCAACAATCGTATTGGTAATGCCTATGTGCCAATTATGGTAATCGGCAAATAGCAGTGGGGTTGTGGACAGCATAGTGATAATATTACTTTTTCTATGTTATATAGCGAAATACCAGTTACTGTAATGGGGGCAAATGCGTATGCTGTATATTGCGGAATAAAAGATAATACGTTAACAGTAAAAGGATTTACCGGACAGTGTTGCACATATGATAATTGGTCCCCAAGATCCTTTTACTGGCTTGCTATTGGCCAATAGCAGCATAAAGTATGTCGGCATAATTTATATTGGTTATACCTTGTCCTGTATCAGCCATAAAAATTGCTTCTGTTAGGTTTTTACTGATACAGTATGCACTTATCGTATCAGTTACGCTTTCCCAACCAAAAATTATAGGTAAAACGGCAAAATTATTTTTGGAAAAAGATGTCGGAAACACAGCTGTAGTGCGGGTTTCTTGCTTTATATTTTCAACAATTCCCCAAGCAGGATAACCTGGCTGACTTGTATTGTCGCTTATGGTTGTTTTTAGAGCAACAAAAATAAGATTAAATGCAATAGGATAAGTCCAACGATTAGAATTGCGTGGGAAAGTACCCCACTGCTATTTGCCTATCAGAATATATCCTGTTGCAACATTACCTTGTTCCGTACTGATAGTAATGGTTGTCAATGAAGCGGAAAAACTAACAGTATCTTTATACCATGCTCCCTTATTAGCACAACAACCAGTCATATAAGATGTAGTAAAATTTGTCGGTAACGGATATTGTATATTATTTTCGCCACGTGCTGGATAAGCGGAACCCCACTGCTATATACCGATAGCTATGCAATATGTAGCATAGCTATTACCCCAAACAGGAGCGTAAGTATTGTTAATTTCCGAGAACCATGTATAATATGCCACATAGCCAGTTTGACCAGTATTGTTTGATATGCAAGTTTTAACAGCAGCAAATACTTGATTAAAAGTTATAGGATAGGTAAACCTATCTCCGCCTTTCTCAAAGTAACCCCACTGCATTATTGACCCATCACAAATATAAATAAAGGCCATTCTGCTGGGAAAGAGGCTGATACTGTATTTTGGCTATACTGAAAACGTGCTTTATCGTTATCATGCGAATAAACTTTCCAAGAACCGGTGGCAGTTGATGTTTCTGCAATAGCTTGAATGGTAAAGACATCAGTTAACGGAATATTGTAAGAAATATATCCTTCAATGGGGCGGGTAAATCTCCACTGCAATTAGTATCCTACAGCAATATATCTTATTGCACCTGCTTTTGTGCCACCTTTGGTATTGGTTTGACGTGCAACGAATGAAGATACAGTTACACTTTCGATGGAATTATTACCGAAATAATTTTCGCTACTTGCGTAATCCTTAATTGGTGTGCCGACAACAGCCGGAATTGATGTAAATGATACAGGAAAGTCTATCGTTGGCAAATAGTCTTCTACTGTTAAACCCCACTGCAATTAGATGCCTAATGCGATCCAGCCACGATGAGAATTTAAAGTCCCGGCATTACATTGAAAATAATTCAAGTATGCAAATTGCACCATATTGTCGGCGGTAACTATATTCAGAGGATGCTGCCATAACAACAAATTCTGAAAAAGCAAGCAGAAGTTCATTTTTCCCGGCAACATACGGAGAACCCCACTGCAAAGAAAAGAAAGGATGATTTAAAATGTCAAAAGAAATTAAATTTGGAGAAGATGCAAGAAAATCTTTATTAGAAGGAGTTAATAAATTAGCTGATACAGTTAAAGTT
>ENA-OOZA01001668-OOZA01001668.1-human-gut-metagenome-genome-assembly--contig:-NODE-1668-length-11175-cov-2.703687_pt1 | contig 11175 bp, 9 predicted proteins | sample MGYA00241703_ERZ501378 | MGnify/ENA primary metagenome ERZ501378 (study PRJEB25962, sample SAMEA2042916) | human gut metagenome | biome: human gut; feature: human-associated habitat; material: faeces...
GCATTTTGGGCAGGAGGAAAACTTGAACAGGCGATTCTTACCGTGATGAGGTTCCGTAATGATCCTAATTACCAGCCTACGGATGCGGAATGGGCGAACATGGCAAACTTCGTTGCCACTCATGGCGGTGATGTATTCTTGAGAGGATATATCTATGCTTTGGGCGGATATTTCCGGGGAAAAGTTGAAATAGCCAATGGCAAGATACTGTTGAATGAGGATGGTTCCGGGCAGCTTGCCAATGGGAACATCAAATGGGATGCAGATGGAAATCCTGAATTTGTCGGGAAAGTGAAGGTTTCCTCACCGTCAGGTTATGAGATAACCATATTTCCTGAAGATGAATATGGAAGACCGTCAATTGATATTCATGATGATGATGGTAATTCGCTTTTGGACATATCTCTTCAATATGGATTGAACGGTATGGTTCCCCGTATTTTTATGAATGACCCTTCCAATAGTGATGTTTTGTATTTCCGCCCGGACAGTATGGTTGTCGAGCAAAAAGGAAGTGACGGTTATATATATCAGACCCAGATAATGGGAGGACGCATAATTATGGTTAAGGGATCTGAGATTGTATGGGATCAAAACCAATTGCCTAATAAAATGAAGTGATATGGAACTGAATACTATTAACAAAACGGGAACTTGGAGTGAGGCGGCAGACCGTCTTAACAATAACTTTAGCAAGACTTCCACCGAAGTGGAGAAGGTCAAGCAGAACAGTATCCGCAACAAGGGGTTGTTCCCTACTCTTGAATCACTGAAAGCGGCTGTTCCATCTCCTGTTGTGGGTGATTGGGCTGTCGTGGGAGATACCATACCGGGTCCTATATATCAATGTACGAAGAGAGGCGTATGGAGCGAAACAGGAACAACCGGAGGCGGTGGAAGTGTTGACCTTTCCGGCATCTTGACAGCCGAGGAGATAGATGATGTAACATCAATATTATAGTGTATTATGAGAATTAATTATCAGTCCGATTTTAAGATCATAGAGAAAAACTTGAATGGGGATGTGAATACTCCCTTCCGGTTCACTTACCGTACAGTTCTGTCGGGATGTGTTGTTGCGGAGTTTGACGGGCACGGGTACAAGAACTGCCATAGGCTTGATGATGGTAGTCTGCTGGTCATTTTTGACAGGCATGGACTCCGTCCCGGCACTCTGTCGGTCAAACGCGAATACTATCTTTCTGATGCTGATTTTGCCGATGGTATCTGCAATCTTGTATCGGTGGAGATTACAGGTGTTATCCTCGTTTCCGGCAAGACGGATGAGAGCACAGCGGAGATCATTCCCTATCCGGATTATGCCGCATACAATGCGGTGCAGAGCGTATCTCTGTCAGATAAGGAGTATGATGATGTGCTGAGTGATTTTAAGATTAATAAATAATTACATAAAATAACAACGGGCCAAGTTCCGGCGGAACTTAGGCTAAAACAGGAGATATTATGGTAAAAATGCATAAACTGACCAAGGGTGGGCAAACCATATTCCCGGCTACTATAACTGATGCGGTGGTCAACCCGAATAGCCGCAAGAGCCTGACAGCGGAACTTTCCGAGTTTTCAAACAATGTATATTCACCTATTAAAGAAATATATGTGACTGGAGTATCTCAATTATCCAGCCCTACTTTTAATTTTAAGAAAAAAACTGATGGAAAATTATATTTTAATGCAACAAGTAATGGTGAAATTATAGCAGCAGGAGCTTGGAACTTAAATGATTTGAAAGACTATGTTGTTAAATCATATAATTATCAAGAAAAAGGAATATATTTTTATTTTGTTATAGATGCTGGAAAAATACCTTTGGATAATGATAATTATTATTCATACATACCTAAGACAAATCCATTCAATATTATTGAGAATCCTTCAATCAATGCATATTTGAATATTTCTCCCAAAATAACTAATAATACTTTAGCCATTGAAAATGGATATAGCAAACCAACATTTTTTATTAACACAGGTTTAGACAAGTATTTTAAAGAATTTTATATTAGCGGATTAGATTATGAGAAAGAATATTGTTTAAGGACGTTACGACTGAATGAAGACGGAGATGTTCCTAAATATCAAATAAACATTGGAGACGACTCAAACAGTATTATACAGATATTTGTTAACGTTGGTGAAATTTATGGGGAAATAAAATACGGGAATATAACGGCAAAAGCTGTGTTGCAAAATACTGATGGCATTGTTGGGAATTTGATTCTTGCAAATACCAATACATCAATTGGTACATTGAACAAGACAGTATGTCAAGATATTGGAAATAGTCCTACTTGTGAGAATAAGGCAACTAACGAAACCGTTTTAGAAATAAAAGGCAACATCGTGAAAGACAACAATATATTTTTCAATGACAAGCTGGGTATTGGAAGATATATTAAAGAACTTTACACAAACGGGTTTTCTGAAGATACTGAGTATTGCTTAAGAACATTCGGATGGAACTCTGCAATTGAAGCATGGCAAGTTAATATCGGGACTTCTGATGGTAGTTTTGTTGAAGTTCGATGCCAAGATTCTGTTGTTTCTTATAGGTCTATAGACAATAAAGGTAAATATGCAGCTATTTTACTTGAGAATACTGAAGAGTTATCAAAAGAAGGATATTTATTATTCGGGAATACGGATACGAGTAAATATACTATAAATAAAAATCAGGCAGCTTCTAAAAATCTAAATCCTAAAATATTGCTTGAAAAAGAACCATTTTTTATTGATTCTCCTTATGACATATATTTTAAAGAATTTTACATTGAAGGATTGGAGGACAGTAAGGAATATTGCCTTAGAACTTTAAGGTGGAACTCTAATGTAAATGATGGGAATGGAGGAGTTCAAATAGGAATCGGTGATAAGACTTCATCTATAATAGAGATCTATGTATATGGAGATGATGAGGTGTATTATAGAAACCTTGGTTCTATTAGGGCTTATGTTGTTTTTAATGGATTTGCAGAAATAAAAAGCAATGGGGGAAATTTGATTTTTGCAAACACAAATGTTAATAATGGTTCTTTAAATAGAAGTTTATCAGGGAATATTTATCAGCCAATTATTAGTAACTTTTTTCTAAACAACAAAATTGATTCATTGTCTAGTGATGATTCAATTAGAATACCACCAGCTTTTAATGGATATTCATTGCCCAAAAGTCCACAGATATTAAAAGTTCTTCATGTAGGAAATAGTTTTGCAGATCAACCAATATCAAGACTGCAATTATGGTTTGAAAAATTAGGAATACAAAATGTTACTTATGGAATAGTAATGAGAGCTGGAGGTAGTTTACAGCAGCATTTAGACAGTATTATTAATGATGAGCCTTACGATGAAAATTCAGCATTTAGAATTTATAGGAATGTAAATGGGGAAACTACATACATACCTAATGTAGATCCAACTGACAGGAGCGGAAATACAACAACAAACAGTCAAATAAAATTGTCGGATTGTTTGCAATTCGCGGATTGGGATGTAATAACATTCCAACAAGCAAGCTGGGCAAGTGGTAAATGGGAAACAATCGAACCGTATTTGCCTTCTTTGATCAAATATGCGCGTTACTATTGTCCTAATAGTGGTGTAAAGATTGGTTGGCAAATGACTTGGGCGTATGCAAAAGGGTATGGTGGATTATCTTCTTACAATAATTCACAGGAAGAAATGTTCAATGGAATTGTTCAGTGTGCAAAAAATGTATGTTCTTATTACGGAATAGATTTAATTGTTCCTAATGGAGTTGTAGTACAGAATTTAAGAAATGTGCCTGAATCTTTTTGGGGTAGTGACTTAATTTCAATTAAAGGAGCGGAACAATGGACTTCGGAAACTCCTGCATCTGATTTTACCGATGATGGTTTGCATCCTAATAATATTGCGGAATATTGTACATCAGCAGCATTTATAATGGTTATTTATGGTGCATGTTACAATAAATCAATAAGAGGTATAGATTTGGTATTGGATAATATTAGTGGTAATTATGCCAAAATAGCTAGACAATGTGTTTTAAAATCAATTGGAGATAGATTTAACAAGTCTGACATTGATGTTAGCAAAATTTTAGAATAGTAGAGTAACTAGAAAAGTTATCAGTAACACTCAAAACATATAATATGATCCGAGACCTAATCATCAGAATAATGAACCATCTATCCGTAGAAGTGTATCCGGATGCGGAATGGTTCTAGAATGTTAAAGGGGGCACTCTTCAAGAGAGTCATCCTTTAAATAGTCGTTGCTTTTTAAAAGCATTTATGCCAATAGATATAATTTTATGATCATATTTCATTATTTGTTATATGCTTTATTAATTTTCAAATAAAGATGTACTTTTGTATCTCAAAACTTCTTTTAGAAAAGAGGATAAATATAGTTATAAATTAGTATACAATGATAATATGAAATCAGATCAACAACATACAGACCGAAGCCGAACAAAGAATTCCGTTCTTTACAAGTATCTTGATATTGAAGGAGCAAAAATGATGCTTTCAAATAAAACTCTCCAGTTTACTAATGCGATGCAATTCAACGATCCTTTCGACTGCGATCCAAATTTAATAGACTTCTCTAAAGTACCTTCTGAAAGGTGTAAAACATGGACATCGGATATTATTGAATCGCTTGCATTTGACCAATATAGAAGGAATCGGGAGGACGTCTGGGTATGCTGCTTGTCAAAAGTCTTTGATTCGTTATTGATGTGGGCCTATTATAATAATCATAGAGGAGTTTGTATTGGCTTGAATATGGAGAAAGTGGCTAAATATTTCGATGCATCACTTGGACTGATAGTTGATAAACATGCTCATGAAGTCCAATATCGTGATATTATTGAAAAACCGGATTACTTCCAAAACGAAGAAGATTTCTTTTATTATCAAATGTGTACAAAAGCTAAAGTCTGGGAACATGAACAAGAAGCACGTATGTTTATTTTCAAGCCTTTTCCATGGATTATGTTACCTGACTCAAATAATAAAAGTGATCTAATAGACAGAAAAGAGGTAAGAGCTTTTCCTAGAATTGGAGGAGAATGTTTTGAATCCATATATTTAGGGGTAAACATTAACGAAAAAGAAAGTGGGTTAATCAAGATTGCTAAAAAACTAAATCCTGATATAAAAGTGTACCAAATGAAAAAAAATACGAATGCCTTTAAATTAGATGCAATCCATATAAATGATGAATAATAAGTATAGTTTTCCACTTTTTGTCGTTTAAGTTGTTACCAACGGATCAACAAGATTTAATCTGCTGGTCCGTTGGTATATTTTTCAGGTCTGGCCGACAATAACGCTAACGATAACTATAATACGTAAGGGCTGATCTTGGTGTAGGTCAGCCCTTATGCTTAAAACCATTCCGCATCCGGATGCACTTCAACAGACAGACGGAACATTATTTTAGTGATTAACTTTTTAATTATCATAATTTTACATTTTTGTATCTTCGATGTAAGGATTGGTTAGATCCATGAGAACATATTGAATTAAAGCATCAATAACAACGTTAGCTATCTTCATCCCCCCTGCGGAATTTGGATGTACTTGATCCTGCAAATACGTTGTGATATTAAGTGTTGATATTCCACTTAATGCATTTACATCAATTACGGGGACGGAATATATTGCACATACTTCTCTTATCACACTCCCGTAATCTTGTATCGTTAATCCTATATTATTTTTATAAGGATAATCAGCATTATTATGAGAGTTGTAAAAATTATGTGGTATGCAAGCGAATATCTTGGCATCCGGCAATCTTTTGATAATCTTTCTCAACATTAGCCCATAGGCGTATTTTAAATGATTTTCGTCCTGATCGTCAAGCTCCCCGATTTGGGCATTTGCCGTGATATCATTAGCGGAGGCATATATGACTAATACATCCGTATCGGTCGGAATAGTATTTATTCGGCCGTCACCACACATATTATCCTGTATAGTGATAGTTCCTTCTTCGGGATGAGCGGCATTATAGTAGCCATTTTCGTCCACTTTCTTGGTTTTTGGGGAAATGGATGTAACCTTGGAGCCTCCGATACCTCGGCAATAATGTGTTGAGAATTGAAGATATTTCCACACATACTTCTGCCACGAGATCAGTTCTACGATCGAATCTCCAAATGAACAAAATTTCTTCCCCTTATACGCCATATTGATTATTTCATTTCTATCTAATTTTACATTTCTCACATTTTGCGGATTGCAAGGGTAATAATTCAACGAGACAAACGGGGAGTCCACACTGTTGAAATTAAAAATTATATATTCCCAATTTTTTTCACCTGTCATCACCTCCCTAAAGGTTTTTGTTTGACTGCCCCTATACCCAATCCACGTACCATCTGCTGCATACACGGCGACTGAAAATGCATTGGTAAATACAGATGTTATGTTGTCAACGACTCTGATCAATCGTGTAGTATTATAAGCTTCGTTTGACTGTAACGATCCATTTACATTGTTATAACCATCAATAAGATTATCATTTGTTATCAGATTTTTATCTAAATAAGTTTCAGGAAGCTGTGTTATACCGAATTCAAGCGGAATAAAATTCTCATTGAATGATAGATAATAAAAATCTCTTGCGTTATTATTCCAAGCCCTGCAATATGATGCTTCTGATGGTATCTCTCTTTTTGAAATATTCTTTCCCGTTGAAGCACCCATATTAACCGTGCCAAGCAGCGTGCCATTATCTCTATAAAAATAAACCGAATATGCATTGGTATAGATATACTCTTCTCCTGCCGGTATATCAATTCTTTCTATAACAATCCCATTCCCATTTACAATATTTCCGGCTCCGTCTATTGTCTTATTGGTGAGCAAAAGTTCGTCATATACCTTGTTGATTGACACATCCTGCAACATGTGTCGTATTGTCATCAAGTCGTTTTTAACCTCTTCAAGAGAGTCAATGGTTAATACTTCGATCCAATTCTTGTCATTTATCCAATTTGCATTATCTACACTATCAGATTTATATATTTCAATTATAAACCTGTCTTCGTTTTGATACGATAAGATAAATCCTTTTCTCCGGTTAATACTGCTTATCGACAACCTCGTATTAGATTTGTTCGAATTATACACGACAGAATCGTACATGTAAGAATCAAGCGGTATATAATTACTCGTTTCAGAATTGTACAGATATACCCTATATCTGTTTGTCAAATCTCTATAAGTGAAAACCAATCCGATTTTTTTATTGTAAGTATTCGGCAGAGCATTCTTGGCAGCATCGGGCGTGTTGTAATTATTGCCGGTTATTGCCGTGACGTTGATAAAGGGAAATTTGGTCGATGGCAGCAATGGGCACCAGAATAAATCATCGCTCCAATATTGATCATCCATAGATGTTCCTATATACATTTCAACAGTGAGTTCCCCAGTTGCTCCATTCCTATAACTTAAAATCTTTCCTGTACTTCTATTTTCTTTTGGAATTCCAAGTCTGGTTTTTGAAAAATCTGTATCAAATTGTGTTGAAATGGCACTTCCTTTATTTAAACCCGACATTTCTGTAGCCAGACTCTTACGCGTTTTGGGGTTAACCACCGCATCATAGATGGTAGCCGGGAATATGGTTTGTCCGCCCTTCGTCAGTTTATGCATTTTTGCCATAATGTATCTTATTTTTAGCCTAAGTTCCGCCGGAACTTGGATGATAAGTTGAATATCAATTGATAATATCATTTTATTGAATAGTGGTAGATATTCAGTAGAAATAAGTGTTTGTATGTTAATATTTCTACTAGATTTCTACTATTGGGTTTAGCAGAAAGCTTTATAATTAATTTTTCTTGTCTTTTTTATTGTCATATCGTGGCAATGGATTTAAGTAATTCTGCAACAATGACGTAAGTAAATAGACATATCTTTGGAACAATATATTTTATAATCAAGACAAAGCAATGAGAGATGTAATTTACAATTTTATCAACGAGCACATGATGATACATATTGTGCTTATAGCCTTGTGTATTGCGGCTACAATGGGGGCGATGTTAGTGGATCTTATCACAGGAGTAATGAAAGCCAAGCAACGGGGAGAGGCAAGAACATCCACGGGGTATAAGAAAACAGCCGTTAAGGCGAAGAAGTATTTCACTCCATTTATAGAGTTGTGCTTCATTGATCTGTTATGCTGTGTGATTATCCCCTTCCCTGTTTTTTCTATGATCTGGACGGGTTACTGCATTTTTTGTGAGTTTAAATCGGTACGCGAAAAATCGTGGGAAAAAGCGGAGTTGCGCAAGGCAGAGAAGACAATGAGTGTGATTATCGAGAATAAGGATGATATCGCCAGGATGGTGGCTCAGATACTGTTTGATGAGGAACAGGGGGCAATCGGTAGGGATAATGAAAAACCGGCCTCGCCAGACCGGTAACCTCTGTTCTATTACATGAAAAACACACTATGTGTTTCTGCAAAAGTAGCAATATTTTTTTTATTGCAAAACAAAAAGGAGGAAAAGAAATGAAGTATTTTACGATTGCGGAACTCTGCAAGTCAACGACTGCTGACCGCTTGGGTATCAATAACAGATGCAGACAGGAGCATGTGACTGCTCTGACTGCCTTGGTAGATAATGTGCTTGATCCGTTACGTGAGTGGTGGGAAAAGCCTATAACAGTAAACAGTGGTTATCGCTGTCCGGAACTTAATGCGGCCGTCAAGGGAAGTAAGACCTCGCAGCACATGAAAGGGGAAGCTGCTGATATTGATACTGGCGACCGTCAGCAAAACAAGTTATTGTTTGAATATATCCGAAAGAACCTACCCTATGACCAGTTGATTGACGAGTCTAACTTCGCTTGGGTGCACGTCAGTTATCGGGCTGACGGGGATAACAGGAAACAAGTTCTTAAGTTGTAGACTATGTTGGTTAGAGTTATGAACTGGGTAAGCCGGCATATATTGCTGGCTCCCTTCATGTGTCTGTTCCTGCTGCTTGCCTGTGGTAGCTCGCATAAGGCTGTCAAGTCAGACACTAAGATTATACAGAAAGATAGTACACGTGAATCTGTCAATATCGTACACGGATCAAGTACGTCTTTGAGCGAACTCATTACCACTAATGGTAACTATGTAATTGATTTCCGTATCTATGATACCCGAAAACCGCCCGACAGTCTGACTGGAAAACCTCCGTTATTGGCAGACGGTCATGTGGAAGGTGATTTCAGCAAGAATAAAAGGAAGGAAACTGCAACCAAAGACAGTACGGAGGTGAAAGCTGACAAGGAAGCCACTTCCACCAAACATGAAGAAACCAAGACTGAAGGGGTAAAAGAGAAAAAAGAATCCACGTTGCTTAAACAAATAGGTTTTGCCTGTGTTTGTGTAACCGTTTTGATTGTCGTTATGCTGATAGTAAAACATTGGCGCAACAGACAATCTTCATCATAAGACTTTAAATTTATAAATTGGACTGCCCCGGCTCGTGATGAGTCGGGGTATTTGTTTAAATACAATTTCCCAATTGGATTACACAATCAACTGAAAAGAATAGAATTTTGCGTATCTTTGCCCTGTGATTTTGGAGTAGAAGCCAATCTCGTAATAAAAGTTTGGGAGGGGTGTCGTAATGCACGATACCCCTCATTTTTTGTAATACGTAATAATGTGACAACAAATATTTTTAGAAATAGGCAAATCCTTTTGAACAAATTCGTCATTGTTTTGTTCTTGAAGAATAAAGTAGATTGTCAAAACGTAACTAATCTGAACCGTTCCGGCTTGTGATAAGTGGGAGCGGTTTTATTTCAACAATATTTTTGTTAAAAGATAGCGCGTGAATTATATGTTCTTTTATTTTTGTACACAGTTGACATGAATTTATGTATCATGGTGAAAAAGAAATCTTATTCCGAAGAGAAATTAAATGAAATGATCGTATGGCTCAATAATCATGCCAATGAACTTCCTAAGGAAATGCAGATAAATAAATTCGCTTTCACACCAAATTTGAAACTTACTGTTGAAAGTTGCATCATGCAGGCTAAATAATGTTTGGGTAACTATAAGATGGCTGGAGCTTTTAGACTGCTCCAACAAATCGGAGAGAACCTTGAAAACAATAAATGATATTCTTCTATTATTTAGTAAGTAAATCAAGATGTTTCTTTCATCGACAAAAATATGAAAGTATGCAATGTGTGTGCAACTTAAAAAGCCAATATGTATAAATGATTAGTTTTTCAGTGCTTTTTTATTTTTCTTCACTTTCCAATTCTTTTATCTCTTTATTGAGGAATACGGATAGGATGGTTCTTAAAACAACAATACCTCCCAATAGGGCCAATTCATTCAAAGTGGGCTCCAATACTGTTTTCAAAATATCCGAAGCTATCAGAAATTCTAAGCCAAGAAGCAGATAAGTTCCGAATGTAGCTCTTAATTTTCGTATATTGGTAATGGAATACCCTCCGGTAAAACGTCGTATTTCATTCTTCAAAAAAGAGATGATACCTATCAACGCTCCGTATGTGACAATCAAAAGGCTTGTCACACTTATAACAGCTGCTAATAAATCCAAGAAATGAGTAAGCATATTTATTTGTCTTTATGAATAGAACAAATAAATAAGCGATATGTTCTTACATCATGATAACTCTATCTTGACAATTCCTCCATAAGGAGTGAGTGCGCCAAACGCCTCTTCGGGTTTAATGATACCTGCATAAATCTGTGCGTTCAGTAAAATGCCGCCATGAGCAAAGATCGCGACTTGTTCATACGGCTTTTGGCGAAGTTCGTCTAGAAAATCGGCAACACGCCGGTATTGATCTTCAAAGGACTCTCCATTGGTCGCTTTTACATGCAGATAATCTGCATACCATCTTTCCAGGTTAGCGTCGGCAATTTCATCGAACCGATGCATTTCCCAATCTCCGAAATTTAGTTCCTTCAGGCGGTCGTCCCGTTCTGCATCCGGGTAGCCGCAAAAGGTAGCCAGGCGTACACAACGGGTTAACGGGCTGGTATAAACCTTATCAAAAGATAAACCTTGTAAATGGGCTGCCGTTTGAGTTGCCTCCATTTCAAAAGTCGGCTTTAAGGGTACATCCGTCTGTCCGTAACAAACGCCTTGCGGAACATCAACAGCAGTATGAC